>Ga0335080_10002094_pt1 | contig 19834 bp, 19 predicted proteins | sample Lox_Sample_34_FD_206720 | JGI IMG/M metagenome (GOLD analysis project Ga0335080, IMG submission 206720) | Soil microbial communities from Loxahatchee National Wildlife Refuge, Florida, United States - Lox_Sample_3.4 | ecosystem: Environmental > Terrestrial > Soil > Wetlands | place: USA...
GCGCCACCTGGCGCGGATCAAGAGCCACGGGAACCGTTTCCTTGCCCGCGCCGTAAAGAACGCCGGGGAGCTTGCCTTCGCGCCGCACCCGCCGGGCATCGTTCTTGGTGCCGGGGGTGCGCGCCTGTGCTTCCAAAAGGTTGTTTTCTGTCGCTGTTGCTGTCGCCATAAGAATGATTCCTTACAAGAACAATTTGCTGACCGAGGTTTCCTCGTGAATGGACTGAATAGCGCGCCCGATCAGGCCGGCAATACTCAACACCCGGATTTTCGGCTCGCGCCTGGCGTCTTCACTCAGCGGAATCGTATTGGTCACCACCACTTCGGTGATGCAGGACTTCGAAATGTTTTCCACCGCTGGCCCGGAGAGCACGGGGTGCGAGCAGCAGGCATACACCGCGGCGGCGCCATTCTCCATCAAGGCACTTGCCGTCTTCACCAGCGTGCCAGCGGTATCAATCAGGTCGTCAATGATGAGACAAGTGCGGCCCCTGACGTCGCCGATCACGTGCATGATCTCGGCCACGTTCATTTCCACCCGCCGCTTATCCATGATGGCCAGGGCTGAATCCATCTTCTTGGCGAAGAAGCGGGCCCGCTCCACGCCGCCTGCATCGGGCGAGACCACGGTCAGGTCGGGCAGGGCCAGCTTCTTGAAATAATCCACCAGCACCGGCGAAGCGAACAAATGGTCCACCGGGATGTTGAAGAAGCCCTGCAACTGGGGCGCGTGCAAATCCACGATCAGGGCGCGATCCGCCCCGGCCGTGGTGAGCAGATCGGCCACCAGCTTGGAGGAAATCGGTACGCGTGGCTTATCCTTGCGGTCCTGCCGGGCATACCCGAAATAGGGAATCACCCCGGTGATGCGCCGTGCCGAGGCCCGCTTAAGAGCGTCAATCATCAGCAGCAGCTCCATCAGGTGCTCATCCACCGGCCGGCAGGTGGGCTGGATGACGAATACATCGGCCCCGCGCACGTTCTCCTGGATCTGCACATAGGCCTCGCCATCCTTGAAGCGCGTCACCTGGGCGAGGCCGCGCGTCATAGCCAGAAAGGCGCAAACCTCCTCGCACAGCGCCTCGTTGGCGGTGCCGCAGAAGATCTTGAACTTGTCGTCCACACGGGCGCGTTGCGGCTTGCGCTCCGGCTTCTCCTCGGCGTGGGCTTTCTTCTCCGTGGTGGTGACAAGAGTTGCCATAGAAGCTGCTGGCTCCTGGCTTCCAGCCGTCCCGCCATCAGCCGGGAGCTGGAAGCTGGTTTTCTGGCTGGGCCGCTAGGATTCGAACCTAGACAAAGTGCTCCAAAGGCACTTGACCTACCATTAGTCGACGGCCCAGTGAAAGCGTTGTTGATGGAAGAATCTGTTGATAACCCCGCACCGCAATTGTCAATCAACAGTCCAGAATCAACAATCAAAAATTCTCTTCCAGTATTGCCGCCGCGTCAGCGTTGTGGTGGCGGTCGCCGGAAATCCCGACTTGCGCAACGTCATTGCCGCGCGGCGGGCCGCCGCCAATGAAGCAAAAAACCCATACAGCGCCGATCCGGAGCCCGAAAGCGAGGCATATTCCGCCCCGGCGCGTTCGAGCACACGCTTGGCCTCGCATAACTCGGGATACTGAGGAAACACGACCCGTTCAAAGTCGTTTTCGATCCCGGTACGGACGAGGTCGAGAAGCGGGGTCTCGGCCCGGCCCCTGCCGCCTTTCGCAGGGACACCGGATAAGGTCTTGCCAGCCTTAAACTTAACCTGGCCTGAGCCGCTCAGCCACCCGGAAACCGTGCGGCCAAGCTCAAACATTCTATCGGAGGGCGAAGCGGGCGTCAATTTTGCGGAGTCCGGCAGAGGCCGTGTGGGGACAGGGCTTGCCCCGTCCAGGCCGGGCATAGCCCCGCCGCCACACAGGCCGTCCCAATCCGCAAACGCCTTCGGGGTCGAAACGGCAATCTCCGGGGTCACAATCACGCACGGCATCGAGGGCAAATCCGGCAGGGGATACACCTCCTCGCCATGGCCCACGCCCAGCACCGTTCCGCCGATGAGAAATAAGGGAATATCCGACCCGGCTTCCGCCGCCATGCGCAGCCTTTCGGAAGGCGAAAGCTGCTTGTTTACCGCGCGCTCCAGAGCCAGCAGCGCCGCCACCGCATTTGCCGAGGCCGCGCCCATCCCGCCTTGCACCGGCAGCCGCTTTTCAATGTGGATGACCACCCGCCCCCGCACCTCTAGCGCCGCCATCGCCGGCTCGACGATGCGATAGCAGGTATTCGACGCGTCCTTGGGCACGCGCAGATCGTCGCAGAGAATCTCAATGCCCGCGCCCCGCCGCACCTCTACCCGAATCACATCGTGCAGTGCGATGGTCTGATACACGGTGCGCAGCTCGTGAAACCCATCCGGGCGAGGCGGGCCAATGCCCAGCCCGAGATTGATCTTCGCGAACGATCGGAGGGTAACTGCCATGGGGAGATGATTGTAGAGCGCCGCCGCCCCGTTTTCGAATGCTGATTTTGAATACCTGCTCTTATGACAGGCGGGCGCGGTGTCGGTCGGCCGGCAGAAGAATTGTTACCTGACCATGGTACGGCTGCGCGGAAGCTGGAGCATGCGGGCGAACGGAGGGCGTTCCGATTTCGTAACTCCGGCGACGCCGGTGCGCTACGATGAGCGGGCGAGTGTATAGGCTTGACCCCCAGGAGGTGAAGGATGACGACGGGAAGCGTTCGAGCAGTAACCGGGTGGTTAATTCCTGGAGTGGTTTTGGTCCTCGCCGCCGTTGCATTTGCCGGTGCTGGAGCTGCCCCCGCAGGGAAAGACTCAGCCGCCCAGCGAGTACAGGCCGCCCAAGCCGAAGCAACACGGTCAGAAGTACAGTCGAGCAGGTGGACTTTCTCGGAGCGAAGGCTGCCGGGTTTGGAGTGGCGGTCAGCTCTCCCGACGGCGGCAGGCCAGGCTACCTGCGGCGACGGAAGTTACATGTGTGGGTCTGGCGACGGAGCTGTTTGCTGCAACAATTACGATGTCTGCTGCAGACGCCAGAACTCAAGTCAGTACTACTGCATCGCTCAAGGCAACACATGTCCGTGAAGCGCGCCATCGTCGGCGCAGTGCCGCGCACGTAACGATCTGCTAGAACTGTCGCCCTCCGACTTCGGCCTCGGCGAGGACTGGGATTTCTACCCTCTCCTCTTGTAATACACCGCAAACTCGAACCCCGGATTCGGCGGAAACAACTCCGCCACTTTCCGCAGCCGCTCAGCCATAGCCGCCGGCGCCAGCAGCGGATAATCCCGCTCCCGCAGATCGTAGTAATCCACATCGAGGAAGAGTGAGAGCAGATACACCGAAATCGCATCCGAGAAGGCGGCGGCAAAGTATTCGTTCTTGTGCTTCTCGGTGTCAGGGCCGACTCCGGTGGCGAGCTTGCGCGATTCCCAGGCATCGAGCGAGGTCTCGCCGCGGGCGTTCGCTTCGACTTGCTTCCAAACCAGGTCGGCGAAGGCCTGCGAAACGCCCGCGCGCTCCACCACAGCGTGACCGACATTGATAAAGAACTCAAAGGCCACGGAGAACTTATCGTCCATCAGGCGAGTGGAAATGAACACGCACTGCGAATCGCCCAGGCTGAGATTGCGGTGGCAAACGGCGTTATCGCTCAGGGCCACGTCATAGCGGTCGGCGATCACTGTGTCTTCGCCCTGGTTCACGGTAAGCGGCACAAAGTAATAGGCCTTGCGCTGCAAGGCGGCAGCAGCGGAGGCGGGCACGGCGGCCACCATGCGCTCCAGGTCGGTAGAGGAGATCGGCATTTCCCCGGAAACCGCGTAGCAGACCCCGTTGGCCGCCTGCGTAACCGGGCTCTGGCGGACTACCTCCGCCGGGGTTCGCGTAGTGGCAGACGCAGCTTGCGACATAAACAAGTATTGTAGCCTACCGCAATTTTGCCGCGCGGCAAGCTTTTCGACCTGCGTTCCGGCGTAGCGCGGGCCCCCATTTCGGGGGGTGCTCCCTTATACTGCGCGGTTGGATCTCCTATGCCTGCCGCCGCTTCATCCCGCTTGGCCTACATTGACTGGATGCGCGGCCTGGCCTGCCTGCTGATGTTTCAGACCCATTGCTACGACTCCTGGCTGGGCTCAGTCCCTCGCAAAGGCGAGTTCTTCATGTGGTCGCAGTTGGGAGGCACGCTGCCGGCTCCTTTGTTTCTCTTTCTGGCGGGGATCTCCTGCGCCCTGATTGCCGACCGCTCGCTGCGGAAGGGTATCGAGGCTTCGGCCATTGGGCGCTTCACGGTCAGGCGGGGAGCGGAGATTCTCGGCCTGGGCCTGCTGTTTCGGGTGCAGGAATATGTCATTTCATGGGGATGGGCGCCGTGGAGCGATCTGTTCCGCGTGGATATTCTGAACACCATTGGCGTAGCCATCATGCTGATCGGGCTGCTCGAGTGGGCAGTGCTCTCTCTGGTCAAGGGAGAGCGCGCACGCGGGGCCGTGGCTGGATCTGCGGCTGGGGTTGGCCTGCTGATTTCACTTCTAACGCCGCTGCTTTGGACCACCTGGCGGCCGGATTGGCTGCCCTGGCCGCTCGAATCCTACATCAACGGCGTGCACAATCTCGGGCAGCCGCAGGCGTGGCTGTTTCCGATCTTTCCCTGGGTAGCTTTCTCCTTCGCCGGGCTGGCTGCGGGCTTCTTCCTGCTCAGTGGCTGGGCGCATTCTAAAGGCGCACTGGTCTTCGCTCTGGCTGGGGCGGCGGGGCTTGCCCTGATCTATGCCGCCCGCTGGCTTGATTCGCGCCCGTGGCAACTTTATCCGGTGTACGACTTCTGGCATACCAGCCCCAATTTCTTTCTGATTCGGGTCGGGCTGCTGCTGGTGATTTTGGCCCTTGTCTATCTCTGGTGCCGCTGGGGCGGCGGGCAGTGGGGATTCAGCCCGCTCATCCAGCTCGGCAAGACTTCGCTTCTTGTCTATTGGGTGCACATCGAGTTCGTGTATGGGCGATTTTCGATTCTGCCCAAGCACGCGCAGAGCATCGCGACCGCCTCGTTGGGGTTGCTCACGATATTCCTCGCGATGGTTCTGCTTTCCTGGCTGCGTACGCGGACCAAAGGCCGCGGGGCAGAAGCGATTGCCTGGCTGCGCCCGAGTAAAGGGAAATTCAACCGGCTTGCCGGTTGAAGCTTGTTTTCTCAGAACCGGCGCAGGAATTCCAGCACCTGGCGCTCCGCCCAATGGCCGTCATATCCATCTGGCGGGGCGAGGAAAGAGCAGTGGCCGCCATCTCCGGTTTCGAGGAAGCTGATGTTCGGGTTTGCCAGAATTTTGCGCCGGGTCTCGGGCAGAATGCGGATGAAGGGATCGCTGGCCGCGTGCAGGATAAAGGCCGGCACCGTGATGCACTGCACGACGTTGCTCGCGGCCGCGCGGGCGTAGTAATCGTCGGCCCCACTATAGCCGCAATAGTAGGCGGTTACTTTGTCATCGAAATCGCGCAAGCTGGCAATGCCGCGCGCGCGGGCGGGATCGAAGTGCTGGGGAAACAGCCGCGCCTTGGCCCGCAGCCGCTGGCGCAGCTTGCGCAAAAAGTAGAGCTCGTAGAGGCGGTTGACGGGCCGGTGGAGGGCGTCGGCCGAAGCGGCCAGGTCCATGGAAGGGCAAACCGCCGCCACCGCGCGGAACTCGGGCGGCCCGTCGCCATTCTTGCCCCACTCGCCCGCCGCCTTCAGCACCAGGTTCCCGCCCATGGAATAACCCACCAAGGCCAGCCGCTCAATGCGATCCTGGGCAATTAAATGGCGTGAGACTGCGGCCACATCACCCGACAAGCCGGAGTTGTAAAGCGTGGGCGCCAGGTGGTCAGTGCCGCCACAGTTGCGCTGGTTCATGCGCACCACATTCATGCCCAGAGCCAGGCCTTTTTGCGCGATGCCCAGCGCATAGTCAGATTCGCTCGACCCTTCAAGGCCGTGCACCACAATTACCGTAAGCGCCCTGGCCCGGTCCCCCTGCCAGTGGCAGCGGCAAAGAACCGAAATTCCGCTTGCCACTTCGACGAGCCGGTCCTCCGCCGGCGGCAAAGCGATTTTTCGCGACAGGAGGTAACCGCCAATGGTCTGCAAGTGCCCGCCCCGCAGAAAGCGGCGGGGGCGAAAAGCTGGCGCGGTTGCGGTTTGCGAACTCCCCACGGTTTGATTTTAAATAGAGAAAGACTTGCGCGCGGAGTTTGCCTTCATGCCTATCTTCGAATACATCTGCCAGGAATGCGATCACGAGTTTGAAGCTCTGGTGTATGGCAGCCAGAAAGCCGCTTGCCCCAAGTGCCACAGCAAAAAGCTGGCGCCGCAGCTTTCGGTATTTGCGGTTGCGGCCAAAGGAACTTCGAATGCCGCCCCCTCCACCGGAGCCTGCGGCAGCTGCGGCGATCCACGCGGGCCGGGGGCATGCTCCATGGCCGATCTCGACTGAGCTTCCAGCCAGTGGCTGCGAGCAAGCCCCCCTCAGGGATAGAGCCGGTACAGCATTCTGGGGAAAGGGATGGTCTCGCGGACGTGCTCGAGACCGCAAATCCAGGCCACGGCGCGCTCAATTCCCATGCCGAAGCCGGAGTGAGGCACGCTGCCGTATTTCCGCAGATCGAGATACCACTTGAAGGCTTCTTCCGGCAGATTGTGCTCGTGAATGCGTCGAATGAGCAGCTCGTAAGAGGCCGTGCGCTGCGAGCCGCCGATGATTTCGCCGTAACCCTCGGGCGCGAGAACATCCACGCATAGGGCCAGGTCGGGGCGCGCGGGGTCGGGCTCCATGTAGAAGGCTTTCACCTTGGCGGGATAGCGGTGCACCATTACCGGCTTTTCGAATTGCGAGGAAAGATAAGTCTCATCGGGCGAGCCTAGGTCGCCGCCATACTCAAAATTGGCTTCGAGCTTGCCCTGGGCGTGAGCTTCCTGCAGCAGCTTCACGGCTTCGTCGTAGGTGATGCGGGGAAATGGGGGCTCAACTTTTTCGAGCTGGCTAACATCGCGGCCGATGGTCTGCAGATCGGCACGGCGGCGTTCCAGGCAGCGCCTGACGATGAAGCTGATGAAATTTTCCGCCAGCTCCATCAGGTCGTCGAGCGTGGCATAGGCGATCTCCGGCTCGACCATCCAAAACTCGGTGAGATGGCGGCGGGTCTTGGATTTTTCCGCGCGAAAGGTCGGCCCGAAGGAATACACCTTGCCCAGCGCCATGGCCGTGGCCTCGATGTACAGCTGGCCGGATTGGGTGAGATAGGCCTGCTCGTCGAAATAATCCACCGGGAAAAGCGTGGTGGTGCCTTCGCAGGCCGCGGGAGTGAGAATAGGCGGATCAGTCAGGGTGAAGCCGCGCTCATCAAAAAAATCGCGGGCGGCCTTGATGATCTCGGCCCGGACCCGCAGAATGGCCGCCTGGCGCGGGGTCCGCACCCAGAGATGGCGGTGCTCCATCAGAAAATCTACGCCGTGCTCTTTGAGGGAGATGGGGAAGGGATCGTTTTCCGCAACGCGCTGGATGATCTGGAGGTTGGAAACATCGAGCTCGTAGCCGCCGGGAGCGCGCTTATCGGCGCGGACCTTGCCCTCGACGATCACACTCGATTCCTGGGTGAGGCTTTTGATGGAGTCGAAGACCTCGGGTGGAACTGCGCTCTTCGGGACCACGCCCTGGATGGTGCCGCTGCCATCGCGAAAGATGGGGAACAGCAGCTTACCGCTTTCGCGGAGATTGTAGAGCCAGCCGCGCAGCGTGACCGTCTGGCCTTCGTGTTTGCCGATCTCGGCGATGGTGGTGAGCGACATTTGCAAATGATTTCAGCAATACGGGATTTTCCCTGCGGCCCCGCCTTCGCTTGGCGTACTTTGCGGTCAAGCTTTCACACAGAAGCGGAACCATCTTAAACCGCAGAGATCGCAAAGAAAGGCGCGCGAAGAAACGCAACGAGGCCGATGCCGCGGAACAACGATTCCCTTATGCCGCATCCAGCTTCCTGAAGGCCTCGCCCATCTTTTCGGCCGCATTCACTTTCTCATCCCCTTCAATTTCGAGCAGCAATGGCGGCGTGTTGGGCGCGGAGCGCAGCAGTTCCATGGTCTGCTTCCAGTCAATGGAGCCCTGGCCGGGCCACAGGTGCGAGTCTTTATCCTTGGCGTTGTCGTGAATGTGGGTCGAGCGGATATGTTTTTTCAGGGTCTCGAAGGCCTGGGCCACATCGCCCATCATGTTCGCGTGGCCCACGTCGAAGCAGACGCCCACGTCATCAAAGTGGCTGTCGTGAATGAACTCCACCAGCTTTTCCGGTGCGGAGAGATCATTGGGGATGTTTTCCACCAGGATGCGCACGCCCAGCGGTTTGGCAAAGGCGCGCAGATGCTCGATCGAGGTCATGGCGGCTTCGAACTTGCGCGCGTCGAAGCCTTCGTTGCTGTTGCCGATGTGCTGAATGAGAAAGCGGAAGGGAATCTGCTCGGCGATTTCGAGGGCGCGCTTGATTTCATCCATGGCCTCGACGCGCTGGCCGCGGTCGGTGGCCGCGATATTCACCGGCGGCCCGCCCGAGCGCCCCCACTCGTAGTCGGAATAGAGCGGCGAGTGCACCGAGTTGAGGGGAATGCCGCTGCTGCGGAACCACTCGGCAATTTCATGCACGTGCTGGCGGCGGTGAGCGTAGTCAAAGTGCTGGCGGGCGGCGAAAATCTCAATCGCCTGGGCGCCGCCGCGAACCAAGCCATCGAGCAGCCCGGGATGCAGCCGCTCGCGCACGTACACGTAGGTGGACATCGCTTTCTGCATCAGTAGCCCACCGCCTTTCCGCCATTGCGAAAATCGCTGGCCCCGAGCCGCTCCCCGGTTCGCAGATCAATGGCGACGCACTCTCCATCGCTCCAGTAAGCATGGGTTTGCACTCGATGGCCCATTGTATCCAGCCTGGCAATCGTCTTCGGGGGGATTCCCAACTCCACCAGAGTAGCATCCGGCAGCCATTGGTTGTGGAAGCGGGGGGCATCCACCGCCTGCTGAATATTCAATCCGTAGTCCACCACGCCCATCAGGATATTGGCAACCGTGGTGATGATGCGAGAGCCGCCGGGGGAGCCCATCACCAGAAACAGCTTGCCATCTTTCAGCACCATGGTGGGCATCATGGAAGAAAGCGGCCGCTTGCCGGGTGCAATGGCGTTGGCCGGCCCTTGCACCAGCCCGTAGAGATTCGGCGCGCCGGGCTTGGAGGTAAAGTCGTCCATTTCGTCATTGAGAAGAAAGCCGAGGCCGCCGGCGGTGACGCGCGAGCCAAAAGTGTCATTGAGCGTGGTGGTCACGGCCACGGCATTGCCCTGGGCATCGACGATGGAGTAGTGGGTGGTGTGGGGAGGGTCAATCACGGCTGTGGGCTGGGGATGGGCGGCGGCATATTGCTCCAGCTGGCTGAAAATGGCGGGCCGCTTCAACTGGTCGCTGCGCGTGGCGTGGGCCGGGTCAATAGACTGCCGCCAGGCGGCGGCGTACTTCTTGTCAATCAACTGGGCAACCGGAATCTGGGCGAAATCCGGGTCGCCGAGAAATTCGGCGCGGTCGAAAAACGCGCGGCGGTAAGCTTCCAGCGTGAGATGCATGCTTTCGGCGGAATCAGCGCCCAGCCTCCCCAGATCGTAGCCTTCCAGAATGTTCAGAATCTCGAGCAGGGCAATGCCCCCGGAAGAGGGCGGCGGCGCGCTGATGATTTCATAACCGCGGTAGGCACCGCGAACCGGCTCGCGCTCCTTCACTTCGTAATGCGCCAGGTCCTCGGCGGTCACCAGGCCGCCGCCCTTCTGGATCGACCCGGCGAGTTCGCGGGCCATGGCCCCGTGGTAGAACTCCTCGGGGTCACGGGCGATACGTTCGAGAGTTCGTGCAAGCGCGGGCTGGCGGAAGATCTCTCCAGCTTTGTAATACTTGCCGTTGCGCTGAAAAATATAGCGGGATTCGGGAAACTCGCCGAGGTATTGGTCTTGCAAATCTTTGGCGTCGCGGGCACTGAGAGCAAAGCCCTGGCGCGCCAGCCGGATGGCCGGGGCCATCACTTTGGCCAGGGTGAGCTTTCCGTATTTCTTTTCGGCAAAGGTTAACCCCGCCACCGAACCGGGCACGCCAATGGCTTTGTAGCCGATGGTGCTGGCGTTCTCGACGATGTTGCCCAGGCTATCGAGGTACATGTTTGCGGTAGCGGCCGAGGGCGCTTTCTCGCGGTAGTCAAGGAAGTGGGTGGGGCCAGCGGCCATGCGAATCAGCATGAAGCCGCCGCCGCCCAGGTTGCCGGCCTGGGGATGCACCACGGCCAGGGCAAAGCCGGTGGCTACGGCGGCATCCACCGCGTTGCCGCCCGATTGCAGAATTTCGATGCCGGCACGTGAGGCAAGTTGCTGCACGCTGGCCACCATGCCGTGGCGAGCGCGCACCGGCGCCACGGGCACGGCGAAGAGAATGGTTGCCGTGAGCAGTGTGGCCAGCGCCGGCAAGAGCTTGAAGTAAAGTCGCATGGATCGAGGCGGACGGTTGATCAACTTCGCCCGGCGTACTCGGTGCCTGTCAAATTCATACCATAAACTCTGGCAGAGCTGGGGAAGCGATGGGCACTACGCTTTACGCCGCCGTGGGGACCGCCTGATACGCCGCTTAGGGGCTTTGGCGGCCACCAGCTCGTAGGAGTTCCTGATCAACTCTTCTATTTCGCCTGCGGGCAGGGCGTTCAAGCGCTCGAGCAGCACCCATTTGTAACGGCCGACGTAGGGAGCGGGAACAATCCCTTCGCACTCCAGCAGCTCGGCGAAGCGCTCGGGAGTGGTCTTGCAGCACAAGGTGGGAGGGACCGCATCCAGGCTGAGCGTCAGGAAGATCTTTCCGCGCACCTTAAAGCACAAGGTTTCCCCCCACTGCAGGTTCTCCTTTGCGTCAGGAAGGGCAAGGCACAAGCGGCGTATAGAATCAACCGTCATGGGGAAAGCTGGAATGAATTTAACAGAAGGCTGAGCCGCCGCGAGACCTGGCTTCAAATGCCGAGGGTGAATCCCACTTGGGAAGGGGCGAATCAAAATTCAGCTCAGGGGGAAAGATGGAAACCAAGCGGCTGGGGAATTCGGATCTGGAGATCACCCGGGTGGGATTTGGCTCCTGGGCCCTCGGGGGCGCGGGCTGGCGGTTTGCCTGGGGAGCGCAAGACGACCGCGATTCGATTGCCGCCATTCATCGCGCCCTGGAACAGGGCGTGAACTGGATTGATACCGCGGCGGTTTACGGCCTGGGCCACTCCGAAGAGGTGGTGGCGCGGGCGCTCAAAAGCTGGCCGGGCGCCAAGCCTTACGTTTTCACCAAATGCGGCCGCTATTTTGATCCTCAGGGCAAGCCGTCGGTTGATTTGAGCGCCGGCTTCCTGCGCCGCGACCTCGAAGCCAGCCTGCGCCGCCTCTCCATAGACATGATTGATCTTTACCAGATTCATTGGCCGCCGAGCCCTGATTCGCCCCAGCTTGAAGAGGGATGGTCCACACTGGCGGAGTTTCAGAGGGAAGGCAAAGTGCGCTGGATTGGCGTTTCGAATTTCAACCTGGGCCAGCTGCGCCGCGCCCACGCCATCGCCCCCATCACTTCGTTCCAGCCGCCTTACTCGCTGATTCATCGCGAGGCTGAGAAGGAAACCCTTCCATTTTGCCTGCAGGAGAATATCGGCGTGATCGTCTATTCGCCCATGGCCTCCGGGCTTTTGACCGGCGCCATGACCCGCGAGCGCCTTGCCGCCCTGCCCGAGGATGATTGGCGCGGGCGCAACCCTGAGTTCCAGGAGCCAAAGCTTTCCCAGAACCTTGCCCTGGTGGAGCGCCTGCGGCAGGCAGGAAAGCGGCAGGGGCGCTCGCCGGGTGAAGTGGCTATCGCCTGGACGCTGCGCCATCCCGCGGTAACCGCCGCGATTGTAGGCGCTCGCAACGCCCAGCAGGCCGAAGGCGTGATGCGCGCCGCCGACCTGCACCTGACCCCGGAAGACCTGCAACAGATCGGAGTCTCTGTTCCCGCCTCTGTGGCGTGAAGCAGCCATTCCTCACCCACAACGACGGGGCCAGGATTGCAGACTCGCATGGGCTGAGAGCTGAGGGCTTTCTTGGGCTTACACTTCCTGCCGCGCCTCGCCCAAAGTCACCTCGACATCCATCTTCTGTTTGCCCCGGTAAATGGTGATGCGCACCGTATCTCCGGCGCGATGGCTGTTCATGATCTGGGCCAGGTCCTGCTGCTCCTGCACCGTCTGACCATCCACGGCGACGATCAAATCACCGCCAACCATGATCGGGATATTTCCCAGGTACGCTTGTTGAGTACCTCCTCGCAGCCCTGCGCGGGCGGCGGCCCCACCCGGGATGGCCTGCACGATCAGCAGCCCGTAGTCGGCGGCCAGCCCCAGTTGCTCGGCCAGCTCCGGCCCAATGGGCAGAGTGCGCACACCCAGCGCCGGGCGCCGCACGCGGCCCAGCGTCATCAGATCACCGAGCACGGCCTTGGCGGTGTTGATGGGAATGGCGAAGCCTATGCCCGCGCTTTGCCCGACGTTTGAGGCGATCATGGTGTTGATGCCGATCACCTCACCGTGCCAATTCAGCAGTGGCCCGCCGGAGTTGCCCGGGTTGATGGCCGCATCGGTCTGAATGGCTTCGTCAATGGTCATGCCGTCCGGCTCCTGCACCGAGCGGATCGAGCTCACGATGCCGCGCGTCATGGTGCCCGAAAGTCCGAACGGATTGCCGATGGCGTACACCTTCTGCCCCACCTGCAGATTGCGCGAATCGCCCAGCACCATGGGCGTAAGCTCGGGCGCCTTGATCTGGATGACCGCCAGGTCATGCGAGCGGTCGGTGCCAATCACCGTGGCCCGGTACTTCTTGCGGTTGTGCATCGTGACTTCCACCTGCCGGGCATCGGCGATCACGTGGTAGTTGGTCAGGATGTGGCCGTCTTTATCAATCACGAAGCCGGAGCCTTGCCCTTCCTGCGGCACCAGGCCGTAGAAAAAGTCGAAGGTCACGGCCCGCGAAGTAATGTTCACCACCGATTCGATGTTGCGGTGATAGACGGCAATATTGTTTTGCTCTTCCGGGTCAAGCGAGCCTCCTGCGGCGGCCTCAGTAATTTCAACCCGGTTCGGATGTCCGAACCAGTTTGCGAGCGATGTGTGCCTCGAACGATAGGTGGTGAAGTAGAAGAAGGCGGCCGCGAGAACCACGGCCAAGAGAGCGGGTCGCAAGAGCTTCATGAAGATGCCTCAGAGGAGCGGCAGTACGGATTGATTCTAAATGCTTCCGCCGGGAGAAACCTCAGCGGTTGCGCTCGATTCCATAGTTCTGCCGGGCGGAAGTCTTCACGCCCCAGGCCATGCGGGGCGTGTTGTGGGCGATTCCGAAGCGGCCGCGGGCATCAAGCAGAATGATGCCACCGTGGCCATTCACGCGGTCCTTCAAATGATTCATGGATTCTTCGGCGGCCCACTGCGGCAAATTGCCTGCGGCCACGCGATCAGCCGCCCACTTGGCCAACACCAGTTTCATGATGGGCTCGCCCCAGCCGGTGGTGGAGGCGGCCGCAGATTGATTATCGGCGTAACAGCCGCAGCCAATGAGGGAGGAATCGCCGAGCCGCCCAGGAGCTTTGTTCAGGGTGCCGCCGGTGGAAGTGGCGGCGGCAATGTTGCCGTGTTGGTCGAGCGCGACCGCGCCGACCGTATCGTGCGAAATGGCCGGGGCGAAGAGATCGGCCTTGTGCTCTGCAATGTGCCCCTGGTATTCCTGCAGGCGCTCGACCTCGCGCGCAATAATCAGGTCTTCATTGCGGCAGAGCGGAATGCCGTGCTCGGCGGCGAAGCGCTCGGCGCCTTCGGCCACAAAATATACGTGCGGGCTGTCACTGAGAATCTTGCGCGCCGCGCGAATGGGATTGGCAATGCGCTCCACGCAGCCCACGCCGCCGCCCCGCAGGGTCGCGCCATCCATGATGAAGGCATCGAGCTGCACCTTGCCTTCGCGGTTGAGAAAGCTGCCGCGCCCGGCGTCGAAGGTGTCGTCATTCTCCATGATGACGACCGCTTCTTCCACGGCATCGAGCGCCGTGCCGCCGCGCTCGAGCACGCCCCAGCCGGCGGCGATAGCGTTGCGCACGCCGTTTACATGCGCTTCGGTCATGTCGCCAGGGATGGCCCAGGCGCCGCCATGCACCACCAGCACGGGATCGTTCGGCAAGGAAATGCCTCAAATGGATGCAGTGAACGATCAGTCTAGCAGAGGAGTTCCCGCCGGCCCATCGGGCGCGGGAGAAAGCCGCAAGCCCGCACCCCGCGTGAGTGGGTGCGTTTCACCGCGAAACATCGAGAAGCACGAGGCCGCAGGAATGGGCCGCGGGCGGAGCTCTATTTCATGCTGTTGCCGCCCGGCAGCGGCATGTCGGAGTTAAAGATGTCGCACTGGGTTTGCCACTTCCCGTTCATCTTCTCCGACACCAGCATCCACTTGCCGTGGTCAAGGTGCGAGCCATCCGCGCCGGTGACCACGTAAGTGCCTTCGCCGTAGCCCACATTGCCGCTGCTCCCGGCGCTGGTGACGGTGATCTGAACTTTGGCCAGCCCGCGATCCCTGCCAGCCTTGAGCTGCGCCAGAATTGCATCCCTGCCATGCACCGCTTCCTGATTGGGAGGCATGCGGCAGCCATCGGGAGCGTAGAGCGCCGCCACAGCCTCAAAATTGCCGGCGTTGTATTCCTTCTCCCAGGTTGCGGCGCGGCCGGCCACGTCTGACTTGTCAGCGGCAGCGGCGGGCAGGGCGGCGAGGAGCGTGCCCAGCATCAGAATCAATCCACAACAGAGAATTCTCTTGATATGCATCTCTCCTCCTGTTCAAAAAAACAGATGCATACTAGAGATTTGGCGGAGGAAAGGCAAATGCCGGGCGCTTCTGGTCTTTGCCGTTCAGAGGGCGCACTACAGCAAGGCGCCGGTCTTGATCTCCAGCACATTCAGCGCCATCTCGATCTTGGTAATGGCCGCGCCGATCTCGGGATGCTCGCCCATCTTCTCCTGCAGGGCCTTCAGAATCTTGTGGGCGCTTACCAGGTGTTGCGCCGCCTGGTCTGAATTCTGCTGAGGTTTCTGTTTGGTCGGTTCGTCCATGGCCCTCTCCCTGTATGCCCAATTCTATCCTGACGGCAGGCCGTCGAAACGGCCGTTTGAAACAGAGGATAGAAGGCTGCAGTTAAGACCTTCGTGAAACTTAGTGTCCTTCCTGGTTTCAAGCTTCTCTAGTCATTTCGAGGGCAGCGAGAAATTCGCTTCCGGCAAGAACAAAGCAGATTCCTCGGGACTGAAGTCCCTCAAAATGACAGGGAGACATTCGGCAAATCACTCGGGAATTTGAATGCTTCCGTCCTCGGCGATAGAGAAGAAAGGGTTCTGCGCGATCTCCCAGAGGAATCCGTCGGGGTCTGAGAAATATCCCGAATACCCGCCCCAGAAGGCTTTCTCGGCGGGCTTCACGATCTTGGCCCCAGCGGCCACCGCTTCAGCCAGAACCGAATTCACTTCTTCGCAGGTGCGGGCATTGTAGGCGAGCGTAATTCTGCTGAACCCCTGGCCCTCTGCGGAGACACCGGCATCTTTCGCCAGCTCATTGCGGGAGTACAGGGCGACAGCCATGCCGCCGGCCTGGAAAAAGACAATGCCCTCCGCCGGAAAGCCAGAGTGCCGCCAGCCCAGCCGCTCATAAAATTCCCGGCTGCGCTTGAGGTCGGCCACCCCGAGCGTCACGATGCTCACACGTTGTTCCACGAGCACTCCTTCTTCGCCCCCACCTTATAGTGCTGCCGTGCTTATGGCTTTGCCGACGCCTTCCAACTCTGGTCGGCGCTTGCCGCAACAAGTTTTTCCACCGGCGCCGCGACCATCAAGAGTACCTGCTGCGAGCCGGGTTTCTTCACCTGCTCAATCTGTGCCGTCTGCGCCGTGACCCAATCGCTGGGCGCGGGCTGGCCGCCGTCCATGTACTCCAGAGCTTGCAGCCCGGCCGCTCCGAGGGTGGAAAGATTCTGCGCGATGGGCGCGACCTCCTGCACCAGGGCGGACTGCTGTTCCAGCGGCAGCAGTTCGGTCTGAGTATCGCGCCACTCCGTGAGCAACGCCTTGAGCTGATCTTCCATCCCAGGCTTGATGTTGCCGGCGACAAAAGCATCCACCAACTCCGAAAAACGCCGCGCGGTCATGCTTTCGGGGCGGGCCGCATCCACCAGGCGATTGAGCGGCGTGGCTGTAGTGGGCGGGGTGCTCGCCAGTTCGTAGCGCGTATATTCCTTGACCGGCTCAACCACATCGGCCAGAGCGCGCAAGGCCGAAGTGTTTTCCACTCCCGCCATCCGGCGCAGCATGAGGTCATAATTTGAGTCGTGGGTAAGCCCCAGCCAGTCCAGATCGCCGCTGATCACCGCCATTCGCCTGTACATCGAATTCACATCGGTCACGTTCTGTGGCGACCACAGGCGCTCGGCAATGGCCGCGGTGCGCGGCCAGATGCGCGAATCCACATTTTCCGGCGAAACGTACTCCGACCACATGCAGGCCTCGCCACCCAGGATGCGTTTTTTCTCCTCGGGCGTAAGGTCGGCGGTCGGCCCGGTCATGGGATCTACGGCGTAGTGCTGGGCGGCAGGCTGATTCAGGTCGAGGTAGTAGCCGGAGGAAAGCAGCCCGCTGTAGCCCTGTTTGGCCGCGTCGGCGAGCGAAGCCTGCCCCCGCCAGGACTGAATCACGATGTCTTTGGGCAGGTCGGGCTGCAGAATTTCATCCCAGCCCAGCATGATCTTGTGGTGCTTGTGCACGATTTCCTGCACGCGCTTGTTGAAATAGGCCTGCAGGGCATCGTTGTTAGCCAGGTTGTGGGCGTGCATGAATTCCTGGATTTTCGGGTTTGCGTCCCACCCCTTGCCGTTCACTTCGTCTCCGCCGATATGGAAATAGGCATCGGGGAAGAGCCTGGCCATCTCGCCGATGAAATCGTTAAGAAATTTGTAAGTGTAGTTTTGCGTGGGGTCCATGACCGGATCGAAAACGCCCCAGTGCCGGCCCACGCTGAATGGTCCCGGCCCGCTGGCCAGCTGGGGATAGCCGACAAACCAGGCGGTGCTGTGCCCCGGCACGTCGAACTCGGGGATGACGCGAATGCCGCGGTCGGCGGCATATTCGATCAGATCTTTCATCTCGGCCTGGGTGTAGTAGAGGCCGTCAGAGCCCATCTCCTGCAGCTTGGGAAACTTCTTGCTCTCGATGCGAAAGCCCTGATTGTCCGAAAGGTGCAGGTGCAGCACGTTGAGCTTCACCGCCTCCATGCCGTCGAGGTTGCGGCGCAGCAGGTCGAGCGGCATGAAGTGGCGGCTGACGTCAATCATCAGGCCGCGCCAGGGAAAGCGGGGCTGGTCTTGAATGGAGACCGCCGGCACGGCAAAGCCCTGCGGGGTTTGCCGGACCAGTTGCAAAAATGTCTGCAGCCCGCGCAGTACGCCGAGCGTTGCCGGCGCGTTCAGTCTGGCGCCGGCGCTGGTCACTTCGAGCGTGTACGATTCGTCCTCGCCCAGCTCAGGGAATTCTTTGCTGGCGCGGCCGGCATGAATCACCAGGCGCGCATCGGATTGCTCGATCAGGCTCATATCGAGCGCGACCATGCCGGTCTGGCGGCGCAAATGGTCGAGAAAGCGGTTGGCGGCGCGTTCCAGGCGAGGGTCTTTATCGCCGGCAATGCTCACCGTGAACAAGGGATCCACCAGCAGCTGGCCCGCTCCCAACTGCACCTGTGCGGGCATGGGCATGAGATTGAGCGGCGGCGAGGCAGGCTGGAGTTGAGCTTCTACGACAGAGGCAAGCACGCCAAGTATCATGGCGATTCGCAACCAACCGGACATGAGTTATTCCCCTGGGGCGTAATGACGCGAAGGGGCAGCATAGTGGATGCGGCAAGCGTCTGCAAACCATGAAAGGCTGGAACAAAAAGCAGGCGCCCTGGACCACAGAGCGCCTGAACCTCAGTTGGAAACGCAAAGACGGAGCGCGAAACTCAGGCCTGTGCGGCCATGGCGGCACAGCCGCACAACTCCATCTCCCAGTTGTTAGGCTGGGCGGGCAGGCGCTGCAACCCGAGCTCCCCTTCTCCGCGGCCGCCAGGCCTGCCCACCCATACAACGCGAAACGAAGCCTTCTCCTCGCCTACTTGCAATTCCAGCACCTCGCCAGCCCGGACCCGGCGCCGCATCCCCTGTACCACCGCGCCTCCCTCGCTGACATTTTTCACCGTCACCACTTGCATGAAAGGCAGGCTGAACGCATCTACTCCCCACACCCGCGCCGGCAGTATTGCCGTTACCCGTGGCTTTCGGCGGCGATCCATCTCGCGTCCTCCCTGAAACGACTGCGGGGATCATAGGACAGTTTTGCCGAGCGGAAAACTTACGGCGGTTACGCCGCGAAGTTACCAGCAGGGCGCCGCGTAACGCGCGCAAACTGGCCCACAGCAAGGGTTTCGTGGGTGCGGGGCTGAGTGGCACCTCTGTGCCAGGAAACCTCAAAGGAGCATGGCCGAGGCGCATTGCCGCCGAGGCGGTTCCCGGAGGGAAATGCAGCGGCGTATTTCTTCCCCTGATTAAGAGATTCCAGATCGTAACCTGTGCCCGCCACAAAAGCGCGATAATGGTGGCTGCTCCGCTCCCCGTCGAGCGGAGTGAGATGGCGCCCACGATGGCACGTACGACAAGCTCGCCTTCCAGCATTGCACCCCGGCAAATTCGCGTGATCGGCGTCCCTCTCGACCTGGGCCAGTCGCGCCGAGGCGTGGATATGGGGCCTTCCGCGGTACGCGTCGCCGGTTTGGAAGCCCGCCTGGAAGAACTTGGCCACACTGTGCAGGACGCCGGCAACGTGGCCGTCGCCATCGCCGAGCAGAAGAAAATCGGCGAGCCCAATGCCAAATATCTCCGCGAGATCACTGCGACCTGCACCAAGCACGCCGAGCTCGTGGTCAAGACTCTCGAAGCCGGCGAGGTTCCACTCGTGCTGGGCGGCGATCACTCCGTGGGCGCGGGCACCGTGGCCGGCGTGGCGGAGTTCTATCGCCGGCTAAACAAGAAAATCGGCCTGCTCTGGATTGACGCCCACACCGACATCAACACGCCGGAAACTTCACCCAGCGGTAATGTCCACGGCATGCCGCTGGCGGCGATCATGGGCCTGGGGCCGCCGGAGTTGGCTAATATCTTCAATTTCTCTCCCAAGGTCCGGCCCGAGAATTGCGTGCTGGTAGGCGTCCGCGACATTGACGCCATTGAACGGGAGAACGTCCGCCGGGCCGGCATCGAGGTCTTCACCATGCGCGATATTGACGAGCGCGGTATGCGCGCCGTCATGGAAAAAGCCCTGCGCATGGCCGGGCGGGGCACCGCCGGCTATCACGTCTCGCTCGACATGGATTGGGTGGACCCCGAAAATGCCCCCGGCGTGGGCACGCCCGTTCGTGGCGGCGCGACCTACCGCGAGGCCCATCTCGCCATGGAGATCATTGCCGACCACGGCCGCATGTTGAGCATGGAGATCGTCGAGGTCAATCCCGTGATTGACGAGCACAACCGCACCGCCGACCTGGCCGTCGAGCTGGCGCTCTCCGCGTTTGGGAAGAAGATATTGTGAAGACACCTGTACGGCCCCTTTGTGTCCTGCAAAGCCACCCCTCGCCCGTCGGGACAGTGCCCACTCTGAACCATTCGTGAGATT
>Ga0335080_10002095_pt1 | contig 19830 bp, 16 predicted proteins | sample Lox_Sample_34_FD_206720 | JGI IMG/M metagenome (GOLD analysis project Ga0335080, IMG submission 206720) | Soil microbial communities from Loxahatchee National Wildlife Refuge, Florida, United States - Lox_Sample_3.4 | ecosystem: Environmental > Terrestrial > Soil > Wetlands | place: USA...
ACTTCTTCGCCGACTGATGCCAGCGGCGTCCATGCCTACAGCCATGTGAACTCGTTCAGCAGCGCGTCCATGCGATACGCGGTCACGGGCGACCCCGCGCACTTGCGCGTGGTAGAGAATGCCTACGGCTTTCTGCAGAACACGCAGTGCTACGCCACCGGAGGCTATGGACCCGTGGAAAGAATCATGCCCCCGGGAAGCCTGGGCAGGGCGCTCGACTATCAGCTCAACAGCTTTGAAACTCCCTGCGGATCGTGGGCCGGATTCAAGATGTCGCGCTACCTGATGCAATTCACGGGAAAGGCCCGGTATGGAGACTGGGCCGAGCGGCTGCTTTATAACGGGATCGGATCAGCGTTGCAGATTAACGGTAAGGGCCGACACTTTTATTATGCCGACTATCGCGTTGGAGGCGGCGTCAAAATCTTCAGCCGCAATCCTTACACCTGCTGCTCGGGAACCTATATTCAGGATGTCGTCGATTTTCACAATCTCATCTACTACAAGGATGATTCCAGCCTGTACGTTAATCTGTATGTTCCTTCGGAGGTTACTTGGAAGCGCGGCGACGCAACTGTGAAGCTCATGCAGGACACACGCTATCCGGAAGCTGAGACCAGCACCCTGACCCTGCAGATGGATGGCGGGAAGAAGTTCACGTTGAAAATGCGGATTCCTGAGTGGGCGCAGGGTGCATCGGTGAAAGTGAATGGCGCGCCGTATCCAATCGCTTGCCAGCCGGGCACATGGGCCACGGTGGACCGTGCATGGAACTCTGGCGATAAGGTAGAGATCACCATTCCGCTGCGGATGCGCTGGCAGGCCGTGGACATACAACATCCCCATCGCGCTGCTGTAGTTCGTGGACCGGTCGTATTCGTGCAGGATGGCATGATCCACGAACCCATGTTCAAGTTGCCGGAAAACGACGACGACCTGAATAAATATCTGGTTGGGGACAACGAAGAAGGCCCTGCTGTTTTTCGCTTCGCTCCGCCTGATGGAAGCAACGTAATGGCCAAGTTCCGGCCGTTCTATTCGGTCATTGGCGATTACTACTATCGGATGTACTTCGACCTCGACAAATTGCCGGTTGTGCTGTGGCAGTGAGGAGTGGCGGAATTGGGGGCGACGTGAGAAGCAGGGTTGGCTTTTCGCATTGGAGAATTCTGCTTGCGTGCGCACTGCTCATCGTCAGCGCCGAGTCGTATGCTCAGGACGACGAGGTCGAACCGGGCCGTTCGATTGGCAAGGTGTCGATCAACGGCGACCTGATTGTCTTTGAACTAGACGATGGCGCTCTCGGGAAGGTGAACCTCTTCGACCTCGCCAACCACACCCTGCATTTCATCCCTGAGGTTGAGCGCTACCGTGTTGAGAGCGGGCCACTGCAATGGGAAGCGGAGTTCGGCCCCGAACTAACCACCACTGAAGTTACGCTCCATCAATTTAAGTTTCCGTTCTCCGGTAAGCGCTGGGAGACATTTGGTGTGGGCAAAACCGGATCGATCAGCTTTGGCCAGCGAGAGAAGGATGATAGCGGACCCGCGGCCGGGCCTCCCGAAGGTGGAGTATCCATCGGTCGCTTCGATCCATTGGCAGAGGCAGCCGGCGCCCTCATCGATAGCGCCCCCGCGATCTGCGTGTTCTTCAAGCCGCGGACATCCGGCCCTCGCTATGTGAAAGAACTGGCGGATCGAGTAGTCATCACCTGGGATCTGACGGAACCCTTTGGAAATATTCAGGACTTCACCTGGTTCAAAACGGTGAATCGCTTTCAAGCGGTCTTGCACCGCGATGGCGGGATTGAAATGTCTTACAAGGAGCTTGCGGCGAAGGATGCCATCGTTGGCATTTACCCTGAATTATCTGGCGAAGAAAAGCCGCTGGCGGCCATCATCAACGAGCCCCAAGCAGACGCTCCCGCGCATCTGGATATCAGAAATCTCAAGCTGTCTGTCGAAGACGGCATCGTGTTGAAAGTCACGTTCGAAATGCGTGGGCCCGTCCTTTCCGCCGGCGATCCCGCTTTAGACGGAATCTCATACCGCTTTGTCGTGGATGCACATCAGCCACTTCCCACAACCGCCGAAGCTGCCCATCCAACCTTTGACTGGACAGTGCGAGGAGTTGCGTGGCGCCATCGGCCCTCGAGGTACATCGCATTCGGACCTGGGGTCTCGCGAAAGGTCAAAGTCAGCGGCAACACCATCACCATTCAGGGAATATTGCCGCCGGCACTGCGGGGAGTCGGGGAGATTGCGGTCTACGCCGAGGCCGATGCGCCTCGTAAGACCGATCCCGGCGCGCACTTGTTACCGCATGTCGTCCGGTTGTCGGGAATTCGCCGGCCCGAAGTCCGCCTTTCTTCGCTAACGCGCAAGGATGGTCCTTTCGGCGTGGTCTACGAAGCATTCCATTATTTGGCTCTCCCTAAGCCCCAGGATCTTTCGTGCACGGTCCTACAAGCACTCGGCGACAAGTTCGATTTTCTGGCGTACTACTCCGATTTCCGAATCGACAATCAGGAGGCTGGCACTCCAAGCGATGGACCGGTGGGTGGCAACGTCACCGGTATTGGCGCTCCGCAGCACGATCTGGAGAATTACTGCACCAAGGGCAGGTTCCAGTGGGAGTACGTTCAGCCTGTGTACGTCAACTCGAATCAAATGCAGGAGCGCCCGCCCCAAAACGCGCCCATCGGGAGCGATCACGACATCAATTTTTACTCCCATCAACTCGACGAGCGCTCTCCGGACCATCAACTCCTTCCTTACAACTACGCCATGTCGCAGATCGGGCATGAGATGGGCCATCGCTGGTCAGCATTCGTTTCCGCGAAAGTGATGGGCGAAACCATTCCCCTTGGTCCCGTTCACTGGGCGCGAGGATTGCAGGCTCCGGCTGCGTTTCCTTATCAGCGGCCCACCGAAGCGTCCGCCATGGGAGGGGGCGTCTGGCAGGATAATCTTGATGGCACTTTCACGCAGCTCGACGATGATTATTACGTGCCAGCGACGGGCTACTCCTATCTTGATCTGTACCTGATGGGTTTGATAAGCGCTGCCGAGGTGCCAGATTTTTTCATTCTCAGAAACCTCGTGCCTGCCGGTAAAGACACAAACGGGCACCCGATTTTTAGAGCTAATCGAACAAAGGTGACCATCAAGGACGTAGTTGCAGTGGAAGGGCCGCGTTCGCCCGACGTGGATCACTCGCAGCGGAAATTCAACACTGGCATCGTCCTCATGGTCGAGCATGGGAAAGGCCCCAGCGCTGAACTAATCGAGAGGGCCAATGGCATTCGCCGTCAGTGGAGTGATTATTGGGAGACAATCACGGGACACCGTGCCTCGATGACAACGAGTCCACCCTAGCTGCAGCGAAGGCAACGTTTAGCTTTTGATCAACCGCATACGGAAATCTGTCGTTCACACTTGTTCGATTTCAATCTGGCGTGCGTCCCCCATCGGTAGGTCGATACTGAAAGTCCCGTTCACCACGACCCGGCGCGAGGTTTTTCCATGCGAGAGCTTGTAGTTCCCAGCGGGCAATCCGTCGAGCGAGACATTGGCCTTCTTTGCCAGGCCGGAGGGATCCGAGACTTCGAGTGAGAGCTTTGGCTTTCCGCGGGTAAGTCTCGCTCTCTTGATTTGCCCCGGCATAACCTCCACATCAATTCCGACTTCGACGAAGCGCAGCCGCTTTTGCAGGCCATCTTTTGGAAGAACTGTCAGGTCGCGGTCCGTGGCTTCGACTTTGCAGCCAAAGCCGACTTCGCCGAATGAAGGGTCCCTCACGACATACGACTTGGAGGACTTCAAGAATCCCCATAGCCCTGAGCCGCTTTCGAATGTTCTCGGCGGTTCGTGATCGTAGACGCCCGGCGTGCAGATGAAGAAGTTATAGCCCATTCCGTCGAGAAGAACATTCGCCATCACGCTCATGACGCCAGCGTATCCCTTGATCAGCGCGTCCTGATCTTCGTGATCTTCGTAAGCCTTCAGCAGAGCAAGGCCATTCAAGGACGCGTTGTACCAGCAGCACACATCTCTGCGTTTGTCGTTGCCGTAGCGGAACCATACCGGCTGATTGCCGCCGCGCAGCGCCTTGATCACCTGGATCGTCTTCTCATTTTTTGCCTGATTTCCGAAGAAGCGGGTAAAAAAATAAACCTGCTCATGCGCGGTCTGGTCGATCACAAGTTCTGAACTGTAAGGGTAAGGATCGCGCAGGAATTCGTCATTGCATTCCGACATCTGGCGTCGCAGATTGTCGTATTCTTCCTTCCAGCCCTCTTTCTGAATGTCATAAAGAATATGGATGGCATTCGAGCCCTCCATCAGGCCCACATGGCGCCAGGGCCCGGTTGCGAACCACTTCATGCAGGTGCGGTACGACATGCGCAAATACTCATGGGGAGTCTTGCGTGTCAGCAGTCCGTAGTTTTTACCGATGCGGTAGAGCGCGTGATAAATGTTGGCCGGGTGAACATAGTTGTACGAGCGGAATGTGGCCTCGGAGCGTTCCTTTGTCCAGGCACCCCATCCGTTCGAGGGATAGCGGTCTTTCCAATACAGCGAAGCGCGGACCTCATAAGTCTCCGGATTCTGGATGTACTTGAACAGACAATCAGCGACGTAGGTCTCAAGCGCGTCAACCTCTTTTTTGGATGGCAGGTAAACATTCTTCTCCGCCAAAAAGAGGGGCTCAGAGAAACCCGATTCGTCGCTGCCACCGACCTCCCAGACCTCATCAGAATCCAGAAAAATGCTCCCGATGCGGTAATCGAAAGGAACGAAACCGTGATGCCGATGGTAGGGATCCTGCGGATTGTCGTAGAACTGGCGATCCACAACGAAACTGCCGCGAGCATTGAGCAGTCCTTGGATATCCTCAATGCAGTAAAAGTGAAGGTTCGTCCAGCGGTTGTTGCTGTAGTTCAGCTTAAGGCTCTTCTGGCCTCTCCCCTTGAAAGATAGTGTGAGCAGGACCTTGTCGCCATTCCTCGTCTTCTCTTTGATCTTGATATTGTCCGACAGCAGGTCGATGCGGTCGATCTCTGGCTTGGTCTTCACCTCCACCAGGACGTCGGTATCCTCCTGAACCACCATCGACGGCAGAACGCGGATTCCAAGATTCCCTGCTGCGTATAACTCGTCACGAATCGCTTCGTAGCCGGGTATGAGCACAAAGCGAACCTGGAAGTTCCTTTTTTCACCGGGCTGCAGAATCAGGGAAGTGTGGCCATTGATCCATGGCTTCGACGTCCATCGACGCAGATTTTTCGTCGCCCAGGAATGAATGGCAAGAATGTCCGGGCCTTGTCCTCCCAGGACGTGGGCTGCAAATGGCGAGTCTGGTTCTTTGTAAATGCACTCGAAACTCGTGTCCATGGTGGGGTGAACCAGGAGAAAAGGTGCATCGCCCAGCGGCCGTTGCAGCAAGACGTAGGAACTGTGGCCTGCGATGAAGGAATGGGCCAGAATCTTCTGCTCGTGGATCAGCTTCTGGCGCAGGGGAGTTTTACCAAAATCAACGTTGTTTACGGTGCTCAACTTGGTCTCGGAGCCGTGCTGAATGTAGAGTTCCTCATAGTCGTCGTTCACCATGAGCGGCAATCCCAGGTCGCCGATCTCCAGGGTCTTGCCGGTAGTGTTTTCGATCTCAATATCCCAGAGCAGCGAACTGCCTGGTCCCGCCGTGTAGTTCATGATCAGAGAGTAGCTGCGGATTCCCTGCTCATTTGAGGACATGCCCTCATAGCTGACGTTCACGGCGTTGTCGCCAAAGCGGACGCGCCGCGTGTCACCTGACTTGCCCGTCAACTCCCTTCTCCATTTGCCCGACATGCGAAACACGTCGTTTTGACCCAGGCGGGCGCGCTGCCCCCAATCGTCGCCGGTGAGTTCCCAGACCGTCGACACGACATCGCCAGTCCACCGTGAATCGGAGGGATCCACTCCCGGAGTATTGATCTCGTTCCCTATGTAGTTAGTCTGTAGGGGATCGTTCTTTCGCGTAATGCTTGAGATTGAGCCGTAACGCCGGTCGAAGTGCACCACCATCTCTCCTGCTTCCACTACGGTGGTGTAGTCCTCATGCTGTTTGAGCAGTTCCACCGAGGATTGGGCGAGTTGCAGATCTGGCTGCGGCTCCTGCGTGGAACTCTGGGCACGTGCCGCGAGCAGCGCCGAGCCGGGCCCCGTCAGCAAGGCTCCGGCTGCGCCCGCCACCCCGACGTTTTTCAACATGTCTCGTCTCGATATCTTGTTGTCCATTCCCGGCCCCTACGTTGTTTTCAGATCGCTTTGCATCTGGCTGTCGGGCGATGAAGCTCGCAGCCTCCCGTCGCCAACTGCCTCAAAATATACAATATACAGACACTCCCGGAGAGGATTGGTTAGCTCAAACTTGATTTCATCCAAACCAGTCCAACGGGCTCCCGACCTCAAAACGAACTGTTGCGAGAACAGTGCCGTATGGCTCAATGCAACTTGCACCCAAACTGAATCAAGTCTCTTCTCCACATCACAAGATTCCCGAGTACCAAATCCGTCAAAAGTAAAAACAGTCTGGGTGTTGCAGGGCTGCACATGCTTGAAATTGATTTGGTTGGCTCTGTCGCGTACGAGTGATGAAGGGGGCGGACATCCAAATCGGCTTGTCAGTTTTTGAACCGCTCGATTTGTCACATTATCAGTGCCGAACCTGACGCTCTGTCCCCTGATAAGACACGGTGCAATTCGCGTCGGCCACCTGATCAAAACAGGGGATCGACGGCGGTCGCATGCTCGGAGAAGGTTGCGGAGTTCACGCCGGGCGGACGGCGGCCAGACCACACGATCGGTTCGGTTTTAGTCACTATTGTTTCCTTGGCTGGGCTCGACTACGCCCGTTCGTCCTGTGACTTGAAGATGGTAGCGGGGCGCCGCATCCTGCCAAGTCAAGGAGGCGTCAGGTGACGATAAGGTGTGGAGCCGCAAAGTTGCTTTAGACTCGCCAGCCTCTTCCTCCAGGAGCCTCGCAGCATCAAGTTCCCAGCCAGGAACCAAGCGGTTGCAATGGCTCGACATGATCGCAAAGGATCTTCACCACTCCCAGGATGGGAATCGCCAGCAGCAAACCGAGGGCTCCCCAGATCCATGCCCAAAATAGCAGCGACAAACTCACGGCGAGCGCATTGAGTTGGAGACGCGGTCCGATCACACGAGGGTACAGGAGATTCATCGTAACAAGATGGATAGCGATGACGGTCACGATTACCGTGATGATTCCGCCCAGGTGCAGGGTTCCGATTCCGCCAGCGAGCGGAGGGAGCAGTGCGAGGAAAACGCCCAAATATGGAACCAGCGTGACGAATCCACTGATGAGACTCATGAAATAGAAATACGGGATACCGAGGTACCAGAACACGATTCCGCAGACAACTGAGCCGACGAGGCCAATGATGACATTAGCGAGAACGTAGCTGCGAATCATGGTAGAGATGGTTCCGACAGTGCGGTGGGCTTCGAGACGATGCTCCCTGGGAAAGAGACGCACCGTGCTTGCGTAGACATGCTCCTTGGACGCCAGCATGAAATACACAAGGAACGGAACAAAGCTAACGGCCATCAGTACGTCAAAGACGGTGCTGCTGGTTTCGGAAAGAATTTGAGTTATGCCCTGCGCCTGCTCGATACGAACCGGGATGGGTTTCTGCTGCTGTTTGGGAGGCTCTACGACGGAGCTGGCCTGATTGAGAATTTTGTCGGCGCGGGCGCGAACACCCCCTACGCTCCTCCGTAGTTCAGCGGAATAGCGGGGCAAGTTGCTGAGAAAATCGACGGCACGGTTGTAAGAAAAATAAAACAGGCCGAGGGAGAGGATTACGGCCATGGTGGTTATGCCCATGGCGCTAGCCCAACGCGGGCAATGCCAACGAACGAGGACGGCGACCGCCGGCTCAAGCACGGACGCTAGAAGAACCGATACAAGGATTGTGACCCAGACGAGCTTCAGCAAGTAGAGGAGTCCGATGATCGCGATGAGAGCGACCACAATTTGCGCGACGGTTCCGACTTTGATAGATGCGTGGAGAGTCTCGACTTCTTCGGTGGCTTGCTCGACGATCACCGCTGGAAGAACGGGTTGCCCGGCAGGTACCTGCTCTGGTTGGTCCTTCTTCTCAGATCGCATGGAAACTTCCGTTTTCACGCAGAATTGTCCATCGATTATTTGACTCTAGTAACTGCGCAATCCATACTGATCTTCCGTTAGGGGTACCGGAAATTCACCCGACGGCTCAAGGTGGGAGATTCGGAAGGGGGCGAACGCGGGTATAACCTGGCATTTTTTTGGTGGACACGACGGGGCCTACGACTCTCAACGAGTCAAACTTGCATCGGTCTCGCCTCGGTGAAAAGGAATTGGCGGCGAGGGGAAAGCCCAGCATTCGCTGGGCTTTCTCGTCTATAACCAATCTAGTGAGACATCCCCGAGTTGCCCGATTTGCAGGTCTTCGAGATATGCTTCAGTGAAGTTACATGCAGTGTCTCGCCTGCGCTGCCTGCGGCGGATGTCTCTGCCGAACCGGAAGCTCCCTCACCAGCCGAAGCGGAGCTGCCGGTGACTTTGACTTCATGGCCGACGTGCGCGCTCAATTTCGCGGTGTCGCCAGTCAGCTGATAGGACGTTCCATTTTTGTCAGTCAGCGTGAAGTTACCGTTGGAGCCACTGAGGCAGCCTTCGACGGTCATCTGACCGCCGGCCGCGCGGGGGGTTTGCCCAGGGGTTTGCCCCCCGTTACTGGTGGAGCCCGAAGCCGAATTCGATTGGGCTGAGGCGTCGGAATTTTGAGATCCTGCCGCGTTCTGCGCTACAGACCAGGTGAGGCCGAGGAGCAGAACTGAAAATACGAGGAGAAGTTTTCGCATGGTCTATCTCCAGATGAACTTAGTCGATTCCTAGCTCCAGAATGGACGCGGCCAGTTCGCCACTCCGGTACGTACACAAGGATTGTCATTCGGTAGTGCTTGCCGGACCAATACAGGGATCTGTGGAGAAACTCTGCAGTTTTATGTGTACGCCGGATGTAGAAGCTACGTTCGAAGTGAGTCTAGAGCGTGCTGACCGGCTCGCAGCATGTATGCGTGCGAACTTTAGCCTTGAGGCGCGCGTTCTGGCATTGGCCACGAGCGCAACGAATGTGTACTCGTTTACACACGTTCGATTGCTGGAGGGTGGTTATAGCGTTCTCTCGAACAACTCTTGCCATCTCGTCTTCTTCAAAGTTTTATAAAGACCCGCAGTCATCCAGCAGGAGTACTGCTCTCATGGCAAAGTCACGGAACAAGAACAGAGCACGTCCGACGGGCATTCCGGCATTCGCAAACGGGTATGAGGGCATTCTGAACGCGGTCTTCCTCTGGCACATCCGGAAACACGAGTGGAGCACGTTCAGGGTCCCGCATCAACGAAGAGCACGGGGAAAACTGCCACTCTCCTAGGTGTCGGCGGGTCAAGCGGCTTTGTGTTCGCGAATCACAGTTTCCTCCAGCAATCGCAGGGTTCGCAGAGCGTGACTCAACGCGCGACGTTCGTCCGTGTAAGGGTGCGTCAGGATCTCTTCTGCGCGATCGAGTATGGCGTTGCGTGCATCGGCGATGCGATTGAGGCTGATGGAATGTTCAGAATCTGAAATCGCTCCTTCATAGAGGGTTTTCCAGCGATCACTACGCTGTGGGGGAAAATCAGGGTACCTCATGATCTACTCCTGGTGGGATACTACCGAGAATAGAACGAAGCGCGGACGGCTAGCAAGGCCTTACTCGACTTCGCGGGCTTAAGGCGAAGCACTTAGTGCACGGGCATTTGAAATCAGGGCGTTTGGGTATGGCGAGGTGACCGCAATTGGCGCACAAGTAACACTCGTCTGAGTCGCGGGAGAGCATCAGCCTGAATTCCCTGCCCTCGACACAGTACGGGCAACGAATTGACTGGGGCCGTTTGTCACCCACACTGGAACCCGATTCCCTCATGCGGCGTATTCCATCCAATGAACGAAGCATAGGATAGCGGTCGGGCGTCCACTATTCTGCGGTGGAACACCGCGTTTGAGCTATGCTGTTCGAGATCTTTCCCCGATGTCGGAAGGTACCTCAAAAGAGGAGTGCGCGCAGTGCGCCAAATTGCGCCAACCTCATTGACCTTTTGAGAACTCTCAGTCTCAGCAGCGACAGCGTTTCCGATATTGCTTTGCGCTCTCACCATAGCGCTGCTTCTGTGACAATGTCGGATCGAGGGACTTACATCTTGCGCCGGAAATTTCCGGTGCTAAAATGGCTGCAACGGTTTCGGGCATAAATTCCCCCACGAGAGAAGGCTTCCTATGTCGGAACACCCGAGGGCATCTGAGAGGTCGCAATTCCTGAGCGGCTGGAAAGAGATCGCAAACTACCTGGGAAAAGGTGTGCGCACAGTGCAGCGCTACGAGCGCCAGCTCGGGTTGCCTGTGCGGCGTCCGGCGGGAAAGCCGTCGGGGTCGGTGGTCGCCACCAGAGCGGAACTTGATGGGTGGGTGAAGGCAAGCCCGATCCGAGAGGCCTTTCGTCTATCAATCAACAATACGCCGAAAGAGTTCACGGGATTTACGGATCAAATGAAGCGCGGTCTCACGAAAATGATGCAATTGCGAGATGAGATGCTGACCCTGCGATCGGAGGTCCGTGACTCCGTTCAATTGCTAAGGAAGAGCGTCCAAGAGTTGCAGGGAGGATTGAATCAGTACCAGTTCAGAAGCGCGGCTTTTCTAGATCCATCTCTTGATGACGACGGAGAGGAGAACGACGCATCGCTCCGGGACGAATTCGAACTCCTGACTGCGCCTGAGAAATCCACGAAGGTTACCTAGCCTTGACCGGAGTTCTCCATGCGTGAGCGCATTGGAGTGAGAACCTTTTCAGGGATCGCGAGGCAGTCGAGTTTGCCGCTCGAGGAGGCGCCTCGGTCTCGGGTGTGAGATGCTTTCGCTCCGCAACCTTTCGACGTTATGGTGAACATCAAAAAGCTGTGGCTCCCAGAAAACACCGAACGACGAGACCTCCTGCCCCGAAGCCGTCGACGCTAGACGACTACCTGGCCACGCGCGAACGCATCAACCGAGCCGGTGCTGAGTTCCTGAAACTTGATGTGGAGACCGCTCTGACATTTCTGCTTACTGCGCGTCAAAGCGCGGATGAGTCCCGACGACAACGCAATCGAAGGGCGGCCCGACGAGCTTATGACACGGTGGTGAGGCTGATCGAAAGATTGAAGCTGAGCGACGAGGATAGGCGGACGTTGGCACTGGGGCTGGAACAGATCCGGTCTGAACTCAAGAGTTTTGGAGAAGTGTTATAAGCAAGTTCCCTTTCCTGAACATCGGAAGCGGGATCAGACATCTCCTTTTCCGTTTCCCTCTCCCACCAGATCGCTAATGTCGAGAAGAGTAATCACGACACCGTCAATCTTATTCTCCAATGTGCGGTAGGGCGTGACACGGAGCTTGTAGGACTTGCCGTCACGTGAGCGGATGTGTTCGTTTCGCATGGTGACGTCGCGCATCACGTCAAGCATCCAACGCTCCAACTCGGGAACCTCAATGTTCAGCGACAGGTGCGTCAGAGCCTTGCCCACATCATGGTTGGAGAACCCGAAGACGCGCTCCGCTTCGGGCGTGAAGCGGCGGATATGGAGATCCTCACCCAGCATGATAATGGGAATGGTCGCGCTGTTGAGGATGTTGATCAAATCATTGCTGAGTTGCGCCAACTGCTGATTGCGGTGCTGAATCTCCTCGTTCACCGTGTTCAGCTCCTCATTGGCGGATTCAAGTTCTTCCTTCGATGTCTGCAACTCCTCGTTGGTGCTTTGCAGTTCTTCGTTGCCGGACTGGATTTCTTCGTTGGCAGATTGCAGCTCTTCGTTGGTGGCTTCCTGAGCTTCAATGATCGACTGCAGATACTCTTTGGTGCTGGCAAGCTCCTGCTTTAATTGAGCAATCTGGACTTCCCTGGCGTCGTCAAGTTCTTTGGCAGATCTTCGCGGGACGGGCTTCGGCTCTGGAGCCCGTAGACTTTCCTTCTCCTCAAACAAAATTAGAAAATGCCTCTGGTCGCCGGCGGGGGCGCGGAAGGGAACGACTTCCAACTTCACCGTCAAGGTCTCGTTGCTGTCTTCGACCACGATGCCGTCTTTCGAAACAGGGATGGCATTGCGACGGGCCTTCTCAATGAGGGCACGCAACTCGTAGAGCAAACCGGAGCGAGCCATTTTCAGGAGGTTGAGGCTTGCCCTGCCGGTGGGGAGTTCGAGGTACCGGCTGGCACGGCCGCGGCTCTGCAGAATCTCGAGTCCGTCATTCACCACCACGGCGGAGGGAACATACTTCTGCAGCAGGAGGCGGTCCGCTTCGCGTTGCACGTCCGCGGGCGTTTTAGCCATTTCGTCATCTCTGCCCGGGGTGTGCGGCTTTTCCTGACGTCCTTCAGTGGCCGCGTGAGCGCTGATGGTCAGACCGAATGTGACTGGCGAGGGAACCGGTTTCTTCTGGTAGATCTTGGCCTTGCGATCCACCAGATCAAAGATCTCTGCACCTTCTCCGAGCAGGCCTTCAATATTTCCGACAAGAAGGAAGCCGCTGGGCTTCAAGGCATAGTGGAAAATCGGAATCACTTTCTTCTGCAGCACAGGGCTGAGATAGATGAGCACGTTGCGGCAGCTGATGAGATCCATGCGGGAAAACGGCGGATCACTGAAGACGTTTTGCCGCGCGAAAACGCACATGTCGCGTATGGATTTCGAAATCTGGTATCCGCCCGGGACCTTGTGAAAGAAACGGCGAAGACGGACCTCGGAGACTTCGTTCGCGATGCCTTCCTTGTAAAAGCCGGCTCGAGCTTTCTGGATGGCGTTCTCGCTCAGGTCTGTCCCAAAGATCTGGATTGGCACTTCAATGCGCAGTTCGGAGAGCGTTTCAACGAGAGAGATGGCGTGAGAATACGTTTCTTCTCCGGTGGAGCAGCCGGGAACCCAGACGCGTACTGGTTCGGAAGGCGAGCGGCCGGCAAGCATCCTTGGATAGACGACCTCGTGGAGGCTGACGAAGACTTCGGGGTTACGAAAGAAACTGGTGACGTTAATCAAGACATCGCGATACAAAGCCTCAACTTCCTGGGGGTTGCGATGCAGCAGCTTGACGTAGTCGCGGAGGTCGTTGATCTGATTGATATTCATACGGCGCAGAATGCGCCGGCGAATGGTTGCGACCTTGTAATCGATGAAGTCGACTCTGCTGACATTCTTCAGCAGCCGGAAGACGTCTTTCATCAACCGTTCTTTGCCATCGAAGGCATCGCTGGGGAGTTCCCGGCCTGAGGGCTGCTTCTGAATGCGAATCAACTCCTGGGCGATGCGCTCGGGCGGCAGGACGTAGTCGACCACGCCCGAGGCGATGGCGCTGTTGGGCATGCCATCATACTTGGCCGAGACGTTGTCTTGAGCGAAGGTGGTGCCGGCGTTGTCTTTGATCGCGGCAAGACCGACAGTGCCATCATTGGCAGTACCTGACAAAATCACGCCCACGGCGTTCGAGCCCTGATCTTCGGCAAGGGAGCGGAAGAAACTGTCGATCGGCATATGCTGGCCTCGTCCCGCTTCGCGGCGGACCAGATGCAGGACGCCATTGGAGATCGTCATATCGGAATTCGGTGGGAGAATATAAACCGAATTCACCCGGACCTGCATTCCCTCGGCCGCCTGAACCACCGGCAAACGTGTGGTGCGGGACAGCAACTCGACCAGCGCGCTCTCATGTGTGGGATCAAGATGCGGTATGAAGACCAAGGCAAGGCCGGGCTCAGGCGGAAGTGCGCGGAGGAAATTGCTGAAAGCTTCGAGGCCTCCGGCAGAGGCTCCGATGGCGACGACGGGAAATGTGGCCGGCGCGGGAGATGTGGCCGCCGCGGTCGGCTTTCGTTCTTTCTTGCTGTGAGCTTTCCTCTTTGGCGCATTTGGCATAAATGCACACCGGAAACTCTGGGAACTTGGTGGATGAAGACGGCTTCATTCTAGCGCAAGATAGGGGATGCGAACTGAAGAGCAGCCAAAAAGCACAGGGCGCCATGTCGTACTTTGGCGCAGTTCGACGGGCAGCCCCGGTGGTACAGTCCAAGGGAACTGGGGTATGGCTGTGAGTATGCCACATGATTGGCAAAGCTTCTATAAAGAAGCTGTTCTGGAGACGGATCCAACCCGTTTGCCTCTCTTAATCCGCGCGGCGCACGACTCCATCAACGCTCGTATGGAGCAACTCAAGCAGGATCACCAGGCATCGGCGGAAGAACTGCAGGCGATCGAGGATGCTCTTGCCGCCCTGCGCGTGCTAAGGCGAGAAGTGAATTTCGATTGAATCCCTAAGCTCCATTCAGATCTGCTGCGCAAGACGTGCCAACGCTGTGGCGCATCCATCACGCGGTCTTCGTAAGGGCATTGGTTTTACTGGAGTCAGTCGTACCCTTGGCGAGGTCTTCGAGTTTGACCGCGGCGTCAGAAACAACAGGGTTGGACTTATCAATTACTACTCCGGACAAGGCGCCACAGCTAGCGTTTGGCTGGTCGTTCCGCCAACAAAGACAGCGCGACCAGCAGTACTGCACCAGATCTCGGCCCCAAATGCATCGTGCTATACAGCAAAGCTAGCGCTGGAAAAGGGACATTCCTAAGGAACCAGAGCAGTGAAGGTGATCCGACGGAGGGTCGGTCTTAACCAAGCGCGGCATCAAAGCAAAGACGCTCCATGTCTTGGAGAGAGTCAGCCCCGTGCTACTGAAGCGAACTCGCCACACTCGAGAAAGCGTTGTTCGCATTCGAGCCAACCAGCCGAATCGTGCCGACCACCAGCACCAAGATGACCGCCAACATCACTGCATATTCGGCGATGTCTTGTCCGTCCTCTTCACTCCACAGTCTGAGCATTAAGGCTGACATAACAACCTCCTCGATCCTCGATCTGCACTCGCGAATACTCGCTGGTATCACACCGCGTAGTCGGCAAAAACTTTCTATTGTTCAACGCTGTCTTTCCGCGCCGCTACTTGGTCGTGATCGTTCATGGCACGAACGCTCTTCTTGAGGAGAGTATTGATCTTGCTCAGTACCCAGAAGATCGAAACGAGAAGAATCGCGATTACAAATAGCAGGAATTGGGTGAGCATTTGTCGTCTGCCGGCTGTCCAAAAGTCTAGTGGAAAACTCCTCCAATTTCATATGAATAAGTAATGAGCGCCAATGACTCGGCTCACAGCCGGTGATAACAGTTTGTGGTGCAGCTTCGAACTCTCGCAAAGTCCTTACGCTCATCTACTCCCGAGCCGAGCTTCGAGCAATATTCGCCTTTTCCTTGCTCGTCTTGACCAAAGGCCAGTAGACACTCCCAAATCGCGTGCAGTGGCTCTGAGACTTTCGCCTCCGGCCCTACGGCCTGAACCGCTCTCATATCGACGTACGATCGTGCGCGTCCAACTCTTGTGCCCTTCGCTTTCGCATGTGCCATTCCGGCTCGGACCAAACCTTGGTCCGGCGAAGGTTGTCTATGTCGATTCTGAGCGGCCTTGCGTCAGTGGAATCAGGCTAGGCCAGCCGAAGAACATTTGGGAATTGTCATTTCCTCCAGACGACTGGCACGAAGACCCCGATTGGACCTACCTAGCGGCGGCCAGCGTGTTCCGCTGAGTTCAGATCAAGCGCTCAACAGAAAAATCCCTCAACCGAACAGCTAAGCTCAAATGAAGTTGGTTTGGGACGCCTGATAATCTGGTGATTTGAACCGGGACTGATCGGGAAAACCCACAACCTCATTCCATTGAATAACTTACGGCTGGCCGTTTCCGCCAACTCCGCCGTATACTGATAATAACGACTCCCCCCTCCAATTAGTTCAGGATTTCATACGGCGCCGGGAAGAGACGATCGCGCGAAGTTCAGCTGTGGCTGAAACTAAACCCTTTTGTATGCAATGCGTTTCTTGGAAAGGAGTCGCAATGGGCTGTCTCACACTTTATGTGCTGTCGACTTTATCCATCGACCTAAAAGGCAATGTCGTCAGCAGGAACGTCGCTGTGACCTTCGATGTCTTCGAAGCCGAAAACCACAAAGCCCGCGGCATAGAGAATGACTTTGAAACGTTTCCCATCTCTGCCAATTGGCGCGAGCATGGCGAGCAGTCGTTCCTCATCAAAACAATGCGCGATTTTCGCGCACTGGTCGAGGAAATGCAGGAAGCGGCGCTGCGGTAAGCAAATGGTATCAATCGCAGGTTCCGATGCCGATTTCCATGATGCTTATCAGGAGGTTGCCCTTGATGAACCGTCCGAACAGAGCCGGAGTGCGCTCCGATCAAATTGGCAAAGTGTTCTGCATCTTGGGCCAGGACATGCGTCAATGCCTGATCTGCGACGAGGTGTTTGCGCGCCAAGCCGCAGCGACGCATGCCAACACGGCATGTCTTCCATCGCAAAGATCATTTGACCGAGTCGGAGAAATCAAGAATGCAAATCGGTGAACCGCTTCGCACTATAGTGGTGGAGCCTCTCGAAGTTCCGGTCAACGAACCAGAAAAGAGGCCGGAGTCGACTGCACCGCAGCCTGATCCCGAGCGCGAACCAGTCACAAAATGACGAGCGTCCCAGATTACGTCTTGCCGATTATCGGCTATCGCGTTTGGCAGTGGGATGTCGCCGGTTTGCGGTCACTCAATGGCGAGCCGTGGCGACCGGGCAAGCCACTGGAAGCCAGATGCATAATTTGTGAGTTCGCTGCGTAGCGGAGGGGACACCATGCAGGCCATAATCGGCACAGTGCCCCACACCTAAAGTTCACATGTGGTATCTATGCCAGCAAGGATCTCCAGGGTTTGCGTCACCGACTGGTTAATGGGTTAATGTGCCCTTGTCTGGACACGCCAATCTGCCAGCGCTGGCGATAGATTTGGGCGATGGTGGAAGCGGCGAAGTGGCGATGATTGGTAAGAAACACCAGGCTGCGCTGCTGGGTTTCGTCCCAGACCTGGATGCGGCGCAGGAACAGATCGCGTGCGCTCTCGCGGGCCAGCTTATAAAGAAAGATGATCTCGTCGCGCTGGACCGAGCTGCGTTCGGGAACCGCACGGCGCTCCAGGACACCATAGTCCGCGTTGTCTTTCATGCGAGTGACGAAGTAGACACCGTCGGCGTCGAGCGCATTGAACCAGGCGTAGTCGGTGTAGCCGCGATCCAAGACCACGATGGTTCCAGGCTCGAAGCGCAGAGTGCGAGCCACGCGGCTTTCGTGCACGCGGCCTTCGGTCACGAGGGCATAGCTGGGCAGCAGTCCTTGATGATCGAGCAGCAGATGCGACTTCACCGCGCCCTTAGTGCGGCGGTACTGCGCCCACTCGAAGACGGTGGCGCAGAGTTCGATCAGGGTGGCATCCAGAGTCAGCAGTTTGTTCTTGAAGCGGAGTCCATGCGGACCGGCGACTTCGCGGCAGCGGCTGAGCAGTTGATAGAACACGCTGCGATAAAACTGCCAAGGCCGGTGTTCATTGGCATAAGCCAAAGTGGAGCGCTTGGGTGCGTCGGGCAGACCGAGATGTCGCAACTTGCCTTCGCTGGCGGCCAGTCCGCCGCAAATCTCGCGCAACGACTGCGCTCGGCCGAGGTGACAGAACAGCATGGCCACGAACTGTCCCCAACAACTGAATCCACGGGCATGGCGCTCGGCCCGGTGCTCGACGACGGCGCGCTCAAACTCGGCGCGGGAAAACAGCTGCAACATCTAGCTGAAAATGCTAGATACTCGTAGCACGGCGGTGGTAGTCCTCCCTATGGCTCACGTCTCTCAACGCAAACCGTAGCAGAGTTCTACCCCCGCCGCTCAAAACCTAATTTGGACAAGCAGCAGTGATACGTTGTATTAGCGTAGACTATTGCGTAATCTCGGCCACTGGCTAGTTTTGCAGGACCGGGCTGAACATCGCCGGGAACAGATCTCCGCTCATGACAGCGGATCAAGTCATAGTTCGCGCCGGTGCCATGAACATGAACTGCTGCGAGAACAGCATTCTCGAAACGGACTGATCGCGCATGTCTGTCATACCCACGCGACACGTGAGGCAATCGCGGAGGCGCGAAGCCGCTTCGAATTGGGTTGTCACCCTTCCGGCCGGCGCCTGGGGGCGCTTCTACGTTAGCTGTTCTTCCTGCGAAGAATCCGACATCCGCGCCGGTGGCGCGGAATCCGATGTCCGCGCCTGCGAATGGCTCAAGGCATAGAGTACGAGTTCGACCCGGTTCGAAACACCTAACTTGTCATAAATCCTCAATAGTGATTTCTTAACGGTATTCTCCTTCAGGTTCAATTCCCGCGCGATTTCGCGATTGTTCAGGCCTTCGGTTACAAGATTGACGGTTTGCTCCTCGCGGGTGGTCAGCACGACTTGTCCGCGTGAATTGATCAGGCGGACCGAGGGGCCGATCGAAAGCGCATCAATGACGTAGCGCATCTGTTCGGTGTTTGTCCAATACTGTCCCTGATGAACGCTGGTGATGCAGCGGCACAGAGACTTGAAAGGCATGGAGGCGAGGCAGAACAAGCCGCGCACGCCTGCGCGCAGAGAGTTGACAACTAATTCGCGATCGTAATTGTCGAGCAGAAGCACAATCGCGAGATTGGGATAACCTGAGTGCACGCCACGAAGTAATTCATAGAGTCGATCACGGTCATCGGTGAGGCCGTCGGCAATCAGGAGCACATCTGCTGGATCCGTTTCGAGAACCGATAAACACTCGGACAACTCCGCACGACAGTTTGCGACTTTGAATGCTCCCTGCCGGCGCAGCGCTCCACAGAGTAGCTGCGATTGCGTTTGATTCGAATCCGCCACAAGAACACCTATGATTTCGGGACTTAGCGCGGACGAACTCATGACTGAGACCTTCCTGTGGCAGCGTCCTATTTTGGGGGAAGGGCTCGCGGGGTACGTTGATGCTAGCAATTGCGACTCATCGTCGCAAGTACAGGACGCACGAGTTTACTCACAATTTACACCGCCTACAGACGCTCGCACGTTCTGCTCGTTGAACAAGCAGAATATTAGCAATCTCGCTCAGATGTGTATGTGACGGTCGTCACACACTTTCGTAACACTAGTGAGAACGTATTGAGAAATTGAACAGTTGCCACGCCATCTTTTTCTCGACTCCCAAGCATCATGGTGACCCTGGTGACCACGGTGATCTACTTTAGTGGATGGTGAAAGGTACGATAGTTCACTCAGAAATCGTGTCGTGGGTACGCACAACACGTGCCCCGGAGACGCACAGCAGAGGAAGGTCGATGACCCCACTTTGTGAGTCTTGAGGCGGACCGGTGCGCAAGGTACTTTGTCACAGAGCGGTTGACGGGCACTTGAGCACTTGTGAATCAAAGGCAGCACAACCGATATCGAGTGGCGGCATCCGTGACTTTCTCTTGGGAGACTGAAGATCATCGTGTTCACCATGGCAAGGGTCAAACGCGTGACTGCAGCCTCTCGGGAGCCTTTGTACTTTCCCCCGAAACATTGGCGATTGGCAGCATCCTGCAAATGGAATTCTCCCTCCCCCGATTGCTGGCTGCCGGACCTGGAGCGCGATTGAAGACGCGAGGTCGAGTGGTTCGCGTCGAGCCGGATGGATTCGCCGTGCTAGCGGAAATGGGACCGAGCTCGCTGTTGCATCGTTCAGCGCGGCCCGTTGCCGTGGCACAGTGTTTAGAGAGTTAGCGAGTCAA
>Ga0335080_10002097_pt1 | contig 19827 bp, 14 predicted proteins | sample Lox_Sample_34_FD_206720 | JGI IMG/M metagenome (GOLD analysis project Ga0335080, IMG submission 206720) | Soil microbial communities from Loxahatchee National Wildlife Refuge, Florida, United States - Lox_Sample_3.4 | ecosystem: Environmental > Terrestrial > Soil > Wetlands | place: USA...
GCCCGAGCAGCAGAAAGTGCGCCGCGGACTGCTCCGGGAGGACCTCTTCACGGTCGTCTTCGATCCGGTGATGACCGACACCGCGGCGTACGCCGACGTCGTCCTCCCGGCGACGACGTTCCTCGAGCGGCGGGAGATTTCGCGCGGCTATGGCGCTTACGTGCTCCAGGACGCGTTGCCGGTGATTCCTCCCGTCGGCGAGTCGAGGCCCAATCACGAAGTGTTCGCCGAGCTCTGCCGGCGAACGGGCGTGGCCCGGCCCGGCGACCCGGAGACGACGGAAGCGATCGCGGCGGCTGTCCTCGGGTCGAGCGGACGCGTTTCGGAGCTTCGCGACGGGCTCGAACGCGACGGCTTCGCGAACCCCGAGTTCGGAATGCACCCGGTGCAATTCGTGGACGTCTTTCCACGGACGCCGGACCGGAAGGTGCATCTGGCGCCCGAGGACCTGGACCGGGAGGCGCCGATGGGCCTCTACGGATTCCGCGAGGCGCCGAACGCCTCGGCCTTTCCGCTCACGCTCATTTCGCCCGGGAGCGACCGGACGATCAGCTCGACCCTGGGCGAGCTGCGTCCCGAGTCGGTCGGGGTCGCGATCCATCCGGACGACGCCGCGGCGCGCGGAATCGCCGAGGGCGCCGCGGTTCGGGTTTTCAACGGGAGCGGGGAAGTGCGGTGCCGGGCTCGCATGGACGACTCGATGCGCCCCGGCGTCGTGTTCTTGCCGAAAGGCCTCTGGAGCCACAACACGGACAACGGCGCGACGGCGTCGGCGCTGGCGCCCGACACGCTGACGGACCTGGGCGGCGGAGCCTGCTTCAACGACGCACGCGTCGAGCTCGAGCGCGTCTGATGGAGCTCGCCCACTCGGCCCGCGCCCACGCGCATTCGCATGTGCCCGAGCGCCCGTCCGGCGGCGACCGGAGAACCTGGCGCCGCAATCTGCGCGCGGTTCTCCTGCTCACGGGCTCCGTGCTGCTCCTCGAGGTCGTCGGCGGCGTCCTCTCCCGAAGCCTCGCCCTCCTCGCCGACGCGGCGCACATGTTCGCCGACATCGCCGCCCTGACGCTCGCCTACGCCGCCATGAGCCTGGCCGACCGCGCGCCCACGGGACGGCACAGCTTCGGGTTCTACCGCGCCGAGATCCTGGCGGCGTTCGTCAACGCGCAGCTGCTTCTCGTGATGGCGGGCTGGATCTTCTTCGAAGCGCTCGGACGCTTCCGGACACCGGTCTCGGTGAGAAGCTCCCTGATGCTCGCGGTTGCGGCCGCCGGGTTCATCGCCAACTTCGTTGCGCTGCAACTGCTCGCGCGCGGAAGGCAGGAGAGCCTCAATCTCAAAGCGGCGCACCTCGAGGTCCTGACCGACCTGGTCGGCTCCGCGGCCGTCGTCGTCGCGGCGATCCTGATTCCTCGGACCGGGTGGACGTGGCTCGATCCCGCGGTTTCCGTCGGCGTCGCCGCGTTCATCGTGCCGCGCTCCGTGTCGCTCCTCCGGCAGTCGGCGCACATCCTGCTCGAGGGGACTCCGCGGGAGATCGATCTCGCGTCGCTGCGACGGAAGATCCTGGAGGTGCGGGGCGTCGAGGCGATCCACGACCTCCACTTCTGGACGCTGACGTCGGGGCTGCATTCGGCGAGCGTCCACATTCGCGCCTCCGCGGAGAGCCGGCGCGGCGAAGTGCTCGAGGCGGTGCAGCGCCTCCTGCGCGAGGACGCGGGCGTCGACCACGCGACGATCCAGGTGGAGCGCGGGGCCGAGACGACCTGCCACGCGGCGAACCAGGAGCACGCGTAGGCGGAGGTCGGGATGAAGTGGTTTCGCGGGATGATTCTCGGGTTCGTTCTGGTCGCGGTGGCCGCAGGACTCGCGCTCTGGTTCGGACTGTTCGAGGTCGCAGCCACGAAGCCGCCGGGGAAGCTCGAGGAGGCGCTCGCGCGATTTGCGCTCAACCGGGCCGTGGCGCGGCGCGCTCCGAAGGCTTCCAACCCGCTTCCCGCGTCCGCCGAGGTCCTGCGCGAGGGGCTCGCGCACTATCGCGAGGACTGCGCCCAATGCCACGGCGCACCGGGCGTCGAGGCGTCGGAGACCGGCCAGGGACTGAATCCCCCGGCGCCCGACCTCACGCTGCCGCGCGTGCAGAAGCGACCGGACGGCGAGCTCTACTGGATCGTGGCCAACGGCATTCGCATGACGGGGATGCCGGCGTTCCAGCCGACCCACAAGGAGAAGGAGATCTGGGAGATCGTCGCATTTCTCAGGCATCTCGATGCGCTGTCGGCCGAGGAGGAGCGGGCGCTGCAGAAGAGCGGCGAAGAGCCGTCCGGCGAGCCGCCGAAGAGCTGATGCGCTCGGAATGAGGGTCGCGCTTCCTGCGTTGCGACGGTCCGTGAAGTCGCGCATCTTCGCTGCCGGGGTCGCCGGGATGCTCGTCTTCGTCCAGGCTCCGGCCGCGGCCCTGCGCTGCCAGAGCGAGTGCGGACGCGACGCGCCTCGGGCGACGAGTTCTCGCCCGGCCTGCCACTCGGAAAGCCGCGCCTCGGATCCTGCGCCCTCCGGCCACTCCTGCCGGGGCCATCTTGCGCCGTGCGTGCTTTCGAGCGCGCCGGCGGTTTCGGCGGTCTCCACTTCGTTCGGCGCCGGTTGGGACTTCGCGACGGCGCCGTCTTTCGCGCTCGTCTCGTCGGGATCGCCGGGCGCGCGCTCGCTCCGGTTCCCTCGAAGTTTCGAGAATCTTTCGCCGCCCGTTCTTCCTTCGGTCCGGCGCCTGTAGGGGTTCTTCCACCGCGCGGCGAAAGAGCCGCGTGCTCGGAGTCTCCGAGATCGCTCGACGGGAGGGAGGAGTCCGCTTTGCTTCGCACACGATTCGGCATGGCCGCGTTCTGCTGGGCGCTCGCGGCGGCCGCGCTCGGCCAGCACGAGGGCCACGACATGGAGGCGATGTCGAATGAAACGGCGGCGCCGCGGCTCTTCGAATCCGACATGGACCGGATGACGGGCATGGTCCCGGACGATCCGATGGCCGGAATGCCGATGCCGTTCTGGCACCTCATGGATCTGGGAGTCGCGCGGCTCGCGTTCAACGGCCAGGGCGGCCCGTCCGGCCGGAAGGGCGTCGAGTCAAGCAACTGGAACATGCTTCACGCCGCGAGGGATCTCTGGGGGGGACGCCTCTCGCTCATGGCGATGAATTCGCTCGAGCCGGCGACTTTTCCGGCCGCGGGCTCTCCGGAACTCTTTCAGACGGGGGAGGAGTACCACGGCAAGCCCCTCGTCGATCGACAGCATCCGCACGACTTCTTCATGAACCTGTCGGCCACCTGGCGGCGGCAGATCGCCGATCGATCGGCGGTCTGGCTTCAGATCGCTCCGGTGGGCGAGCCGACGCTCGGGCCGACGGCCTTCATGCATCGCGCTTCCGCCGGCGAGAATCCGACGGCGCCCCTCGGCCACCACTGGGAGGACTCGACGCACATCGCCTTCGACGTCATCACCGCCGGCTGGGGCTGGAAGGCGCTCTCTCTCGAGGGTTCCGTCTTCCACGGCGCCGAGCCGGACGAGCACCGCTGGAACATCGAGGCCGGCCCGCTCGACTCGGTTTCGGGGCGCGCTCGGCTGCGGTTCGGCGGCGGCTGGTCGGGGCAGATTTCCTACGGGTTCCTGAAGAACCCCGAGCCGTCCGAGGCAGGAGACGTCCACCGCGTCACGGCCTCCTTGCACTACGGCGCCGACGGCGAGGGTCCGTTCGCGGCGAGCCTCGTCTGGGGCCGGAACGGCGAGGCGCACGGGAGAAGCGCCGCGTGGCTGCTCGAAGGCGCATGGCAGGCGACACTCTCGGACCAGATCTATGCGCGCGCCGAATACGTCCAGAAGGACTACGACCTGCTCGCCTTCAAGGGAGAGCCGCACGTCTCGCCGCCGAACGAGCCACGCCTGGCGAACGTCTTCGCGTTCACGGCCGGATACCTCCGCGACTTCGCGCTCGTGGAGGCGCTCGCCACGGGCGTGGGTGCCGACGTGACCATGTACTCGTTTCCGTCGAGCCTGAGGGCGGCCTACGGAGATTTCCCGGTCGCCGGGCACTTCTTCCTGCGCCTGCGCTGGGACCGGGGAGCGTCGCACGGTTCGGCGGGTGCTCATGCCGGGCACGAGTGAAGCCCATGCGTCATGATCGCGACGCCATGACCGGCGGCGAGGCCGTGGATCCGATCTGCGGCATGACGGTTGATCGGGAAACCTCCCTCTTCGCGGACCGCGGCGGAGAGCGGCACTGGTTCTGCCGTGAGGAGTGCCGGCGGCGGTTTCTCGAGGGTGCGCCGTCTCCCTCCGCGGTGCCCGCGCGCGCGCCGGAGAGTGCCGACTGGGTCTGCCCGATGCATCCCGAAATCGAGCGGGACGCGCCGGGGAGCTGCCCGATCTGCGGGATGGCCCTCGAGCCGCGGACGATCACCCTGGAGGAGCCCGAGAACCCCGAGCTCGCCGACATGCGCCGGCGGCTCCTCATCTCCGCCGTTCTGACGGCGCCGCTGCTCGCGCTCACGATGCTTCGAATGCTGCCGGGAGGCGGGCCCTTCATGAGATGGGAGGGCGCGTCGTGGACTCCGTGGATCGAGGCGATCCTCGCGACGCCCGTCGTCCTCTGGGGAGGCTGGCCCTTCTTCGTGCGGGCGCGGGATTCCGTTCGGCACCGCAGCCCGAACATGTTCACCCTCATCGGGCTCGGCACCGGCGTGGCGTATCTCTACAGTCTCGCCGCGACGCTGCGGCCGGAAATGTTCCCGGCCTCGATCCGCGACCACGCCGGCCGCGTCGGCGTGTACTACGAGGCCGCCGCGGTCATCGTCACGCTCGTCCTGCTCGGGCAGGTCCTGGAGCTCCAGGCGCGCCGCCAAACCGGCGCGGCGATCCGCGCGCTCCTCGGCCTCGCCCCGAAGACGGCTCGCCGGATCGAGAGCGGCGGAACCGATCGCGACGTCCCCCTCGAGCAGGTGCACGCGGGCGACCTCCTCCGCGTCCGGCCGGGCGAGAGGGTTCCGGTGGACGGCGTGGTCGTCGAGGGCGGCAGTTTCGTGGACGAGTCGATGGTGACCGGGGAGCCGACGCCCGTCGAAAAGGCCGCGGGGGGGCGGGTCGTCGGAGGCACGGTCAACGGCAACGGCGCCTTCGTGATGCGCGCCGAGCGCGTGGGATCGGCGACGCTGCTCGCCCGGATCGTCCGGATGGTGGGGGAGGCGCAGCGAAGCCGCGCCCCGATCCAGAATCTCGCGGATCGCGTCTCGTCGCTCTTCGTGCCGGCGGTCGTCGCCGTGGCGGTCCTGACTTTCGTTGCCTGGGCGCTTTTTGGGCCGCAGCCGCGACTCGCCTACGCGGTCGTCAACGCCGTCGCGGTCCTGATCATCGCCTGCCCTTGTGCACTCGGGCTCGCGACGCCGATGTCCATCATGGTGGCCTCGGGCCGCGCGGCATCGGCGGGAGTCCTGTTTCGTAACGCGGAGGCCATCGAGCGGCTGCGCGACGTGGACACACTCGTCCTCGACAAGACCGGGACGCTCACCGAGGGCCGGCCGCGCCTCGTGTCGGTCGCTACGACGGGAGGCGTGACCGAGAGCGAGCTGCTCGGGCTCGCCGGGTCGCTCGAGATGTCGAGCGAGCATCCCCTGGCGGCCGCCGTCGTGATCGGCGCGGAGCAGCGGCGTGCGAAGCTCGTCCCGAGCCGGGATTTCGAGTCGCGGCCCGGCAAGGGTGTGGCGGGCCGCGTCGGCGGGCGATCGGTGGCGATCGGGAATGCGGCGCTCCTCTCGGAAGTCGGAGTCGATCCCCGAGGTCTCGAGGTCTGCGCCGCGAATCTCTCGGCCGAGGGACAGACGCCCCTCCTCGTGGCTGTTGAGGGGAAGCCGGCCGGGGTGCTCGGTATGGCGGATCCCGTGAAGGCGACGACGCCCGAGGCGATCGGTCTCCTGCACGCGGAGGGACTGCGCCTCGTTATGCTGACGGGAGATCGCCGGGTGACGGCGGAGGCGGTGGCGAAGAAGCTCGGCCTCGACGAGATCCAGGCCGAGGTCCTGCCCGAGCGCAAGGCGGAGATCGTCTCGATGCTGCAGTCGAGCGGCCGAATCGTTGCAATGGCCGGGGACGGCATCAACGACGCGCCGGCGCTGGCGAAAGCCGACGTCGGGATCGCCATGGGTACGGGGGCGGACGTTGCGATGCAGAGCGCCGACGTGACCCTCGTGAAAGGAGACCTTCTGGGGATCGTGCGGGCGCGGCGGCTGTCGGCCGCGACCATGCGCAACATCCGGCAGAACCTCCTTTTCGCCTTCGCTTACAACGCGCTCGGCGTGCCGGTCGCCGCGGGGGTCCTCTATCCGGCGCTCGGGATCCTGCTCTCGCCGATGATCGCCGCCGCGGCGATGAGCTTCAGCTCGGTCTCGGTGATCGTGAACGCGCTGCGGCTTCGCCGCGCCCGCCTGTGACGGGCTAGCCGACGGCCTTGCGCAGGAAGCGCGTCGTCCCGAACCAGAGGAAGAAGGCATCGAAAGCGGCGAGCGCCGCGAAGATCGCGGCTGTGGGCAGGTGGGGGAACTGGGGCACGAGCGCGGCGCGCAGTCCCTCGGTCGCGTAGACGAACGGGTTCACGAGAACCAGGCGCTTCAGGATCGGGAAGCTGCCGAGAGCGCTCCAGGGATAGTAGGCGCATCCGAAGAAGATCATCGGTGCGACCACCAGCGAGAACATTAGGCCGATCTGCGTCTGCCCGATCGCGCAGCCGAGCGTGAGGCCGATCGCCGAGGAGAGGAGTGCGACGAGCAGGACGATCGAGAAGAACTCGACGGGATGGTCGAGGCGCAGCTCGACGCCCTTGCCGATCAACAGCCACGCCGACGGCAGGACGACGAGCCCCGCGACCAGGGCCTGGATCATTCCGGAGAACACCTTCTCGATCGCCACCCACTGGTTCTCGATCGGCGCGAGCAAGCGGTCCTCGATCTCCTTGGTGAATTGGAACTCGGAGATCAGGGGCATCGCCACGGCCTGGATGCCGGCGAGCAGCATCGATAGGGCGATGATCCCGGGCAGGAGCATGCTCTTGTACTGAACGGGCATCATGCCGCTCGTGGTGAGCACGCGGCCGAGCACGAAGACGAGGAGCATCGGCTGGAGGAGCGTCTGGAGGAGGAGCGCGAGGAAGTTCCGCCGCGCGACGTGCGCATCGCGGCCGAGGAGGGCGAGAAACGTCTTTCGGTTCACGGTCTAGTCCCGGAGGCTCCGCCCCGTGTGGTGCAGGAACAGGTTCTCGAGCGACGGCTCGGAGATGTGGACGTCGCGGATCTCGACGCGCGAGAGGAGCGCGAGGTTCACGACCTCCGGCACGAGCGGGCCGCCGCGGTCGGCGTAGAGATCCACGCGCTCCTCCCCGACGGGCCGAACTTCGGTCACGCCCGCGAGGCGCTCGAGCTGGCGCAGGAGTGCGGGCGGGCGGGGCGAGACCTGGAGGCGGATGATGTGGCCGCCGGGCACCGAGCGCTTGAGTTCCGACGGCGTGCCGAGGGCGATGACCTTGCCGCGGTCCACGATGGCGACCCGCTCGCAAAGCGCGTCGGCCTCCTCCATGTTGTGGGTCGTCAGCACGATCGTTCGGCCGCGCCGGTGGTAGTCCCGCACGATCTCCCAGAGGACGAGGCGTGTCTGGGGATCGAGACCGGCGGACGGCTCGTCGAGGAACAGCACCTCCGGGTCGTGCACCATGGCGCGGGCGATCGAGAGCCGCTGGAGCATGCCGCCGGAAAACCCGATGGCGAGCTGGTCGGCTCGGTCCGTCAACTGGAATCGTTCGAGCAGCTCCTGAGCGCGCGAATTGCGCGCGGCCGCGGACATCCCGAAATAGGCGCCGTGGAACGTGAGAATCTCGCGCGCCGTCAGCGAGAAGTCGAGGTTCGGCCGCTGCGGCACGACGCCGATCCGGCGCTTGACCGCGACGCGGTCCTTCCAGACGTCGTAATCGCCGATGAAGGCCCGGCCGCCGGTCGGACGCACCCGCGTCGTGAGGACGCCGACGGTCGTGGACTTTCCGGCACCGTTGGGGCCGAGCAGGCCGAAGAGCTCGCCCGCCCGGACGTCGAGCGAGAGGTCGTCGAGCGCCAACACCTCGAGTTTCTTCTGGCGCCGCTCGCGCGACGCTCGGAACGAGAGCGAGATGCCGCGGCCCGCCCCGCCGACCGGCGGCGCCGTCGTGTACAGCTTCCGCAGCGCTTCGGTTCGAACGGCAATGGGCATCGGACGCGCGAACGATACCGCGTTCGTCAAGAAAGCGGCGCGAGCGCGTTTCGCACGACGTCGCCGATGGAGATTCCGCCGCGGTAGTTGCCGAGGAAGTGAATCCCTGCCAGGCGGCGTTCGGCGTGCGCGAGCGCCTGGACCCGTCCCGCATGGCCCCGGGTGTATTGGGGGATCGCGCGTGCATGGCGCGTCACGCGAAGGAGGCGCGGAATCCCGGAGGCGCCGAGGGATTGCGCGAGCTCGCGGGTCGCGACGCCGAGGAGCTCGGTGTCCGCGAAGCCTGCGGCCGACGGGTCCCGCGCGCCGCCGGTGAACGCCGTGAGCAGGACCTGGCCTTCCGGCGCACGGCCGGGAAAGAGGCACGAGCTCCAGACGGCGCCGAGGATGCGTCGCCCCGGTTCCGGGACGACGAGATGCCCGAAGCCCGAGAGCGGAGCGGGGAAGGCCGACGCCGGGTACGCCAGGTGAAGCACGGTGAGCGGCGGGCTCGGGATGTCGCCGAGCGCGCGCGCGGCATCGGGATCGACGGGCGCGAGAAGCTGCGACGCCGCCGGCGCCGACGTCGCGATCACGACGACGTCCGCCTCGAGCGAGCCGGCGCCGGTCTCGAGTCGCCAGCCCGTGGCCCCGCGCGCGATCCGTGTCACCGGGACGCCGAGCGAGAGGCTCGAACCGAGACGCGCGACGAGCGCGCGGGGAAGCGATTCGAGGCCGTCGGGGAAAGAGAGGAGCCGCTTCGGGAGAGGCTCCGCCGGCCGCGATCGGCGTCGCGACGCGAGGCCACCGCGCAGGAGACTTCCGCGCTCCCGCTCCCACGCGGCGAGCGCCGGAAACGCCGCCGCGGCCGAGAGCTCCCCGGCGTCGCCCGCCCAGATCCCGGAGACGAACGGGGCGACGAGGCGTTCGGCGACCTCGCCGCCGAGGCGGCGCGTGAAGAAGGAGGTCACGGTCTCCTCCGCGTCCGAACCGCGCGGTACGAACGGCTCTCGCAGCAGGCGCAGCTTGCCGCGGGCGCTCAGGAGCCGCGTCGTCAGGAGCGTGCCGGGTCCCGGGGCGAGGGCGTGGAGCCGTCCGCCGGAGTCGATGAAGCGTGGAAGGCGCGACGGTGCGAAGAGCGCGCTTTCCGCGAGGCCCAGTTCGCGGACCAGACCCCAGAGCTCCGGATTCGGCCGCACGGTGTTGGGCCCGAGCTCGAGCAGAAAGCCGTCGGCGGACTCCGTCCGCACGGCGCCGCCGGCGCGCGGGGACGCCTCGAGGACGCGCACGTTGTCGCCGCGCCGGGCGAGGGCGAGCCCCGCGACGAGACCCGAGAGCCCGGCGCCGACGACCACCGTCTGCGTCACGGCGCCCAGAAGTCGGGCTGCGCCTCGATGATCTCGACGAGCGCGCGCAGGAACGTCGGATGCTCGTTGAGGCCCGGAGTCCGGCGGAAGTCGACGACGCCGGCCCGGCGCGCCTCGTCGCCGAAGAGCTGGTCGATCTCGTAGAGCGTTTCGACGTGGTCGGTCACGAATGCGATCGGGACCGCCAGCACTTGCTTCTGGCCGCGGCGGCCGAGCGCGCGGATCTCCTCGATCGTCGGCGGCCCGAGCCAGGCGACGGGTCCGAGCTTCGACTGGTAGGCGAGCGTGGCCGGCGATCGATTGCCGAGGCGGTCCCGGATGGCGCGGACCGAGGCTTCGACCTCGTTCCGGTAGGGATCGCCTTCCTGCGTGACGAGCTTCTCGGGAATCGAGTGCGCCGAGAAGAGCAGATGCACGGCCTCGGGTCGCGGGTCGGGGAATCCGGCGATGGCATTTTCGATCAGCTCCGCGTGCGCCCCGACGAAGGACGGGTGCGTCGGCCACGAGCCCGTCTCGACGAGCCGCGCGCCGGGAGCGAACCTCCGCACGGCCTCGCGCGCGCGGTCGAGCGCGCCCTTGGTCGTCGTGAAGGAATACTGGGGATAGAGGGGAAGCGCGAGGAAACGCCGGACGCCGCCGCGCGCCAGCTCGGCGACGACGTCCTCGACCATCGGCGTGGAGCAGTTCATCGCGGCGCGCACCGCGACCCGGCGGCCCTTCGCCGCGAGCCGGGCCTCGACGCCCCGCGCCTGCTCCTCCGTGAGCCGCCGGATGGGCGAGCCGCCGCCGATCGAGCGGTACAGCTCCCGCGACGCCCTGCGGCGCCCGAGGGCGATAGCGCCGGCGATCGCCTTTCGGAGCAGCGCCGGCCGGACGCGGATCACCTCCGGGTCGGAGAAGAGCCGATAGAGGAATCCCGTGACCTCGTCGAGGTTCTCGGGACCTCCGAGCTGCAAGAACAGGACGGCTCGGTCTTCAGCCAAGGAGCCGAAATCCCTTAAGACTCTCTTCGATGCCACGCCGCCGCCCTGGATCGTCAGTGGATCGCTCCCTGGCGCGGCATCGCTACAAGGTCTTGGAGAATACGGGCTTCTCCGACCCGGCTCCGAGATACGCATCGAAGCACATCGCGAGGTTGCGCAGGAAGACGCGCCCGAGCGGCGTCGCCCGGATCTCGGCCGCGCGGATCTCCACGAGGCCATCTGCTGCGCAGGGCTGGAGGCGCTCGAGTGCATCGGCAAAGTAGTCGTCGAACGCGATACCGTGAGCGGCCTCGATCTCCGATTTGACGACGACGCCGTGGCAGAGCAGGTTTCCGATGACGGTGCGGCGGAGGCGATCGTCGGCCGTCAGCCGGCAACCCCGGAACGTCGCGGTCCCTTGGGTCTCGACCGCCACCCGGTATTCCGCGAGCCCGCGCCGGTTCTGCACATAGGCCGGGCCCACGGAGCCGATCGCGCTCATGCCGAGGCCGAGGAGATCGGTCCCCGCCTTGGTGGTGTACCCCTGGAAGTTGCGGTGCAGCGTGCGATCGCGGCGGGCGCGCGCCAGCTCGTCGTCGGGCCGGGCGAAGTGATCCATCCCGATGTACTCGAAGCCGGCGTCCGTGAACCTCTCGAGGGCGGTGCGGAAGATCTCGAATTTCGTCCGCTCGTCCGGCAGATGCGGCTCGAGGACGCTCTGGTGTTTCTTCATCCACGGGACGTTCGCGTACGAATAGACGGCGAGCCGATCGGGACCGATCGCGAGGACGCGGTCGATCGTGCGCGCGAACGTGTCGGCGGTCTGGTGCGGGAGGCCGTAGATGAGGTCCATGTTGATGCTCGGGAACCCGAGGGCGCGGGCCTCCTCGACGAGGCGCTCCGTGTCGTCGGCCGGCTGGATGCGGTTGATGGCGGCCTGTACCGCCGGGTCGAAGTCCTGGACGCCCATAGAGAGGCGATTGAAGCCGAGCCGGGCGAGCGTCCGGAGATGCGCCGGAGTCGTCACGCGCGGATCCACCTCGACGCCGAGCTCCGCGTCCGGCGCCACGGAGAAGCGGTCGAGGATCCGCCGGCCGAGGCGTTCGAGGAGGTCCGGGGAGAAGTACGTCGGCGTGCCGCCGCCCCAGTGGAGCTGCACGACCTGTCGCGGTCGCGTCCGGTCCGCTGCGGCGCGTGCCGCGACCCAGTCGATCTCCTTCTCGACGAGCTCGAGATACGGGGCGGCCGGCGAGTGCTGGCTTCCCGTGATGACGACGGTGCAGCCGCAGAAGTAGCAGAGCTTCTCGCAGAAGGGCAGATGAAAGTAGAGCGAGAGCGGCGCCGGCCGATCGGCAGACGCGCTCTCGGCCAGGAGGCGCCCGTAGTCCTCGCCGGTAAATCCCTCCTTCCACATGGGCGCCGTCGGATAGGAGGTGTAGCGCGGCCCGGCGACGTTGTACCGCCGAAGAAGGTCGAGCGAAACGTCGGCGGCTCTCATGCGGTCACGGGCTGCGGGGCGACCGCCGAGCGGGCCGCTGCGAAGAACGCTTCGACGCACTCGATCCGCGAATCGGGCAGGATGCCGTGGCCGAGGTTCACGATGTGGCGGCGGCCTTCGGTCGCGGCGAGCATCGCGCGCGTGCGGCGCTCGACTTCCGCCGGCTCACCCAGAAGGAGCGCGGGATCGAGGTTGCCCTGCAGGCTCTTCCCCGGGACTCGGCGGCGGGCCTCGGAAAGCGGCAACCGCCAGTCGATCGAGAGGACGTCGGCGCCGCTCTCCGCCATCGCCTCGGCGAGGTGGGCGCATCCGTTCACGTAGAGGATGACGGGCGTCCCGGCGGGGCGGCGAATCCCCGCGATCGCGCGCGCGGCGGCCGGGAGCGCCCACTCGCGGTAGTCCTCGGCGGCGAGCTCGCCGGCCCAGGTGTCGAAGAGCTGGACGGCGCGCGCGCCCGAAGCGATCTGGTACGAGAGCACGTCCGCGGCGACGTCGGCCGCCAGATCCAGGACGCCGCGCAGCAGGGCGCGGTCGCACCCCATCATCTGCTTGATGACGGCGAAACTCTTCGAGGTTCCGCCCTCGACGAGATAGCTCGTGAGCGTCCACGGCGCGCCGCAGAACCCGAGGACTGCCGCGCGGTCGCCGACCGCACGCGCGAGGCGCGACAGGATCTCTCCGGTGAAGGGAACCGCGGAGGCCGGGTCGAAGCGATGGAGGCGCGCGAGGCCCGAGGCGTCCCGCAGCGGGTCCGGCAGCCGCGGCCCGGCGTCTCCGAACTCGACCCGCGCCCCCATCGCTTCGGCGGGCACGAGGATGTCGGAGAAGAAGATGACGCCGTCCGGAGAGAACCGGCGAAACGGCTGCAGGGAGACCTCGACCGCCAGGTCGGGCGTCCGGCAGAGCTCGGAGAACGATACGCGGCGGCGCACCTCCCGGTACTCCGGGAGATAGCGCCCCGCCTGGCGCATCATCCAGACCGGCGGGCGGTCTACGGGCCGTCCGAGCGCCGCGTCCAGGAGTCGCCGGGCCGACGAAAGGGGCCGGGGCGGGTCGATCATCCGGAACAAATATACCGCCCGCCGCCCGCGACGCGCCGGTGCGAGCGAGATCGCGATGCCGATACGAGCGATGGTCTAGCGGATCAGCTGGCGCAGGACGAAGGGCAGGATGCCGCCGTGGCGATAGTAGTCGGCCTCGATCGGCGTGTCGATCCGAACGCGAAGCGCGACCGTGTCGGTCCTGCCATCCGCGCGCCGGATCGTCAGCGTCGCCTCCTGGCGCGCGCGCACGGGACCGTGGCCCGTGTCGAGGTCGAAGATCTCGGTGCCGTCGAGCCCGAGCGATGCGGGGGTCGTTCCGTCGGCAAGCTGCAGCGGGAGGACGCCCATGCCGACGAGGTTCGAGCGATGAATGCGCTCGTAACTCTGCGCGACGACCGCCCGAACGCCGAGAAGCCGCGTGCCCTTGGCGGCCCAGTCGCGCGAGCTGCCCGTGCCGTACTCCTGTCCGGCGAAGACGACGAGCGGCACGCCCTCCTTCTCGTAGCGCATCGCCGCGTCGTAAATCGCCAGGCGCTCGCCGGACGGCTGGTGGATCGTGACGCCGCCCTCGACTCCCGGGACCATTCGGTTCTTGATCCGCACGTTGGCGAAGGTTCCGCGCGTCATGACGCGGTCGTTGCCGCGGCGCGCGCCGTAGCTGTTGAAATCGGCCGGGGTGACACCGAGCGACTGGAGGTAGAGCCCGGCGGGCGTGCTTTTCGCGATCGCTCCGGCGGGGCTGATGTGGTCCGTCGTGACCGAGTCGCCGAAGATCGCGAGCGCGCGCGCACCGCGGACCGGGGGCACCGGCGCCGGCGCGAGGTGAAATTCCTCGAAGAACGGCGGCTCCTGGATGTAGGTCGAAGCCGCGTCCCAGGCGTACGCCGACCCCGTCGCGCCCCGGATTTCCTTCCACAGCGGGTTGGCTTCGCCGAGGTTCCCATAGAGACGCCGGTACGTCTCGGGGCCGACGGAGGAGAGGAGCGCGCCGGCCACCTCGGTCGCCGAGGGCCAGATCTCCTTCAGGAACACCGGCTCGCCCTTCTTGTCCTTGCCGAGCGGCTCCGTCGAGAGATCGATGTCGGCGCGGCCCGCGATAGCGAACGCCACGACGAGCGGCGGGCTCATCAGGAAATTCGCCTTGATCGCCTGATGGATGCGCGCCTCGAAGTTGCGGTTGCCGGACAGGACGGCGGCGGTGATGAGGTCGTTGCCGGTCACGGTCTCTTCGATTCCCGCGTCGAGCGGGCCCGAGTTGCCGATGCAGGTCGTGCAGCCGTAGCCCACGAGGTTGAAGCCCAGGTGATCGAGGTAAGGCTGCAACCCCGTCTTGGCGAGGTACTCCGAGACGACGCGCGACCCGGGCGCGAGCGACGCCTTCACGCGTGGCGAGACCGTGAGGCCGCGCTCCACGGCGTTCTTCGCGAGAAGGCCCGCCGCGACCATCACGCTCGGGTTCGAAGTGTTGGTGCAGGAGGTGATCGCCGCGATGAGCACGTCGCCGTGCCCGACGTCCACCTGAACCGGCGGCGACACTTCGAGCGCCTCGGCGTTCGGCGTCGGCCGGTTGTTGGCCATCTCCGACTCGGTCCACGGGTTGATGTCCTGCCGCCGCGCGCCGGTGATGCTCGGGGGCGTCTGGCTGCCGCCGCCGGGGGTCGCGCGGCCGAGGCGCGCCGGGAACCGGCGGGCGAGAAGCGCGGAATCCTTCCCGTAGCCGTTCTCGGTGACCGGTTTGCCGAAGAGCTCGCGGAAGCGCCGCTTGAGGTCCGGAAGGTCGATCCGGTCCTGGGGCCGCTTGGGGCCGGACACGCTCGGGCGCACCGTTCCGAGGTCGAGCTCGAGCGTCTCGCTGTAGTCGCAGTCGCCCCGCCGCGGCATGCCGAAGAGGCCCTGCGCCTGGAAGTAGGCGCGGAAAGTTTCCACCTGGCCGGCGGAGCGCCCCGTCGCGAGGAGGTACTCGCAGGACTTCTCGTCCGGCGGGAAGTAGCCCATCGTCGCGCCGTACTCCGGCGCCATGTTCGCGACCGTGGCACGGTCCGTCACGGGCAGAGTCGCCGCGCCTTCGCCGAAGAACTCCACGAACTTGCCGACGACCTTCGCCTTGCGGAGCATCTCGGTGACGACGAGGACGAGGTCCGTGGCCGTGGCGCCGGCCGGCAGGGCGCCGGCCAGGTGCACGCCGACGACGTCGGGCGTCAGCATGTACACCGGCTGCCCCAGCATTCCGGCTTCCGCCTCGATCCCGCCGACACCCCAACCCACGATGCCGAGGCCGTTGATCATCGTCGTGTGCGAGTCCGTTCCGACGAGCGAGTCGGGGTAATAGATGCCGTCCCTCTCGTGGACGCCGGGCGCCAGGTATTCGAGGTTGACCTGGTGCACGATGCCGATGCCCGGCGGAACGATCTCGAAGCCTCGGAACGCCTGCATGCCCCACTTGAGGAACTCGTAGCGCGCGCGGTTGCGATGAAACTCGATCTCCATGTTCATGCGCAACGCGTCCGGCGTGTTCCATTCGTCCACCTGGACGGAGTGATCCACGACGAGCGCGACGGGCACGAGCGGCTCGACGAGCTTCGGATCCCTGCCCAGCCGCTCGACGGCGGACCGCATCGCCGCGAGGTCCACGAGGAGGGGCACGCCGGTGAAGTCCTGCAGGACGATTCGCGCGACGACGAAGGGCACCTCTTCGGTGCGCTCGGCGCGGGGCTTCCATGCGGCCAGGGCCCGGACGTCGCTCTCCTTGATCCGGGCGCCGTCCAGGTTCCGCAGGAGCGACTCCAGGACGATGCGGAGCGACACCGGCAAGCGGGAGACGCGGCCGAAGCCCTTCTCCTCGAGCGCGGCCAGAGAATGGAAGCGGCCCTCGGCCCCGGAGGTGAGCCGGAAAGCCCGGAGAGTGCCGAGCGGATCGCCCGGCGTCATTCGAACCGGGGGAAGAGGCCGCTCGGCCGGCTTGTTGGCATGGACCATCGAGTCTATTGAGGCGCGCCGGACGGGTCAAGCCGACGCGCCGCGTTGGAAAGAAGCGAAGCGAGGAGAAGCATGGCAACGACACGGACGATTCGGTTCGGGGCGATCTCCCTGGCGGCCATCGTGGTCGCGGCGAACGCGCGCGCGGCGGAGGAAGTCTTCACGTTCGACAAGGCGCACACGAAGGTCGGGTTCCGGATCCGCCACACGGTGTCTCGCGTCGAGGGACGGTTCAAGGATTTCGACGGAACGATCTGGCTCGATCGCGAGAACCCGGCGCAGTCCCGGGTCGAGCTGACGATCCGTGCCACCTCGATCGACACGGCCAACGACAACCGGGACGGCGATCTGCGGTCCGCGAACTTCTTCGACGTCGAAAAGTTTCCGACGATCACCTTCAAGAGCACGAAGGTGGAGTCCAAGGGCGGCGACAACTACTCCGTGACGGGCGAATTCACGATGCACGGCGTCACGAAGTCGATCGTCGTTCCGGTCCTGAGCAACGGTTTCGCGAAGATGGGGAAGACCGAGAAGGCGGGCTTCACCATCGCGTTCCCGCTCAACCGCAAAGACTACGGGATCACCTGGAATCGGACCCTCGATCAGGGCGCACTTCTGCTCGGAGACGACGTCGACATTTCGATCGAGATCGAGGCCAACAAGAAGGAGGCCGACGCTCCGAAGAGCGGCGGACGGTAGGGCGGCCGATCCGCGGCGGGCCACAGCTGTTAGACTGGCGGCCCGCACATGGACGGCCATTTCCTCGGCTGGCTCGCCGTTTTTCTCTACGTCGCGGCGGAGGCCCTCGCGATCGTCGCGCTCGTCGGCGAGCGGGTTCCCGGCGCGGCCCCGGTCGCCCTCGCCGCGGGCCTCGCCGTGCAGTTCGCGGACCTCCAAGCGCAAGCCCGCGTGATGCATTCCGTGCCGTACCGCACGCTCTCGGGCTCGCTCGCTCTCTTCGGCTGGATGCTCGGCGTCGCGTACCTGCTTCTCTGGCTCCGGCATCGCGAGCGCTCGATCGGGCCTTTCCTGATTCCCTTCGTGATCCTCTTCTCGCTTCTCGCGATGTGGCTGCCGTCGCCGCCGTCGGCGCCTCGCCCGGAGACCCAGGGAGTGCTCTTCGCACTGCACGTCACGCTCGCGATCCTCGGGTACGCAGCCTTCGCGATCTCGTTCGTCCTGTCGTTGCTCTACCTGGTCCAGGCCCGGCAGATCCGCCGCGCCCGGACGGGCCTGCTCTTCTCGCGCCTCCCGTCCCTCGAGGCGATCGGAGGAATGAACCGCACGGCCGTGGCGATCGGCCTCTCGTCGCTCGTCGTCTCGACGCTGCTCGGAACGATCTGGGCGGCCCGGTACTGGAACGGCCTCGGGGACGCGAAGCTCGTGTGGGCCGTCTTCACGCTCGCCGTGTACGGGCTCCTGCTCTGGATGGACCGCCGCGGCTGGAAGGGGCAGCGCGTGGCCCTGCTCTCGATCGTCGGGTTCGGGCTCGTCCTCTTCTCGTATACCGTCGTCAATCTCTACTTTTCGCGGGCGCACACCTTCCGATGACCGCCGCGACCGACGCGCGCCTCCTCGTTCTCGGTTGGAACTTCCGGACGGCGGGGGAAGCCGTCCGCGAACGCGTGGCGTTCACCGCGGACGAGATCCGCGAGGGGCTCCAGGGGCTCGTGAGCCGCGGCGTCGTGTCGGAAGGCGTCATCGTATCGACCTGTCACCGCAGCGAGATCTACGGCGTGGCCGGGGAAGGCGACGCCGGCGCCGGGCTCACGCGCTTCGTGTCGGAGTGGCGGGGCCTGGATCCGGCCGAGCTCTCCGGAGCCGGATTCCACCGGGTCGGCGACGACGCGGCGCGGCACCTCTTCCGCGTGGCGTCGGGGCTCGACTCGATGGCGCTCGGCGAGAGCGAGGTGCTCGGGCAGGTGCGACAGGCGCTGCGGCTGGCGCGGGAAGCGGGGGCGACCCGGGCCGTGCTGCACCGTCTCTTCGAGTGGGCCGTGGCTGCAGGCAAGCGCGTGCGGTCGGAGACCGAGATCGGCGTGCATCCCCTCTCGATTCCCGCGATCGGCTTCGAGCTCGCGGCGAAGGTCTTCGGCGATCTGTCGGAGCGCACGGTCCTGGTGCTCGGAGCCGGCGAGACGGCCTCGCTGTTCGCGCGCCACGCGGCGGAGGCGGGCGTCTCCGATCTGCGAATCGCCAATCGGACGCCCGAGCGCGCCGCGGAGCTGGCGATGCGGGTCGCCGGCCGCCCCGTGCCCTGGGAGACCCTCGCCGACGAGCTGGGCTCCGCGGACGTCGTCGTTGGCGCCACCGCGAGCCCCGCCCCGGTCATCCGCAAAGAGCACGTCGAGCCGGCGATGCGGAAGCGGCGCGGGCGCCCGATCTTCTTCCTGGACCTGGCCGTTCCGCGTGACATCGAAGCCGAGGTCGCCGACGTGTACAACGTCTTCGTTCACGGCGTGAACGACCTGCAGGAAGCCGCCGAGGCGAATCGGGTGCGCCGCGCGCGCGAGGTGCCGCTCGCCGAAACGATTCTCGAGGAGGAGCTCGGGAAGTTTCTTGCCTGGTTCGGGAACCTTTCCGTCGTCCCGACGCTGACGGACCTCCAACGCCGGTTCGCCGCAGCGCAGGAGGCCGAGCTCGCCCGGGTCCCGGAGGCGGAGCGCGAGCGCCTCCGCCGGTTTGCCGAGGCCCTCTCGGCGCGGCTCCTGCACGAGCCTCTCCGGCGGCTCAAGGCCGAAACGGATCCGGGAAGGAAGCTCGACCGCGTCGAGGCCATCCGCCACGTCTTCCGCCTGGACGGCGACGAGTAGCCGCCCGACTCCATGAAGCTCCGGCTCGGCGCGCGCGGGAGCGCTCTCTCCCGGGTCCAGGCGGAATGGGTGGCGCGGGCCCTGGATCCCCGAGCCGACGTCGAGATCGTGACGATCCGCACGACCGGCGACCGCCTGTCCGCCGCCGGCGCGCCCATCGGCTGGAAGGGCGACTTCACGAAGGAGCTCGACGCGGCGCTGCTCAGCCATGAGATCGACCTCGCCGTCCACAGCCTCAAAGACGTGCCGTCGAAGCTGCCTCCCGGCATCGCGCTCGCGGCCGTTCCGAAGCGCGAGGATCCGTCCGACGTCCTCGCAGCGCGGCCGCGTCGCACCTTCGCCGAACTTCCTCGCGGAGCGCGCGTCGGGACCTCGAGCCCGCGCCGCCGCGCGCAGGTCCTCGCGGCACGGCCGGACCTCGACGTCTCCGACGCCCGGGGAAACGTCGATACGCGGCTTCGCCGTCTGGCCGAGGGGAAGTGGGACGCCATCGTGCTGGCGCGCGCAGGGCTCGCGCGACTGTCGCGCCTCGAGGAGATCTGCGATGTCTTCGCGCCGGAGGTCCTCCTCCCCGCGATCGGGCAGGGGACGCTCGCGGTCGTCGGGAGGGCGGATGACCGGGCCGTCGGGGACGTCCTCGCGAGCATTGAGGACGGGGCCTCGCGCTTCGAAGCCGCGGCGGAGCGGAGCCTCCTCGCGCGTCTCGAGGCGGGCTGTCACGCTCCGGTGGCCGGCCTGGCGCGGTCCTCGGCGGGGCGGGTGTCGCTGACGGGCGCGGTCTTCTCGCCAGACGGAAAGCGCATCCTGCGCGAGTCCGCGGAAGACGCGGCGGAAAGGGCCGAAGAGCTGGGGCGCACGCTCGCCGACCGGCTGCTCGCGCGGGGTGCGGCCCGGATTCTCGCGGAGGCGTCGGCG
>Ga0335080_10002098_pt1 | contig 19818 bp, 12 predicted proteins | sample Lox_Sample_34_FD_206720 | JGI IMG/M metagenome (GOLD analysis project Ga0335080, IMG submission 206720) | Soil microbial communities from Loxahatchee National Wildlife Refuge, Florida, United States - Lox_Sample_3.4 | ecosystem: Environmental > Terrestrial > Soil > Wetlands | place: USA...
TCCCCACGTCGCCGTTGAAGAGCCGCAAAGCGTAATCGTTCACCGTGACCATCACCGGTCTTCCCGGATACCAGCGGTCATGGCGCTCGATCAGTCCTTTTTCGGCGAGGATCTCCTCAACAATCCCGTTGATCCCGGCAACTCCGTATGGTCCCTGGCGCAGGGCGCAGAGGATCCTGAAATGGTCGAAGCGTTCAAGGGCCTCCGCCGGAGAAGCGGCCGCCAGGTAGGGTGCATAGCCGGCAACGACCCTCTCGGCTAGCGCCCTCCTGAGCCTGTCCGGCACCGGGATCTCCTGCCAGCCGCAGCCGGCGTTCTCCGCGTCCCTGAGCAGTGCCATGGCCTTTGGCCCCTCCCCGCCGTTGACCGCCCCGGCAACAGCGCCGATGCCGCTGTCGGCGGCGAACCGGTAGTTTTTCTTCAGGACCACAAGGGAGTCCGCCAGGGGGGAGGATGTCGCCGCCCCGGTCGCGGCCGTGATCTCCTCACCAGCCGCCTTCCAGACGAAATCCGCGAACCCGGCCGAATACGGCACATCCCTGGCATCCCCACAGATGTCGCCGAGCATGGCCCCCGCCTCCACCGAGGCAAGCTGGTCCCGGTCGCCGAGAAGGATCAGGCGGGCCTCTCCCCCCAGGGCCGTTGCCAGCCTGGCCATGAGCGGCAGGGCCACCATGGACGCCTCGTCCACAATGACTGCATCGTACGGCAGGAGGTTTTCCGGTGAATGCCGGAAACCTGCGGAGCCGCCCCGTGCGCCGAGAAGCCGGTGGATCGTCATGACCTCAACGGGGATAAGGCCCTTGATATCCGCGCCGCATTCCAGTGCTTCCTTCATGAGGCGGATCGATTCCCTGAGCCGCGCCGCCGATTTCCCGGTTGGCGCGGCCAGGGCGATGCGCAGGGTCTTTCCATTGGCCTGCTCCAGGAGGAGCGCGATAATCTTCACCACGGTGGAGGTCTTCCCTGTCCCGGGCCCGCCGGAAATCACGCAGAACCTCCTGCGCACGGCCGCCAGCGCCGCGATTTTCTGCCAGTCGTTTTCCCCCGCAGCGTTGCCTGGAAAAAGCCTCGCAACTCCCGTGCCGAGGAGCGCCTCATCCATGTCCATGGCGGAAGATGCGGCCTTTTCCAGGATGACGCGGGCTAGGTCCCGTTCATACTTCCAGTAGCGGTAGAGGTAGAGCCGGCCGGCCCCGTCGAGCACCAGCGGCCGGAAATCGCCGGGCCGGCCCACCACGGGGCTTTCCGCCAGCCGCTCCAGCAACTGGCCCAGCGCCGGGAAGCGAAACTCCATGCCGTCCACCCGGACCTCACGGTCGGCGATGTCGACCAGGTTGAGACAGATGCTGCCGCTCCCCACCACATTGCTCGCCAGGGCGACCGCATGGGCAAGCCATGGCGGCGGGTCACCCGCCTCGCGCCCGATGAATGCGGCGAAATGCCGGTCCATGGCGCTCAGTTCAAAGGTGGTCGTCATTCCCCTATCCTCCGGTCCGGATCAGGCAGGCCGTAAGTTCGTCGATCAGTTCCACCGGCGGTGTGTCCCGGAATATGCCGGATTCCTCGCCCAGTTGCCGGCTCACTCCGCGCAGAAAGACATAAAGCACGCCGCCGAAGCGGGTTCTATAATCGTAGTCCCTGACCCGCAGGGCGAGATACCTGTTGAGGGCGACCGTGTAGAGAAGATATTGCAGGGGGTAGAGCTTCCGCTCCATCTCCGCCCTGAGCGCTTCCCGGCCGTAATCCTCGAAACGGCCGCCCAGGTGGTTCGATTTCCAGTCAACCAGGTAGAACCTCCCCCCGTGCTCGAAGACCATGTCCATAAAGCCCCTCACCATCCCTTCGGCGGGCCTGAACCGCAGTGCCTGGCCCACGGCCGCCAGATCCACGGCGGTGTGGCTTCCGCTCCATTTGCGGAAACAATCCTGGAGGATCGAGGATGTGACAAACCTGAGGGGAAAGAAGAATTCCAGTTCGGTAAGCCAGTTCCCCCGGGCCAGGCCGGAAAGGGTAAAGGGACTTTCCGGCGCCGCCAGCCGGGTGGTGACGACGTTATCAATCATGGCGCATATGTGCGGCCGCCACTCCCCGCCGTAACCGTGCCTCCTGAGAGAGTCATCAACAAGTTCTCCGTAGCCGCCGGACCGTGCGCCCGCGTAATCGAGCTTCTCGAATATGCCGTGGAGAAAGATGCCGGGCCGGGCGCCCCGGGGGAAGGTGAACAGGCTCATCCCAGGCGGCGCCGATCCAGGCGCGTCAAGACCGGGTACCGTCCCTTCCCCACCGGCCCCGTCCCGGTCCGGCAGCTCAACTGCTGCCGCGTCACGTGCGGCAAAGGAGGTAAAGCTGGCGACCCGCCAATCGTGGTCGATGGTCCCGGTGAAAGTTCTGCATGCAAACCGCGTCCCGTCTGCACCCTCTGCCGGGATGGGAAGAGCTGCTTCGCCCGAGGGCATGGGGGAAACCGCCACGGTTCCATCGCTCCTCGACGACAAGGTCCTGAGTTCCTCCACCATCTGCCGGGCCGGTCTGGTCCTCATTTCCCGCGCCAGTTCGGTCACCGGATCGGCGGCGCTCCGCGTATCCGCGGAGGCATGGAACAGGTAGGCCAAGGGCGAGGTCCCGGGGTTGCTCCGGCCGTTCCGGTCTGCGATCTTCCCGGCGACCAGATAGCACCTCAGCCTGGCCCGGGTAAGGGCCACGTAGAGGAGACGCAGATTCTCGGCCAGGGACTCCTTCCGGGCAATGACCCGGTGCCTTTCCCTGTCGTCGGAGCCGAAATCCCGCACCATCCCGAACCCCCGGTGGAATGTGACTATTTCGTCGTCGTTCCGGCTCCCGCCCCAGAGAAACGGGCAAAAGACGATGGGATACTCCAGCCCCTTGCTCACATGGACCGTCAGGATCTTGACCGCCTTCTCATCGGTTTCCAGGCGGATCTGGTACTCGTCGGTACCATCCTCCCCGCTGACCCGCTCGCCGAACCAGGCGACCAGCCCCTCCACCCCAAGTCCTCTTTCGTGGGCCGCTGAGTGGAGGATCTCGAAACAGTGCAGGAGGTTGGTGAGCTTCCGTTCGCCGTCGGGATGCCGGAGCAGGCGCCCCCGCACTCCTTCCCTGGACATGAGGGCCCGGCACATGACCATGAAGCCGCGTGTGAGCCACGTCTGATGATAGTCGCGGAACCGCGTCAGCCATTCCTCCCAGGGCCGTTCGTCTTCCAGGAGGAGCGCCATGTCGTCTCCGGAAAGACCGAGAATGGCGGTGACCAGGGCAGCGCGGACCTTTGTCTCGCTGGCCGGGTCGGCCAGGGCCGCCAGGAGAGTGCAGACCTCGCGGGCCTCGTCGGTCGTGAATACGCTCCTGTCGCTGCGCATCACGCTCGGGATGCCGAGCCTCCGCAAGGCGTCCTGGATGTAACCGGCCTGGCGGTGACTGCGGACGATCACTGCCATGTCTTCGGGGAGCACCGGTCGCCCGTCAATGAAGGCCCGCCCCGCCCGGCCCGGCCCCAGCAGGCGGGCGATCTCGGCGGCCACCGCGGCCGGCACCTGCTCGTTGGCCCTGCCGACACTGCTTTCTCTCCCCGCTTCGTCCTCCGGCACGTACCACACCTGCAGGGGGGCGGGGTCCCCGTCGCCCGGGGAGAATGGCTGTGCAGCCTCCTCGCGCCCCGGTTTCACCGGATGGTAGGCGATCTGGTCGAACACGAAGGGGCGCCCGATGCCGGAGAAGAGGGAGTTGAAGGCTGCCAGCAGGTCGGGCGTGGAACGCCAGTTGTGGGTCAGCGTGAAGCGCCGGTCCCTGGCCACATCGGCCGCCGCCTCCAGATAGGCGAAGATGTCGGCGCCCCGGAAGCTGTAGATGGCCTGCTTGGGGTCGCCGATCATGAAAAGGGGAGCGGACTCCTCTCCACAGAAGCTGCGGAAGATATCGTACTGCACCGGATCGGTATCCTGGAATTCGTCGATGAGCGCCGCCCGGTACTTCTGCCGCAAGCCCGCTGCCAGCTCGCTGCCCCTCGCCCCGTGCAGGGCCGCGTGGAGAGAGGCCAGGAGGTCGTCGAAAAAGCGGATGTTGCGTTCCCTTTTACGCATTGGCAGTTGCTCGGCGGCGAAGGCGAGGAACTCCGCGCGCAGGGCCAGGAAACGCTGCGCAACGGCCTGCCGGAGCCCTTCGCAGAGGTCGAAGAACGGGTCGGTGGGGGCCGTGCCGGACGGCTTCTTACCCGACAGGATGCCGGAGGTGGTGAACTTCTCGAAGCCGGCAAAGATATCACAGGGGTTGTCGCCGCCGGTGAAGTCATCCATGGCCGCAAAAAGCTGGGGGAGAACGTCCGGGTGATAGGCGCCGGCGGCCCGCGACAGCCCCCTGTCGGTCCTGATGAGGGACTCTATGGCGCTTTTCCGCTCCCGCCACATCATGCAGACGGCGGCAAAGGCGTCCCGGCACGCGGAGTCGAGCCGAGGGATCTCACCCGGTTCGAAAGTGGGGAGTATCTCTATTTTAGGGCTGCCGAGCATCCCCTTGAGAAAGCCGGCAAAATAGTCGGGGTTCAGTCCGTTGCGCAGGGCGTAGCCGAGCAGGGGCGCGGGTTCCGTGAAAAAACGGCGCCGCCAGAAATCGTCCGCCACCTCCCGGAGCAGGTCGGACTGGTCGGTAATCAGTTCGGTGTCATAGAGGGAGCCGCTCTCGAATGCATTGTCCTGCAGGGCCCTCAGGCAGAAGCCGTGGATGGTGAAGATCGAGGCCAGATCGAAGGACTTGAGGGCCAGGTCGAGCCGGTCCATTGCCCCCCTCTTTTCCGGCCCCCTGCCGTTGGCGTTGGCGCTGAGGCCCATGAGGAAGGGGTTCTCCGTTGTCCCGCCGGCAAAGACCTCCAGCGCCTCCCTGATGCGGCCGCGGATCCGGCCGCGCAGCTCTTCGGTCGCCGCCTCGGTATAGGTGACCACCAGGATCTGCTCCGGGGAGAGCCCCTGTTCAATCAGCAGGCGCAGGTAGAGGGAGGCGATGGCATAGGTCTTGCCCGTGCCCGCGCTTGCCTCGATGAGGTTTCTGCCCGCCAGTTCCACCTGCAGATGGTCCAGTTCATTCATATTCAATATTATTTGATGAACTCGCAAAAAATCGAAAAACCCTCATTTACGTCATTCCCGCGTACGCGGGAATCCAGGAATTTCAGACTATTATAAAACCCCTGGATACCCGCTTTCGCGGGTATGACGATATTTTGCGTAAGCATCAATTGTTTCATACGGTGTTGTCGTTTCTCACAAATTCAGGAGCGTATATGCTCGACCATGGGGGTGAATAATTCCCTTGCCAGGGTCACGAAGTCGCCCGTGAAGGGATCATCCTCTCCGCCGAAACAGGTCCGGAAATAGGGGTCCTCCCCTTCGCCCCTGCCGGAGAAACCGCCATCCCATTTCCGGCGCGCCCTTTCCAGATCACCGCCCGTAAGCACGTATTCCAGGGATGACTCCGGGAAAAACCTGAGCGGCATCTTCAGTCCCTGCCAGTATATGGCGAGGATGGAGCGGAGTATCTCCGCCGCGCTCTCCACCCGTCCGAAGATCAACCCCGCATCTTTCATGAGCAGTAGGCTCTCCGCCGGATACCCCTCCGGGGCAAAGGCGTTGAGCACCAGGTGCTCGATCCAGCCCCGCATCCGGTCCTTCGCTTTTATCCTAGCGCAGCGGCAGGAGATCTTCCGATCCGGCCAGATCCGGTCGATTGTCCCGGTCAGCCTGAACTCACCCAGGGGCTCTTCGAAACAGAACGGTGTGAGCGGCGGCCGCCCGACGGTCTCCTCCGCCACCCTGGCGACGAGCGGGTCCGTATCAGCTACCGCCCCGGCGAAAACGGCCACGCCATGCCGGCCCGGCGGGAGGATACCGCGGCACCGGGCGACGGCCAGGAACTCCCCGGCGTTTTCTCCCTTAAGCCGTCTTTCCAGGAGTTCCTGGCTGAGGCAGTAATAATCGAGCCCCTCGACCGCGAAGGGTTCGCGCTCATCCAGTGGGGCCGAGACATCTGCCAGCCTGATCCGCAACTGGTTCTCCAGGAGATACCTGGCCGGATTGGCGAAAAAGCGGATCAGCTGCGCCAGAGTGACATTCCGCATTTCGTCCGGCGGTTCATCAAGGGGAGCGACCATGAAGGGGCCCGGCACGCCCGGCGCGCGGGCCGCCTCCACGAGCGCCGCGCAGTTGTCGTTCGAATAGCTGAAGAGGCGCGGATCGCCGCTGAAATAGCTCCTGCTGAAGGGCTGGAGGCGGTGCCTGGTTACCAGCCGCTCCTCCGTTTTCATCCCACCGGCATGGAAGGCGCCATCGATGGCGTCGAGGAATTCGCTCACCAGCACCGACGGGGGAATCGTGCTGTTGTCCCGGATACTCTGCCCAACGTAGCTGATATAGAGATACCGGCGGGCCGAAAGAAGGCATTCGAGAAAGAGATAGCGGTCTTCGTCGCGCAGGGACCGGTCCCCCGGGCGCGGATTGCGGGCGACCAGGTCGAACCCCGGCGGCCGCGACCGGCGCGGAAAGGCGTTGTCGCTCATGCCGACGAGGGCCACCACCCGGAAGGGGATGCTACGCATGGGGAGCATGGCGCAAAAGGTAACCCCGCCGGTCATGAAGCCAAGCCCCTTTTCCGCCGCGGCGAGCCGGGAGGAGAGCCACGAGCGGACCAGGGAAAGCTCCACCTCCTCCTTGAAACCGGCCTGCTCCGCCATGGCGCCCATTTCGTCCACCACGGCGCAGACGGTAGCCAGCTCGAAGGCCGACTCGTCGTCCGCAGCCACGAAATCATCGATCATGGCGCGCAGTGCCTCGTGCCAGGCTGTGAGCGCACGTTTTCCCGCCAGCTGGTCGGCAGCCTTCATGATCGCACTGATGAACTCAGCGAACTTCCCCAAGGTCGCCGCGTTTTCGCCTTCGATTCCGTCGCAGGGGAGAATGCCGTTGAAGAGCAAATCCCCCTCTCCCGCCATTGCATAGCCGAGGAGGAGCCGGTCAAGGCCCGCGGCCCACGAGTTCTCCCGGTAAGGGGGAAGTCCCAGGCCCACCCGGTGGGTTTCGTCGGCGCCCCAGCGGATCCGTGTATCCCCGATCCAGGAACGGATGGTCTCCAGGTCCTGGCCGTCAATGCCGAAACGCCTTCTTACCGGGAGCGATTCGAGGATATCGAAGACGTAGGTGGCGGTGAGACGGCTCCCCGGCAGTTCCAGGAGTTTCATCACCACGCCGGCTATCACGCCGTCGCCCACGAGACTCCGGTCGGCGATGGAATAAGGGATCTTGGCGGCCTGGTCCCGTCCCTCTTCGAAGACCATGGATATATAGGGGGCATAGGTCTCGATGTCGGGGGTCATGACGACGATGTCCCGGGGGTTGAGCCCCTTTTCCCGTTCCAGAAGGTCCAGGAGGTTGTCGTGAAGGACCTCTATCTCCCGCAGGGGGCTGTGGCAGGAATGGATCTGCACCGACCGGTCGTCTTCGGCGATGGGTCTATTTTCGCTCCGCCCCTCCCCGCCGGCCAGGTTGAGGATGTCGGACTGGATGGAGGCGAGCAGCGAACCTTCGCCCGGTTCCTCGTAGAGATCGAGACCGACGGCCGCAACGCCGTCGCACTCCATGACCATCTCGGAGAAGTCCCGGCCCAGCTTCCCCAGAGAAGCCAGCAGGGGGTTTCCTTCCACCAGGTATTCCCGCTCCTCCATGTTCCGGCGCGCCTTTTCCCTGGCTGGCACAATATCCCCCCAGTACTCGCGACAGGGGCTCAGGAGAAAGAGGTTGACCTCTGAGCGGCCGGCGACCGCCGCCAGGATCTCCATATGATAGCGGGGCAGATAGGAGATGCCGAAGACCGTGATCCTTTCGGGCAAAGCCCCTTCCCCCGGTTTCAGCCCCGCCAGCCGTTGGAAGAAATGAAGCCTGAGCCGGGCGCGGTGTTCTCCGCCGCGGGAAGCCAGCTCGCGCCAGAGGAGCTCCTGCCACTCCCCGCCCTGGTTTTCTTCCCATTGCAGAAGCATCTCGGGGCGAAAAACGGTGTACTGGTCGAAGGTGTCGGCAATCCGGCCGGCCAGCTGCAGCCGTTTGAGCCCGTCGCCGTCCCCTTCCAGGTAATGTCTCACGGGGGCGAACTCATGCCGCTTGAGAAAGCCGGGGAGAAGAGCCATGATCTTCCAGGTCATGACCTCCGGGGAAAAGAGACTCTCGTCGGGGACTTCGGGGAGGGCGGCATTGAAGAGCTGCCAGATCATCCTGTTGGGAAACGGGTAGTCGCAGTTGGCCCAGATGCCCAGCTTCCCCGCCAGCTCCATGGCGAGCCAGCGCTGCATCCCCCTGCTCTGCACGACAATCGTTTCGGTCGCGAAGGGGGACGACAGGGGTGTGCGCAGGACGCCGGCCAGCGCCTCCGCCAGTCTTTCCATCCGGTTGCCGGTATATATGTTGAGGGGCATGGATAATTTCCTGTATCCGTGGGCATGAAAGCTGATAACGCGAAAATGCGTAAAAACCAGCGGCTAGCGGCTAGCTGCCAGCGGCTAGCAGCCTCTACCCCGTTGCCGGCAATGCCCAGTCCTTGCGCACCTTGTCCAGGTATCCGCCGATCTCGGCACCCGACGCCATGGCGAGGACCGTTTCGGCCAGCTTCCGGGCCGATGCCAGGGTGACCCTGCGGATCGCCTGCTTGACCACCGGGATGGAGGGTGCGGACAGGCTGAAATCGGTTATCCCGATCCCCATCAGGAGCACCGCGTTCAGGGGGTCGGCCGCCATCTCGCCGCAGATGGAGACCTTTTTCCCCGCTTTCGCGGCCACCTCCACAACGCGCCTGATGGAATGGAGGACCGCCGGATGATACGAGTCATAGTATCTACTTACCCGGGGATTATTGCGGTCCGCGGCCAGGGTGTACTGGATCAGGTCGTTGGTGCCGATGCTGAAATAGTCCACCTCCCTGATCAGGATATCGGCGGTCTGCACGGCCGCCGGCAGCTCCACCATGATCCCCAGGGGGATATCGGGGTCGAAACGTTCCCCGTTGCGGGTCAGTTCGTCCCTGACGCCGGCGAGTATCTCTCTGGCGGCTCTTATCTCCTCGACCCCGGAAACGAGGGGAAACATGATGCTGGCCTTGCCGTGGCGGGAGGCGAGGAGCACCGCGGCCAGCTGCTCGCGGAAAATATCCCGGCGGTCCAGCGAGACCCTTATGGAGCGCCATCCCATGAACGGATTGTCTTCCAGGGGGTGCGGGAAATAGGGCAGGTCCTTGTCGCCGCCGATATCCAGGGTACGGAAATTTACCGGCCGGGGCGAGAACCCCTCGATGATCTCCCGGTAGATGGCGTACTGTTCCACCCTGTCCGGGAATGAGTGGCGCGACATGTAGGGAAATTCGGTGCGGTACAGGCCGACCCCTTCGGCGCCGGCGGCCAGGGCCGGCCGGATGTCGCCGGAAAGGCCGATGTTGGCCCGCAGGTGGACGGTGTGGCCGTCGCCGGTCACGGCGGGGAGGTCGCGCAGCTTTTCCAGCTCCCGCTGCCTTACGGCGAAATCGTTCCTGAGCCGCTCGTATTCCGCTTTTACCTTGGCATCGGGATTGATGTAGAGATGACCGGAGTTGCTGTCTATAATCAACTCATCGCGCAGGCCGATCTGCCTCATAAGCCCTTCGATGCCGAGGATGGCCGGGATCCCGAGGGACCTGGCCATGATTGCAGCGTGGGAGTTCGCGTCCCCCTTTTCCGTGAGAATACCCAGGATCTTCTCATGGTCGAGGGTCGCCAGGTCCGAGGGGAAGATATCTTTGGCGACAATGATCCGCTTCTCACGGAGGGCTTCCCCTCCATGCCCGCCGCCGTCCAGGGCGGCGATGATCCGCCTGCCGATATCTTCCATGTCCGCTGAGCGCTGCCGCAGGTAAGGGTCTTCCATACGGTTGAACGCCCCGACGTAGTGCTCCACCACCTCCTTGATCGACCTGGCTGCGCCGTTCTCCTTGCCGATCAGTTCCCTGATCCGGTTGATGAAGCCGCGGTCTTCCAGGATCATCAGGTGCGTGTGAAAGATGGCTGCATCCTCCCTGGAAAGGGTCTCCGCCACTCGCTTCTCCATGTAGATCGTCTGGATGCGCACCTTTTCCAGGGCCATCTCGAAGCGCGCCAGTTCCTCGTCCGCCGGGCGCGACTCTTCCAGGTCGATTCCGCCCAGGCTTTCACGGCGATTGAGGACATATATCTTCCCCCAACAGAAGCCGGACATGATCGGCGTGCCGGTCAGCATCCGGGGCTTTTTCTTCTCCTTCTTCCTGGCGAACCCCTTGTCCTCCATCTGCTGGCCGCGGCTCTTGATCCGCTCCAGCTCCCGCTGGAAGCCAGCCCGCTCCTCTTCCTTGATGCGGATCGAATCGAGCAGCTTGGCGTTCACCACGATGCTGCTGATCTGGTAGGCGATGGTGGAGAGCGCGCTTATTTCGGTTGCGCTGAAGAGCCTAGCTTCCCTGGTCTGGATGACGATTACCCCCACCGGCGTCTTCCGTTCGAACAGGGGAATTCCCAGGAACGAATGGAATTTTTCCTCATGGGTCTCACGGAAATATTTGAAGCGTGGATGGTCCGGGGCGTTCTCGATCGATACCACCCCCTTTTGCTCGACAACCAGGCCGGTAAGTCCCTCCGAGGTCTTCATTGAAACCTTGCCGACGGAGCCCCGGGAAAGGCCCTTGCTCGCGGCAAGCCGGAGCGTCTCGCAGTCGTCCTCAAGGAGATAGATGGAACAGACATCTACCCCCATCCGCTTCGCCACCAGACCGACGATATTGTTCAGTGTTTCATGGAGATCATGGGAATGGAGGATCAGGGCGCTTATGTCCTCCAGAGTCCGCAATCCCAGGGCCAATACCCGTTCTTCACCCATAACTGTCCCCTGTATTGTATTTTCGGATCCAGGTCGGAACAAGAAATTCAATCCAGTATAATTATTTCGTCATGAAATGGAAGCTCCAATTTATATGCACTCGCAAATTCTTGCTACCGTGATGGCAAAGCAAAAAGCTCCAGATGCAAGGCTTGCGAAAGCCGAGGAATGAGGCGTACTTATGAGCACGCCGCAGTGACGAGGCTTGAGCGTAACGCCGCAGATGGACTTTTTGCGAAGCCATCAATTTTATCTTCGCTGGTAATCCGCGACTCTTTCTGCTATTATTGGGATAAATTCGGCGGCGACCGTGGAGGCGGAGATGGCCAAATCATTCGATGAACATCTGGCGGAGGGGATTGCCCGACTCGAAGCCGGTGACTATAAAAAGGGGTGCTCGGCTTTCCGCAGGTGCACGGAGCTGGAGCCGCAGAATCCGGAGGGGTTTTTCAACCTGGGGGAGGCGCTGGCTGCCGATGAAAAGCCGGAAGAGGCCATCGAGGCCTACCTCCGCGGGCTGGAGTTCGCCCCCCGGGACACCGAGGCGATGACCGCCCTGGGGGACATCTATCTCGAACAGGGCCGGCACAAGGACGCTCTGAAGACCTACCGCAAGGTCGTCGAGATCGCGCCCCAGGATGCGGACGGCTATGTCAACATAGGCCTGGTTTACAACAGCATGGAGCGGACCGACGATGCCATAAAGGCTTATGACTCGGCCCTGGCCCTCGATCCGCACAACGTATTTGCCTATAACGCCCTGGGAGACGCCTGGTACGGACTCGGCGAGCGGGAAAAGGCAATCACCGCTTACCGGAAGGGTGTCGCCGTGGATCCGGACGACGCCACCGCCCATTTCAACCTGGGCGAGCTTTACTATGACCTGGGAGAATTCGCCGACGCCGAACGGGAATGCCTTGAAGCGGTCCGGCTCGATCCCACGTTCACCCTCTCCTATCTGACCCTGGGCAGCCTTTACATGGATCAGGAACATATCGGCGAGGCCATTAAATCGCTGGAAGCCTACCTGAAGATGGAAAAATCGCCCCAGGCCGCGGAGACGGTGGCGGAGGTCAGGGCAGTGGTGGAAGGACTCAAGGCCGATTTGAAAAAATAAGGCAAATGCCAGGGATTCCCGTCATGACCCTTCGCTTCACCATTTTCCTCCTCGCGCTGTACCTGTTGTTTGCGGCCTCCTTCCACGCCGGCGCGGCCGCCTTACCGGTGCCTGGCCAGACGGGAGAAGCGCAACACCCACCCATCACGATCCTGAGCATCATCCCGGCACAGGGAGAACCTTCGACCAGCGTCACCCTTTCCGGCTCGGGTTTCACCGAAAAGACCACGGCCTTTCTCGGCAACATCGAAGTGCCGACCAGAGTGCATGACACTAAACAGCTGACCTTCGACATCCCCAATCTTTCCCCCGGTCTGTACGCCCTTTTTCTCAAAAGGGAAGACGGGACCACCAGCAGGACCTACAATTTCTCACTTCTCCCGGCAAAGCCTGAGATCTATGCCATCTCGCCCGATACCATATATGCCTGCTCGGCGGACAGTGACCGCAGCGTGCTCGTCAACGGCAAGAATTTCCTGGACAGGTCGCAGGTGCTCATCGACGGGGCATCGGTCAGAGGAAGCTACCTTTCGTCAGACTCCTTTTCCTTCATAGTCCCGCGCATCGCCGCCGGACTCCATCAGGTCCAGATCAAGAACCCGGGCGGCACCGTCTCCGGCGCCCAGGGGCTCCTCATCGACGGCCGGCCGGAGATCGACAGTGTCGTTACCGGTCAGGAATTCGTCAACTATTACAACCTGGAGATCGACGGCAGGAATTTCCAGCAGGATTCAACCGTTGTGGTTTCGGAAGATAGAGACCTGGAGCAGACCGGCGTGCAGCAGCCGTTTGTCGACATAAAACGCCTGCGCAGCGGCCTGGTCAACGCCACCGAAAGGGAAAAGCTGGTATTCGTGAACTGCGGGCGACTTCTCTATCAGCGGTATCCTTACAGCGCCACACCGAAAAATTTCAAGATCCAGGTAATCAATGCCAATGGCGAGGAAAGCTCCGTGATCCAGGTGAGCGCGCCATGAATCTCCCTTCCCTGTCCCTGCAAGGAGTATCAAGACAATGATCAAGCTTCTTTCCAACACCGAGGCAAAGGTCCCCAGACCGGGCCACTACAAGCTGCTCACTGTCCGCAACGCCAATGAAGATTGCGAGGAGATAGTCAAGGTCCTGTCCGTTATCATGCATAACGGCATGCTGAACGACCTGGTGCTGCTCAACTATTACAACGGCATGCCGATCAGCTTCGGGGCAACCGTGGAGCAGGTAAGAAACGGCATCGTCGTCATGTCCGTGCACAGTTTCCAGGCCATGTCGATGCATCTGCAAAACATGACTTTCCTGAAAAGCGAGCTGCTGCCTCACTGGGTAATGGCCAACGTGTTGCAGGTGGACAGGGAGAACAACCTTGCCTATCTCGGGCTCTTCATGTACGTGCACAACCCGGAGGACAAGCGGATGTACCTCAGGATGAGGCTGCCGCAGCTGGTCGAGGCCTCGTTCCGCAACAGTAAAAGGGAAGTGCCCGGCGCGGTACAGGAGATATCAATCGGCGGCGTGGCCCTCCTCACGCCCCGTGAAAAACTCCTGAAGGAGAAGGAGAAGGGGATTGTCAGCCTCCTTTTGCCGGATGACAGGCTCGAGCTGCCCGGCGAATTCCTGCTTTACCAGGAAGCGGAAACCCTGAAGCGGCACATCTTCCAGTTCAGGATGAGCAGCCGCAGCGAGCGGATCTTTTCCCAATTCATCTACCGGCAGCAGTGCAGGATAATGGAGGAGTTGAAAAACCTTCCGTCGCCGAATCTGGAGGATTGGCGGTCCTAGGCCTTCTCACCGGCCCCAACCTGAGTAACCCTATCGTGCACTTCTATGGTCAGCGTCTCGATGCGCTGGGTCAGCTCCCTGACGAGTTCGGTCAGTTCCGTATTCTGCTGCAGCAGCTCCATGATCTGCGCGGTCTGCCGGGCGGCCAGGAGCTGGCGCTGTTCGGCCGCCGCGGCCAGCGCCTCGCGATGTTGCGCGTCGGCTTCGGCATGGACCTTGTCGCGGTCCGCCTGGCGCGTCTGCGCCAGCAGGATGAGTGGAGCGGCATAGGCCGCCTGGAGACTGAAAGCAAGGTTCAGCAGGATGAACGGATAAACGTCGAATTTGGTCAGTCCTGAAATGTTCAGGCCGATCCAGACCGCAACTATGACCGTCTGGCCCACGAGGAAAAGCGGCGTCCCGAAAAAGCGGGCGAATGCCTCGGCCTTCAGGGCGAACCAGTCATCCCCGAAGAGGGAATGCAGGTGCATGTGCGGCAGATGGAAGCGCATGTAGTAGCTGGCGTCATTGGCCTTAACGGAATTCGGTTTTGTGGTTGGTTCCATCATTTCTCCTTATGTTTATCATTTATTCTTTCCTGCCAACTCGTGAATATTAGGTTTCCCTAAAACCCAACCGGACCCGGCACAGCCATTCCTTCGGTTCCCATCAGCCATCCATAGACTTTTTTTGCCTCATTCAGAAAAAAAGGCCGCTCCAATCAGCTTGCGCTGACCGAAACGGCCCTTCCATCCTGGCTCCAGCGGTAAATCATCTTGTGTGCCTCCGGAAATCCATTAATTATGCAGATCTTTTATTCCAAAAACCGCTAAAGCCACCAACAGAATTCGGTCCTCCGGGGGAAATGCGTGCGCGCCACAGAAACCATAAAAAATCACGCCGCTTTCTGTTCCTCCGGCTCGACAGTCAGTCGTAGCCCCATGCCGTGCAGGACGCTGGCCACGCTGCGGAATTCCGGGTTGCCCCGTTCGGAGAGCATTTTGTAGAGACTTTCTCTTCCCAAATGCGCTTTCTCCGCGACCGACGCCATTCCCCCACGCGCCTGGGCGACATTGCGCAGTGCCAGCAGAAACCCCTTGCGGTCTCCGTCCTCAATGGCCGCTGTAAGGTATGCCGCCGCGTTCTCGGGGTCCTGCAACCATTGCAACAGTTCTTCCTCATAGGGGATTGATTTTCTTCCCATATTCCTTCGCCTGGTCGGCTATGTCTTTACAACAGATTGGCCGCCAGCTCCGCCAGGGCCGACCGTTCCCCCTTCATCATCGTCACATGCCCGGAGATGTGCTCGCTCTTGAACCTCTCCACCACGTAGGTGAGGCCGTTGCTGGATGCATCGACGTAGGGGTTGTCGATCTGGTAGGGGTCGCCGGTGAGGACGATCTTGGTCCCCTCCCCCGCCCGCGTGACGATGGTCTTGATCTCGTGGGGGGTCAGGTTCTGGGCCTCGTCCACGATCAGGTACTGGTTTGGAATGGAACGGCCGCGGATGTAGGTGAGGGGCTCGATCTCCATGATCCCCATGGCCATCAGCTCCTTGTACCCCTTGCTGCGACGCTTCTCCGTCTCGTGCCCGGAGAGGAGCAGCTCGACGTTGTCGAAGATCGGCTGCATCCAGGGGGTCAGTTTCTCCTCGATGTCCCCGGGCAGGAACCCCAGGTCCTTTCCCATGGGGAAGACCGGCCGCGACACCAGCAGGTGGTTGTAAACGTTTTCCTCGGCGGTCTTGTGCAGGCCGGCGGCGATGGCCAGGAGGGTCTTGCCGGTGCCGGCCTTCCCCACCAGGGTGACCAGCTTGATATTGTCGTCCAGGAGCGCATCCAGGGCGAAGGTCTGCTCGCGGTTTCTGGGATGGATGCTCCAGACCCCTTCCCGCCCAACCCTTCTTATCGGCATGATCTGCTGCTTCGCCGCGTCGTAGCGCCCGATGGCGGAGTGCGAGCCGTTCACCATGTCGCGCAGGGTGACGAACTGGTTGGGCACCAGCGTCCATTGGGATTCGACCCATCCCTGGCCATGGAAGCGGTCGATCACCTCCGGCGCCACTTCCTGCTCAATAAACCCGGTATAGAGCTCCTCTATGTCCACCTTGTCCGATTCGTAATCCTCCGCAACCAGGCCGATGGCGTCCGCCTTGATGCGCAGGTTGGTGTCCTTGGTGACCAGGATCACCGGGACTTCATCGGAATTCTCCTTGAGATCGAAGGCCACCGCCAGGATCCGGTTGTCGCCGCGCTCCTGGCGAAGTTCCGGAGGGAGGCGTTTCATGACCTTTTCTTCATATATCTCCACCCGCAGGGTGCCGCCCGATTCCAGGCCGACGCCCTCGGCGAGCGACCGCGTCTTCCTCAGCTCGTCGAGAAAACGGGAAACCTGACGCGCGTTCCGGCCGGTCTCGTTCATGTCCTTCTTGAAACGGTCGATCTCTTCGATGACCGTGATGGGGATGATGACGTTGTTCTCCTGGAACTTGAAAATGGCCTGCGGGTCGTAAAGCAGTACGTTGGTGTCGAGTATGAAACTTTTCATCTGTGCCTTTCTGTTAAGGTAGTCAGGTATAAGGCTGAAGGTTTAAGGTTTTCCTTCAGCCTGCGTTTGCCATGCTTCTCAGCGCGCGCAGGAATTCTTCAATATCATGGTCGGTGTTGAAATAGCCCGGACTGACCCGGACCGTGCCGCCGGGGAATGTGCCGATGGTCCTGTGGGCCTCCGGCGCGCAATGGAGGCCCACCCTGACGGCGATGTCGTAATCCCTGTCGAGGCGGAAGCCGATCTCCACCGGGTCCCGGCCGGAAACCGTGAACGACAGGACTCCGCCCCGCTCCTCTTCCCTGCCGGGGGCAAAGACGGTTATTCCGGGAATGGCCTTGAGCCCTTCGACGAGCTGTGTAACCAGGGCGGTCTCTTTCCTGCGGATCGCCTGCACACCGGTGGCCAGGACGAATTCCACGCCGGCGAGCAGCCCCGCGATGCCGGGGGTGTTCATGGTGCCGCTTTCGAAGCGCTCGGGGAGCGTGTCCGGCTGCAGCTCCGAGGTTGACCATCCCCCGGTGCCCCCCACGAGGACCGGTTTCAGCTCGACCCCCTCGGCTATATGGAGAATGCCCGTTCCCGGCGGTCCGAACAGCCCCTTGTGGCCGGGCGCGGCCAGAAGGTCGATGTTCAGGTCATTGACATCGAGCGGCATTACGCCCGCGCTCTGGGCCGCATCCACCAGCAGCGCGATCCCCCTTTCCCTCGTGATCTTCCCTATGTCGCCAACCGGCTGGATTGCGCCCGTCACGTTGGAGCAGTGGGTGATCGCCACCAGCCTTGTGTCCTCGCGGATCGCCTCCCTTATCAGCCGGACATCCACCAGGCCGCAATTGTCGGCACCGACCCGGGTGACCGCAACGCCCCTCTGTTCGGCCAGGCGCAGGGGTCGCGCCAGGGAGTTGTGCTCCATGGTCGTCGAGACCACGTGGTCCCCCGGTTCGAGGAGACCGTTCACCGCCAGGTTGAGGGACTCGGTGGCGCTGTGGGTAAATATCAGCCGGGCGGCATCCTTCACGCCGAACAGTGCGGCTGCCGCCTCCCGCGCCTGGAAGACCAGGCGGCCCGCGGAGAGGGCACGCCGGTGACTTCCCCGCCCCGGGCCGACCCCTATCTCGCGCAGGGCATGCTCCACGGCCCGGTAAACATCCTCAGGCTTGGGAAAGGAGGTTGCCGCATTGTCGAGGTAAATGGACATGATTAAAAGCTAACATGTAACCGGATAATTGGCAATGCAAAAGGGGACCCTGAATCCGTGAGCATGAAAGCCGAAGTGAGCGAAAATGCCGGGGTCCTGGCCATTTATGTTGTTTCATTCCGGCGTTGCCATGTATACCTCACCGGGATAGTCGGCCTCGCTGAACAGCCTGTGACATAGGCATTCCGAGCGAGTGAAGCTTGAATGCCTCACGGATTCAGGTTATAGAAAAGACAGGGGCAGAGCCCTCCAAACGAGAAAGGATTGTATGTCTCACGGATTCAGCTTAAGGCGTTTCCAGGACCGGTTTCTGCCGCAACGCCGGCAGGTACAATACCCGGCCGCGCCCCTCATCCACACGCTTGTCATAAATCCGGCCGGCAATATTGACGCTCTCTTCTCCCCACCAGTTGCCGATGGCCCTGAATTCCTCGGTACCGGCGTTGTACAGGTCGAAATCGCCATTGGCGAAAATGAGATTGCCCCAGGCAACTCCCCTGCCGTCCTCCACCTTGAGACCGGCCTTGGCGTTCCGCTCGATGTCGTTGCCCCCCACCTTTACCCTGGATTGCGAGAGCACAAGGCCGTACGCGGCGTTCTGCGCAATACGGTTGGCGGTCACGGCCCCCTCGCTGCCGGAGAGTCCGAGGCCGCTGCCATTGCCGATGAAGCTGTTGCCGGCGATATTGAGACGGCATTTATCAGCGGAAAGGGCCAGGGAATTATTGCCGGTGCACTTGCACCCCGACACGGCAAGGGAGGTCCGCACGGCCAGGATCCCCAGGAGATTGCCGTAGAATTCGGCGGAGCGGAGATCGGCCTCGCAATCGTAGAATGTCACACCGGTCCCGCACTCGCCGGCGCCGCCGCCGGTCATGAGCACGATGCAGTCCTGCAGCCTGGCGCCGGAGCGGCATTTTGCGAAAAAGACGTTCTTCATGGTAACCGTGGAGAAGGTCGCGTCCAGTCCGGTTTCGGCCCCTTCAACCCGGCAGTTTTCGAGCAGGTTCTTCTTCCCGCTGGCAAGCAGCACGAGGCCCTGCCAGTCGCCGGTCCCGGCGCTCTCGTACAGAGACCTGAAAATTACCGGCCCGTCTGCCGTACCGCTGACGACGAGCCGCCCCTGGACCACCAGCACGGCGCGCTTGCCGTCCCCGGCGCTCCCCCTGAACCTGACGACCGTCCCGCTCTGCACAGTCAGGGTTGCCTGCGGCGCCACGGTAACTCCCCCCTCTATCAGGACCTCACCGTGCCAGGCCACATCCTCGGTCAACAGGGCGTCCCGGTAGGAAAAATCAGCGGGCCTGGCCGTTGACTCGCGGCGCACCGCAACCGGCGGCGCGGCCCCGGTCGGGAGGGGAACATCTTGCCCCGGCGGTGACATCGCCGGCGACACGAGTGCTTCGGGGTATTGCGGAATGATCTGTCCGGGGATATTCTTCTCTTCGTCCGACTGAAAGGGCCCGGGCGTTTTCTTCTCCGTGGCCTGCGGTTCGGTGGAAGGCCGCTTGCCCGTTTCCTGGCCCCCTTCGGCAGCCGGGGCCGCAGCTTCCGGGTCAATGGGAGAGCCGCCCTTCTCCCATGGGAGAAAACCGACTGAGCACCCCGTCATGAGAAGCGGCATCAGGATGGAAAGGAGCAGATAGGCGCACAACCTGGAGTTGATATGAATCCGCATGATGGCCCAAAGCTATCATAATCGGCGCCGTTTGTAAATCACCATCCCCCGCCGTTGTTCCTGCGACGCTGCAATATCAAAGCGAATCAACAGGTTATATTTTTTTGATTTTATTATCTTGACATGGCATATATGTTGTGGTTTATTTCACGCATTGCCACAAAATATGGTATTCCATTGATATGCAAGGAGAGAACGTCACATGAAAAAGGCCCAGGAAAAAGGCACTATCCCCGGATTATCGAAGAACGCCCTGACGGTGCTGGAGAAACGTTACCTGAAGAGGGACACAGACGGGAAAGCCCTTGAATCGCCCGTTGACATGTTCCGCCGGGTCGCCTCCTCCATTGCCGCTGCCGACCGTAATTTCGACAAAAAAGCGGACGTTACGGGCCTTGCCGAGAAATTCTACGGGATGATGGCCGGGTTCGAGTTCCTCCCCAACTCCCCCACCCTGATGAACGCGGGGCGCGAACTGGGCCAGCTCTCCGCATGCTTTGTCCTCCCTGTCGGGGATTCCATGGAAGAGATCTTCGAGGCTGTCAAGCATACGGCCCTGATCCACAAATCTGGCGGAGGGACCGGTTTTTCC
>Ga0335080_10002099_pt1 | contig 19812 bp, 17 predicted proteins | sample Lox_Sample_34_FD_206720 | JGI IMG/M metagenome (GOLD analysis project Ga0335080, IMG submission 206720) | Soil microbial communities from Loxahatchee National Wildlife Refuge, Florida, United States - Lox_Sample_3.4 | ecosystem: Environmental > Terrestrial > Soil > Wetlands | place: USA...
TTGGTAATCGCCGCCGTCAACGTCGTCTTGCCATGATCGATGTGCCCGATCGTCCCAATGTTGCAATGCGGCTTACTGCGCTCGAATTTCTCCTTCGCCATCGCCTTCAGCTCCTCACTCGAATTCAAAAAACTGCAAAACTCGTTGCCGTTACCTGGCCGTGTCACCCTTCTGTTTCTTGATGACTTCCTCCGCCAACGCGGCCGGCAATTCCGCGTAATGCGAAAAGTGCATAGTGAACGTCGCCCGGCCCTGGGTGCGGCTGCGCAAATCGGTGGCATAGCCAAACATCTGCGCCAGCGGCACTTCCACGCGGATCACGTTGCTTCCGGCGCGGTTTTCCGTACCCTGAATCGCGGAACGCCGGGCATTCAAGTCGCCAAACACCGGGGGCATGTATTCCTCGGGAACGACGACTTCGACTTTCATGATGGGTTCGAGCAAGACCGGTTTAGCGCGCGCGCAAGCTTCTTTGAAGGCCATGGAACCGGCGATTTTGAAGGCCATTTCCGAGCTGTCTACGTCATGAGCGCTGCCAAAAACCAACACCGCGGCGATATCGACCATCGGGAATCCGGCGAGAACGCCATTATCCAGCGCTTCGCGAATACCCGCTTCAACGGGGGCGATAAACTCGCGCGGAATCGAGCCACCCACGATTTTGTCGATGAACAGAAAGCGGTGTTCTTTGTCGAACTTCCACTTGCCACCCGAGCCCCCGGCGATTTCCTTGGCTATCGCATCGATCTCGTCGGTGGACATTTCGTGCATATTTTCGTGGTCTGAACTAGGCATCGGAGCCAGAAAGATTTCGGCGTGGCCGTACTGACCGCGGCCGCCGGTCTGCTTGATGTATTTGCCGACGCCTTCCGCCTTCTTGCGAATCGTTTCGCGGTACGCGACTTGTGGCCGACCGACATTAGCTTGCACGTTGTACTCGCGCAGCATGCGGTCGACGATAATTTCGAGGTGCAGTTCGCCCATGCCGGAGATGAGCGTTTGGCCGGTGTCCGGCTCGGTGGAAACACGGAACGTCGGATCTTCCTGCGCGAGGCGCTGCAGGGCGACGCCAAGTTTGTCCTGGTCCGCTTTGGTCTTCGGTTCAATCGCAACGGAAATAACCGGAGCCGGAAAATCGATCGACTCGAGAATGATTTGCTTGCTCTCGTCGCAGAGTGTGTCGCCCGTGGTAACGCTCTTCAATCCGACACACGCGCAAATATCGCCGGCGTATACGGCTTCGATCTCTTCGCGCTTGTTGGCGTGCATCTGCAGGATACGGCTGATGCGTTCGCGGGAACGCTTGCCGGGGTTGTAGACGTAGCTGCCGGAAGTCAACACCCCGGAATAAACACGGATGTAAGTGACGTGCCCGACGAACGGGTCGGACATGATCTTGAAAGCCAGCGCGGAAAAGGGCGCCTCATCGGAAGCGCGCCGCAAAATCGCTTCATCGTTTTCCGGATTGATGCCTTCTACGGGGGGCACATCGACAGGGGAGGGGAGATAGTCGACGACGGCATCGAGCAACGGCTGAATGCCTTTGTTCTTGAAGGCGGAACCGGCGAGGACGGGAACAATCTTGAGGGCGAGCGTGGATTTGCGGATGGACTTGCGCATTTCTTCGACAGAGAGCGTGCCTTCGGTCAAATACTTGTCGAGCACTTCGTCGTCATGTTCGGCGACATACTCAACCATCTTGGTGCGATGCTCGTCATAAAATTTCTTGTCAATCGCCGCGCCCTTCAAAGCGGCGGCAACATCCGGCCGGGAATCCACGAATGCCTTGTCCCACAACTGCGCCACGGGAAACACTTCGTATTTCGCGCCCAGGGTCTCTTCGAGCCAAACGATGACTTTTTCTTCGATGAAATCGATGATTCCGATGAAGTTGTCTTCGCGACCGAGGGGAAACTGGAGGGGAACGGGGTGGGCTCCGAGGCGCTGGCGGATGGTGCGGATCACGTGGTCAAAATCGGCGCCGGTGCGATCCATCTTGTTGACGAAACAGATGCGCGGGACGCGATACTTGTCGGCCTGGCGCCATACCGTTTCCGACTGCGGCTGCACACCGGCGACAGAGTCAAACACGCACACCGCGCCGTCCAAAACGCGCAATGAGCGTTCAACTTCTACGGTGAAGTCCACGTGGCCGGGCGTGTCAATAATGTTGACGCGATACTTTTTGTCGTAACGGGACCAGGAAGCCGTGGTGGCCGCGCTTGTGATGGTGATGCCGCGCTCGCGCTCCTGTTCCATCCAGTCCATCGTGGCAGTGCCTTCGTCCACCGACCCGATCTTGTACGTGACACCGGTATAGAAGAGAATGCGCTCCGTCGACGTGGTTTTCCCCGCGTCGATGTGCGCCATGATACCGATGTTGCGCGTGTCTTCGAGTTTGAAGGCCCGTCCCATGGTTTGCTGCGTCGCCCCTTTAGTTTCTGTTGCCATTGCTCTGCGTTGCTCTTTTCCCTAATCCCTCAACTACCAGCGGTAATGCGCGAACGCCTTGTTCGCTTCCGCCATGCGATGCACATCTTCCTTCTTCTTAATGGCTCCGCCGCGTGCATTGGCCGCGTCAATCAATTCATCAGCGAGCTTGTCGGTCATCGTCTTGCCGGCGCGGTCGCGCGAATACTGCAACAGCCAGCGAATCGCCAGCGACTGCCGCCGGAACGGATTCACTTCCACGGGAACCTGATAGTTCGCGCCGCCGACGCGCCGCGTTTTCACTTCCAGCGTCGGCTTCACGTTCTCAATCGCCTTCTTGAACAGCTTCAACGCGTCATCATTCGTTTTCTTGGCCATCTGGTCCATCGCGCCGTAAAACACGCGCTGCGCCGTGGACTTCTTCCCGTCCCACATCATCGAACAGATGAACTTCTCGACGATTTCGCTGTCGTAGACCGGATCCTTAGCTTCTTTGCGCCGAAAAACGAGTCCTTTGCGTGGCATCTGGTTCTATCGCTCCTCTAAACTCTTACTTGGCGGCGGCAGCTTTAGGCCGCTTGGCGCCGTACTTCGAGCGCCCCTGCTTACGATTCTCGACGCCCGCCGCATCCAGCGTGCCGCGCACGATGTGGTAGCGAACGCCCGGCAGATCCTTCACACGGCCGCCGCGCACCAGCACAATCGAGTGCTCCTGCAGGTTGTGGCCGATCCCGGGAATATACGTGGTTACTTCCACGGTATTTGTCAGGCGCACGCGCGCCACTTTGCGCAACGCGGAATTAGGTTTCTTTGGCGTCTGCGTGTAAACGCGAATGCATACGCCGCGCTTTTCCGGGCAGCCCATCAAGGCGGGCGATTTCGTCTTGACGTTGACCTGCTCACGTCCCATGCGTACCAGTTGTGAAAACGTCGGCACTGTTCGTTCCTCTTTGTGCGGCCACTCTGCATGACGACACGCAGCCGCAGTGCGCGCAAAATTTTGCGGCGCTCTCGCATCGCGCGCTGACAACTCTGCGCGAGAGCACACTTAGCGCTGAAAGGTCTAACTGCGTATCCGGAGAACAACCAGCAAGAAACTCCGCACACAACTCCAGAAGAGTAGAACTATTCCTCTGGCTGCAGTTCGGAGAGGCTTACTCGGCTTTGCGGGGCTGGCGCCCCATTCCGGCCGCTCTTCAATCCCATTCCGTCTTACGTTGTTCCGGGACCGAAGATATTTCCCTTCCAACCCACCGGCCGCCGAAAAAATACAGCGACCGCCCACACCAGGGTAGAAACATCCCTGACAAAATGGAGAGTATAAGGAAAAGAACGTGCTCTGTCAAATCTTCTTTCGCTGGAAACCAGTGGAAATCTTTGTGCAAAAAGAGGTTCCGGCGTCTGGGAGCGTCCAGCCGTTTTCGGCTATTTTTCGCCCCGGCCAGAACTAAGGTTTACTTATCCCGGCTTGCTTCCGCGCCGCTTCGAGGATCGGCTTCCAGGGAATCCGGTAGATATTGCCGAGGCCATTCCGGATCGCCCGCATTCCATCCTTAAATTGTTGAAAACTAACCGGTTGCTCGTACTTCTCATACGGGAAGCCCTGCTCGCTGGCGTAGTATAACCATTCTCCATCCGCCGTCACGCGAGGGCTATATTCCCGGGCGGAGGTATTTACCAGCGGTCCCAAGTTAATGGGCTTGCCCCATTTTCCGCCGTCGGGAAAGCTAACAAACAGGTCAGAGTTGCCATATCCGCCCGCCCGACCGAAGCTCCCGATGAGCAAGTAACTTTCGTCCGGAGCGATCCAGGCCTCGAGGCTCGCGATGCCGGGCCCGTTGACAACCGGACCCAGGTCTTCCGCGTCGGCGTATTTCCCTCCGACCAGGCGTGCGCGAAAAATGCCGTAGCTTCCGGTCGTCCGACTTGAGGTGAAATACATCGTGCCGTCGTTCGTGACGGAAGCAAAAACCTGACTCCCTTCACTGTTGATCGCGCCAGGCACAATGCTGGGTGCGCTCCATCCCTGGGCAGTTTGCGTGACTTGCCAGATCTGAAAGCGACGCTCATCGCGTGCCCGCGGAGCTACGGGACGATCTGACGCGAAGAACATGGTCCGTCCGTTAGGCGAAAGGACGGGATCACTGTCGCGATACTCGCCCGAAAAAGGCAGCACGGAGGGCTCACTCCACTTGCCGTGCACAAGCTTTGATTGGCACAAAATGTACAGATAGTGCGCGGGAACGGTTTTGTCGAAATAAAGCGTTTGGCCATCCGGCGATAATGTTCCGCCGAATTCGTCGTCCGGCGTAGAGATCACGCCTTCGCCAATCATTTCGGGTTGCAGGGACGCTTCCTCCTCGTGCCGTGCATCGCGCAAGGAGGCCAGCAGGCTGTGTGCGCCGGCAATCGCGACAAAGAGCAAGGCCATTCCGGTGAGGATCAGACGCGTCATGGCCGCCGCTCCTTTTGCGAGTCCTTGCCGAATAGAGCCTTGACGGGAATCGTGTAGATGTTGCCGCCGCCGTTCTGCAGACCGTGCAGATTTCTCTCCAGCTCTTCCATAGTTAGCCGGTGCGCAACCGGAACCTGGAACATGCTGCGCGCACTGCTGAAAATGAGGTGCCTGCCGTCCGGCGTGAGCGCCGGATAGCCCTCATCCGCAAAGGTGTTGACGCCATGTTCGAGATGCTGCGCAGCGGTCCAATGCCCATTCACGTTTCGGCTGACATAAATATCCCCGCGCGCGTACGGGAACCCGCCGGTGTACACAACGCCTTCGCGATGATGCCCTTCTGCCGGATCATCGCCGGCCGCGACGAAGAACAGCAATGTCTCGTCGGCGTTGACGAAGGGATCGAAATCGTTGAACTCCGAGTTGACGGCCGCTTCGACTTTTTCCGGCTGCTGATAGACACCACTCAGGAGTCGCGAGCGATAGATTTTCGGACGGCCTTGTTCTTCGCGATCGGATGTGAAATACAGCGTGCCATCTTGCGTAACGGACGCGCCCCAATTCCAGCGATCCTGCGGGGCATTCACCGGCGCCGGCAAAACGCTGGGTTCGCCCCACCCGTTCGCAGTCTTTTCCACTTTCCAGATGCGCAGCACACGCGCGCTTGTTCCCGGAGCCGGACGCGACGATGCAAAGTACATCGTCCGCCCATCGGGAGAAAACCGCGGCGGAAAATCCAAGTATTGACCCGAGAATGGTAGCGCTTCGGGCGTGGCCCACTTTCCGTTTAACCAGCGCGCCACGCAAAGGAGCCCGAGCTTGGGAAATGTTGTGGTTGGATTCAGCTTGGCGAAATAGAACTCCCGGCCGTCCGGGCTGAAGACTCCGCCTTCTTCATCGTCGGGCGTGGAAATCACATTCTCGGCGAAGAGGTGTGGTGCTGAGGTACCCTGCGGCAGCAGTTCATAGGAGCGGGGCTCCGGGCCCGCGAGCACCAAGCTGGAAAACGCGCCGAGCAGAGTCGAGACCGCGGCAGATGTGAGGAATATCGAACGCAGAAAGGGCTTCATATGCACCGCCGGGACACTTCGCTGCCCTGATGGACGCGCCAAAGCAGAAAAAGGCTTTCGCATGACCGCGCAACGCGGGCCTGGACCGGCTGCTTGACGCCGGCGCTGAATCGCTCTTCAGCACACAGTTGTTGAAAAATCGCGCAGCACTTCCGTCGTGTTTGGCTACTGGTCTTTGTCGGTTCCGAGATCCCCAAACGGCCACAGCTTGAATGCCTTCAAAATCTCGTCCTCGTGCTGGGCAATCAACATTTTGGCCGTCTTCTCTGCGGACCACGGCGTTGCCAAGCGTTCCGGTCGGTCAGCAATCCAGAACGCGGTCAGCGCCATCAGAGTGGAGTCTTGCGCCAGCACATCCGGCTTTACTGCTTCGAGCGCGTCCGCTGCGGAATGGTGGGTGTATTTGTACTCCGGGGAATCCTGGTCCATGTTGATACCCGGCAGGCCCGCCATCGAGAAAGGGAACGTGTCGGTGCCATCTTCCACTTTGTCGTCGACCTTCACTTCGCGAATGTCCGCCAAGGACTTGGCGAAGGGGCGAAATGCTTCCAGCAAATCATCGCGTCCGCCCAATTGGAATGTCCGCACCGGCCCTTGCCCGTTGTCCAGGATCAAGCTGCCCAGATGGTTGCTCATCTCGGCTTGATGCTGCTTCACGTAAGCGAACGATCCATCGAGTCCCTGCTCTTCGCCCGTGAACAATACAAAGCGAATCGTCCGCCGCGGCCGCGCACCGCTGCGGATAATCGCATCCGCGGCAGCTAACGCGCAGGTTGACCCCATTCCGTTGTCGGTTGTGCCTTCCGACAGATCCCACGAATCCAGGTGTCCACCCACGACCAGCACCTGCTCCGGATTTTCGCGCCCGCGAATTTCTCCCACTACGTTGGCACTTTCAACCGGGCCATTCGTGAACGTATTCTGCACGTTAAACCGTACGCGCGGCACGATTCCGCGCGCAATGTAACGCTCGAGTTGGTTCTGATCCTCCTCAGTCATCGAAACTACGGGAATGGCGAAATCCGCGTCGAATCCCAGGATGCCGGTGTGGGTCAAATTCATTCCGGCTGATCCGGCCCCGCCTTGTCCGCCAATCACGGCAATCGCGCCTGCCTTGCTCGCCGCGCGCAAAAAATCTCCAAATTCTGCAAACATTTTGACGAAGCTCACCTTCGGCTCGCCCTTCATCACCACCAGGACAACTTTGCCCTTAAAGCGCGAGCTGTTCTTCATCTCATTTTCGATGTCGAAGATGTTCGCGGTTACAATTTCGCCTTCTGCGCCGCCGGCCGGAGTTGAGCCCGTCCAGCCCATCGCATCGACGTGCAGCGGCCGCCGGATCGGCGCCAGCAACTCAGCTTCAGCCGTACCGCGCGTCCAGCCTTTCCAGAGCTGCCATTTTTCTGCGTGGACATTTTCGAGGCCAATGGCGCGCATCTTTGCCTGCCCCCACTCGATCGCTTTTTGCGCTTGCGGCGAACCGGTTACGCGCGAGCCGACGTCGTCGCTTAACTCGGTCAAATATTGAAACGCGTGCGAATCGTAGAGTCCTTCGCCGGCAATTTTCACGAGGGCCGGCTTGGTGCCGTCCTCCTCGGGCCCTTTGGCGACTGAGCGGTTGTCCGCGAGCGCTACCGCGCCCAGCAAAGCGAAGCTCAGCCCGAGAGCGACTGTTTTGCAAATTCCGCGCATGCTTTTCTCCTCACCGTGCAGAAAACATTGTCAAAACTGTACCACGTCAGACGTTTCCGCTCCGAAACCGTTTCCGCTCGAGCGCGCTCTCGCGTCGCCCAGCCTGCCGAAGGTCTTCCCCGCCCAGCGGTCTTTCTCGCTCCTGGAGCCTGGCGGTTCATCTCGGGCAACCTGCCAACATCCCACGCTTTACGGCACTTCCCGCCCGCCCTACACTGCCTCCGTGCCTGCAACGAAAATAATTCGCCGCTTTTCCTGCGCGGCTGCGCTCGTGCTCTGTGCCGCGGCGGTGTCTTCGCGCTCCTGGCCTCAGTCAACTCCGGGGCAATCGCCAGAAAAAACGACGAACAAACCCACGGAAAAATCAGCGGAACAAAAACCGACAAGCGAGGATGCCAAGGAGAAGGCGGCTGCCAAACTCCCCGCGCAAATCGAATTGCTCGAAACCCGCGTACGCTTTGAAACCAACGGCGACAGCCGCAAAGAAGTCCACGCTCGCGTGCGCATCAACGACGAGCTGGGCGCCCGCCAATTCGCTCGCCTCAATTTCAACTACAACCGTGCTTTCCAGTCTGTCGAAATTCCGCTCGCGCACATCACCCACGCCAACGGCGGCACGTCGGACGTTCTTCCCAGCGCCATCACCGACAATCCCGATCCGGCGGTCGTCAATTTCCCCGCGTATCAAGACGTTCGCGTCAAATCTATCCGAATTCTCGGTCTCGCTCCGGACGACATCTTCGAATATCGCGTCATCACCACTACCACGCATCACCCGTTAGCGCCCGACTTCTGGTTCGAGCACACCTTCGATCGTTCCGGCGTCGTTAGCAAAGAAATATTCGAGATGGACCTACCTGCATCGCGTTTCCGAAACTCACAGCGCGTCGAACCAACATCATCCAGCACCGGCGAACCTGATATTTTCAAGGATGAGGATACGTCTCAGCCCAGCAGACGATCAGGATTGGTCTACATCAGCAAAGCGACGCCTCCTAAGGCTACAGAGCGAGACAACAAGCAAGGAGAACCGCGTATTCGCTACCTTTGGGACTCAGTCCCCGTCAGCACAGAACCATCTGGCGAACGACCAGCCTCCTCCCAACCAGAGGTAATCGCCACTACGTTTTCGGAGTGGTCTCAAGTCGCTAACGCTCTTTCCCAAGCCTGCTACGTGTGGGCAGGCTCAGAGACCTACACACCTCTGCAAAAGAAGGCGTCTGAACTTGCCTTGCAAGCGCACAGATCCGATGACATAAAAGCCTTATATAACTACGTCTCTCAAAAGATCAAAACCGTCGATCTTCCGCTCGGTGCAACCGGATTTCGCGCACGTTTGCCTTCAGAGACTCTTTCTTCGGGCTATGGAACCCCGTCGGACAAGGCGGCGTTGCTCATCGCTTTGGTTCAAAAGGCGACCCCTTCCTGCGGTTTCGTGATGAATTCGCAAGATTGGCAAGAAAAGCAGATTCCGCGGCCAGCGAGCTTTGAACAGGTACTCGTTCACACGAAGATTGCCTCGCAAGATATCTACTTAGACCCCGCACTGGAAGTCGCACCGTTCGGAATGGTCAGGGCAGACTTGCGAAACCGGGAAATATTACTTTTGACCAATCCTGCACAACTCATGGGGCAAATAATTCAGCGTTCCTCATACTCTTCGTGGCAGAAGATTCCACAGGATCTCCCGTTTGCCGCGTCGCAGCGCGTGACGACGCAGGCCACCGTTGGAGCAGACGGAGGTTTGGTGGCCAAGCTCCGCTACCTTATGCGGGGCGACAACGAACTAGTTCTTCGTGTCGCCCTTCATCAAACGCCGAAGGAGAAATGGAAGGAGGTCGCCCAACTACTCGCTCTGTCAGACGGCTTTCGTGGGCAAATCGGCAATGTAAGCGCCGCTGATCCCTACGAAACGCGTGAGCCCATCTGGATCGAATATGAAATCACCCAGCTAAAATTCTTGGACTGGACCAAGAAGCCGTTGCGCATCCCGGCGCTGCTACCGTTGCTCGGGCTGCCCGAACCGGCGGGCAAGCCCTCCGGCAACGGCAAACCGGCGCCGATTGAACTGGGTACGCCGCTCAACGTGGAGGTCAGCGCGACCGTGCATTTGCCGGAAGGCACTGGCTCCGAAGTCCCCGCCGGTACGTCGATCCAGCGCGACTTCGCGACGTACGAATCGCACTATGCGGTCAGCAACGGCACACTTACCGCTTCTCGCCACATTAACTTCATTTTGAAGGAAATTCCTGCTGAACGCGCCGCTGAGTACAATGCGTTTCTGCATACCGTCCAAAACGACGAGTCACAACTCTTCACGCTGCAGCCGCCCGAAAATCTCGCCACTAAACCTGCCACGACCGAGCAAAAATAAGATTCGACACAAACGCCACACGCCAGCTCAAAAGAGTAGGGGCGCAGCACGCTGCGCCCCATCACCAAAAGGTCGAAAAACCAGAAGGTTTCTCCCTTACTTCCCTTTGCTTGCCCTACGTTCTCAATTAATAGACATCACTTCTTTCTCTTTCGCCGCGGACAAATCTTCTATTTTCTTCGTCTCCGAGTGCGTTACTTTTTCCAGCTCATCCAGCGCCCGTTTCTTCTCGTCTTCGCTGATCTTTTTGTCTTTCTCCAGTTTCTCGATCGCTTCCTTGATGTCGCGGCGCACATTGCGTACGGCGTTGCGGTGATTCTCGAGCACTTTGTGCAACTGCTTCACCAAGTCCTTGCGCCGCTCTTCCGTGAGCGACGGAATCGGTACCCGCACGACTTTGCCGTCATTCGTCGGATTCAAGCCCAGTTCGCTGGTGCGAATCGCTTTGTCAATTAGCGGCACCGCGCTCGGGTCCCACGGCGAAATCACGATCATGGAAGGATCGGGCACCGTCATCGTGCCAAGTTGATTCACCGGCATCGGCGTACCGTGATAGTCCACGCGCACATTGTCCAGTAGCGACGCGTTCGCGCGTCCTGTGCGAATCGTCGCCAACTCCTTGCGAAAATCATCCACCGCCTTCTCCATTCGTGTCTTCGCTGCTGCCAACGCCTCTTTCGTATTCGCAAAATTCGTCATAGCGTCCCTCTATTTATTTGGCTCCTTTTCCTCAGAACCCGTGAAATGCCCATACCGTCTCTTGTTTTTTTTCTCCGCGAACTCTGCGCCTCTGCGTTTAGCCTTCTTTTTTTTTGAGGAGCCGCAGCACGAATCACGCCGGCGTAACCGATGACCCCACCCGCTCGCCCAATACCACCCGCCGGATATTCCCGCGCCGGTTCATATTGAACACCACGATGGGCATGCCATTGTCCATACACAACGAAATGGCGGTCGAGTCCATCACTTTCAAATTCTGGTTCAACACATCGCGATAGGTAATTTCCGCAAAAAACTTTGCGTCGGACACTTGCTCTGGATCGGCATCGAAAATTCCATCGACGCGCGTGGCCTTCAAGATCACGTCCGCCTTGATTTCCATCGCGCGAAGCGCGGCAGCCGTATCGGTGGAGAAGTATGGATTGCCGGTGCCTGCCGCAAAAATCACCACGCGGCCCTTCTCGAGGTGGCGCATCGCGCGCCGCCGGATGAACGGTTCGGAAACTTGCCGCATCTCAATGGCGCTCAACACGCGCGTGAACACCCCGACTTTTTCCAGCGCATCCTGCAACGCCAGCGAATTGATCACTGTCGCCAGCATGCCCATGTAGTCTCCGGTGGCCCGCTCGATCTCGAACCCCTTCTGGCGCGCGCCGCGAAAAATATTTCCGCCGCCCACCATGATGGCGACTTCGACGCCCAATTCGTGGACTTCCTTCAGTTCCTGCGCGATGGATTGGATCGTTTCGCCGTGAATCCCAAAACCCTGCGGGCCTTGCAGCGATTCGCCCGACAGCTTCAGCAAAATCCGCCGGTACGCCAGCTTTCCGTTTTTCGCAGCTTTCTTTACGGCCATTTTTTTAGCGGCCTTCTTCAGAACAGGCATGTCTCTCCGGTGTTCTTTAAAATCGTCGAAATTGTAACAAACTCCCGCAGGCTCACCTAACGCACAGCGTAGTGACGGCCAGTTTTCGCGGTGCACTGCTTGCGACCGCGGATCGCCCCTGTTGGCGCTCGGGGCAGTAATAACTCAAAAAAAGAGCGTTCCGGAGTTTTCTCCAGAACGCTCTCGCTTCACCTGCTGAGGTGTACCGTGAGGTGCGCTTACATTCCTTGTGTTAGCGACCGCGCGGACTGCCGCCGTGGAATCCTCCGCCTCCGTGGAAACCACCGAAGCCGCCGTGCATTCCACCGCCGCGAATTGCTCCGCCGCGTACTCCGCCACCAGCAAAACCGCCGACTGCCCGCGGACCGGAGTGAAACGCGCCAACGGAACCGGTCCCGCGGTACACGCCCTGCGTGTAATGCGGGCTCCCGACGTAGTGCGTCCCGGGGCCCCAGCTACGATAGTTCACGCTGAAGTTGTGATGGAACCCGGGACGTCCCCACACACGGTAATAAGGAGCGCTATACACCCACCACGGCGAATAGAATCCCCAACCGAACGGGCTGTAGAAAATTCCGTCGCCGGGAATGAAGGTGAAGCCCGCAAACCACGGATCCCAGTACCAACCCGCGCCCCACCAGCCAGGTCCCCACGGACCCCATCCGCTGTTCGCGTAAATGGCCGCCGCATTGACGTTCGCTTCGGCCACATACGCGGACCGCAGACTGCTCCAGCGATACAAATCGTCTTGCGCGTATTGCTTCTTGTCGAACTTTCGCGCTTTCACTTTTTGGCCGGGTTCCAGCGGCACTTCGTGGCTGCCTTTCACATCGAAATGACCGTCCCCGTACTCGATTTCCGCTTTGCCGTCGAACACGCGAAGCCGCTGCGCATTCACGTCAAAGTCATAGAGACCGGTCTTGAGCAGTTCGGCGGTTTCACCGTCAGCCGTAACACGAAGCAAGTTCTGCGGATGAATCTCCGCAACCTCCACCATCGCGTGGCCGCGGTCGACCTGCACTTGCGTGTCGGTCAAACTGGACGAAATCATCTTGACCGAACTGTTGTCACCGACGCGCAGAAACACGCCGGGAGTGAGCAGAATTTCCGCTTTGCCCTTTTGCGTGTTGAGCGATTGCCCGTCTTGCAACTGCGCTGATCCAATCGCCTTAGCGTTGACAGGCTCGCCGCCGATCGCCACGGTCCCCTCGACGTAGTTCAAGGTCCCGGGTACGGCACGCTGCGCGCTGTTTGAATCATCGGCCCGCGCCGGCAAAGCCAAAATCCCTCCCAGAAGTAAAATCAAACCCAATCCTGAAATTGCTCTAGATTGACTGAGCCTCATTTCTGCCTCCTCAGTCGCAACTCTTTTGTTCACAATAGATTAGATGCCCGGCGGGGAAAGGAGATTCGCCTGTAATTATTGCAAACAAAGGGTTTAGCCTTTCTCTGGCAAGACTAAATGAAAACGCCGGCAGCGACGCCCCTCGCAAGGGCTACGCCAGGCCGGCGCTACGGATGAATGACCTGCAAGATTACGTTTTACGGTTAGGCGTTGACCGGAACTGGAGTGCCAGCACCCTCCGCACCTTCAGAGCCGGAGCCACTGACTTCGCCGACCTTAAAACGTGAAAAACGCTTGATGACGATGTTCTCGCCAAGTTCCGCAATCGCTTGCTTCACCATTTCGCCGATCGTCACGCTCTCGTCCTTGATGTAGTGCTGTTCGTAGAGGCAGTTCTCCTCGTAGAACTTTTCCATTTTCCCTGTCACGATTTTGTCCACGACGGCTTCCGGCTTGCCTGTGGCTAGAGCCTGCGCGCGATAAATTTCTTTTTCCTTGGCCAACATGTCCGGCGTGACTTCTTCGCGGCGAACGTAACGAGGATCGAGCGCAGCGATGTGCATGGCGATGTCGTGGCAAAGATTCTGGAAGCGTTCCGTGCGCGCGACGAAGTCGGACTCGCAATTAACTTCGACAAGCACACCAATCTTGCCGCCAGCGTGAATGTAGCTGCCCACCAAGCCTTCGCTCGCTTCGCGTTGCGCTTTCTTGGCCGCGGCCGCTTGTCCCTTCTTGCGCAAAACGTCAATCGCTTTATCGACGTTTCCGCCCGCTTCCACGAGGGCCGCACGGCAATCACTAAAGCCTGCGCCGGTGCGTTCGCGCAACTCCTTAACGAGGTTTGCTGGAATTTGCATAGCCTGCTGTTGTGTACTCATCCTTTTCTCTCTCTAAGCTCTCGGCATTTCGCCCGAAATCCTTGCTTTGCGAAAACTTCTATGTGCAAAGTGTAAACGTCCGGTGACTCCCTACTGCTCGGCTCCCGCGTGCGCCGCACAACTCGCTACTTGCAAAAAGACCCGCCCCGAGCCGAATGGAGCGGGTCCGTTGATTTCGGGAAGCGGGCCGGCTGCGCTCTAGCGCTGCTCGTCGTCCGGAGGAACGGTCGTCTCGGCCGCTGCTTCGGTCATCGCCTCTGCGCCTTCGACAAAGTCGCCCTCTTGCTTCTCATACTGCTCGTAAGCGCTGGTATCCACATACTCGACGCCTTCGACCAAAGCCTGATCTGCGGCCGACTTCTGATCGGCGACCTGCGATTGCTGGTACGCCGTGTGGCCTTCCGTAACGGAATCGGCAATCTTGGTCGTAAACAGGCGAATGGCGCGCAAAGCGTCATCATTGCCAGGGATAATCCAGTCCACCACGTCCGGATCGCAGTTGGTGTCCACGACGGAAACCACCGGCACGCCCATGCGGCGCGCTTCTTTTACCGCAATTTCTTCGGAATTCGAGTCAATCACGAACATGGCATCCGGCAGCGTGTTCATGTTCTCGATGCCTTCGAGGTTCTGCTGCAGGTGCTTCATTTCGCGGCCCAGCCGGGCGCGTTCCTTCTTGGAAAGCTCTTCAATGCGTCCGTCTTCCGTCATCGCTTTCAGCAGCTTCAGGCGTTTGATGGATTTTTGCAGGGTGGCCCAATTGGTGAGGGTGCCGCCGAGCCAGCGATGATTCACGAAAAACGCGCCGCAGCGCTTCGCTTCTTCCGCCACGGCCTCTTGCGCCTGCCGCTTGGTGCCCACAAACAAAACCGCCTTGCCCTGCGCGGAAAGGTCGCTCACGAAGCGGCTCGCTTCGCGAAACATCTTCAGCGTCTTTTGCAGGTCAATGATGTGAATGCCGTTGCGCTCGCCAAAGATATATTCCTTCATCTTCGGATTCCAACGGCGGGTCTGGTGGCCAAAGTGAACTCCGGCCTCCAGCAACTCCTTCATGGTAATTTCTACTGCCAAGTTTCCTCCTAGTTGAATAGCTGCTTACTGCGGCGTCGTTGTAGTGGCCGGTCTTTAGACCGGTCTTCCACTGCGCCCCACGCCACCGAGCAGCCTCTTGCCGGCTCCGCGCCGGCCGTGATCTCAGCAACGACTCGCGCCGCTACTGGAGACTGTTGGGAGGAGCGAACTCCTCCCCAAACTCTAGCGCTTCGTAAACTGGAAGCGTTTGCGAGCGCCCTTCTGGCCGTACTTCTTGCGCTCTTTCATGCGCGAGTCGCGCGTCAAAAATCCGTTGGTGCGCAGCGACGGCCGCAGTTCCGGGTTGAAGCGGGCAATCGCGCGCGACAAACCCATCCGCACCGCTCCGGCCTGGCCGCCGACCCCGCCGCCATGCGCAGTCACTTTCACATCCACCTGATCCGCGAGATTGGTGAACTTCAGCGGCTCCGTGGCATCGTGCTTCCACGCATGATTTGGAAAATAGCCCGCTACTTCGCGGCCATTGACCGTGAACTTGCCGCTGCCAGCGCGCAAAAACACGCGCGCCACCGATTCCTTACGCCGGCCCGTGCCGAGAAACCAGGTCTGCGTGCTTGCTCCCGCGACAGGCGTTCCAGTAGAACTCAAGCTGCCTCCTCAAGAACTCGAAAGATACCGATTCCAGACACCCTGACGTGCCTGGGACGTTCAAACTCCACGCCGATTTGCTCCCTGCCTAAGGCGGCACCACTTAGCGGTGACCACTACGCGGCCACTTTTCAAGGAACAGCAACGTGCAGAAGACCAGTGGCGCAGACGTCAGTCTGCGCTGCCAGAACCTCAAATCCTCTTAGACCGCGACCGCTTGCGGCTTCTGTCCAGCATGCCTCGCCAATTCGGCCGCTCCGCGATAAATCCGCAGCTTCTTCGCGCGGCGCGCCCGCAACTTGTTCTTCGGCAGCATGCCGACAATCGCCTCGCGAATGACCCATTCGGGCTTGGCTTCGCGCACCCGCTTCGCCGGCACCGCTTTCAACCCACCAGGATAGCCGCTGTGCGAATAATAGACTTTCTGCTCGACCTTGTTGCCCGTCATCCGGACTTTGTCGGCATTGATCACCACAACGTGATCGCCGGAATCGAGATACGGCGTAAAACTCGGTTTGTCCTTACCAATCAAAATCCGGGCGGCCTTCGTGGCCAGCCGGCCCAAAACTTGATCCGTGGCGTCCAATACAAACCAGTTGGCGCCGACTTTGAGGGCTTCGGCTTCTTCTCCCTTGGCTACGTACGTCCTCATTGCGCTCAGTCACACCTTTCCCTGTAGAGACAAACGCTAATCTTAAAGTACATGCTTGCGACTGTCAACGCGAATCGGGGGCAATGCGAAGCTCGCGGCGGAACCCACGTCCCACAGCATGACTCGCTTTGCCTATCCGGGCGCTGCGCCAGGAATCTCAGCGAACGGCACCGAAGATGCGCTCGTGTGGGTCGTCGAGGCGCGCGGCTCCGATGCCGGAGTGCTCCACGCCTACGACGCATTCGATCTGACCCATGAACCCTACAACAGCGCAAAAACCAACAGGCGCGACGCTTTCTCGGACAACAAATTTATCACTCCCGTGATCGCCAACGGTCGAGTCTTCGTAGGCACGCTGACCGGCGTGGCCGTCTTTGGTCTTCTGAAAGCAGCCGGCAGCACGGCTCTGATTCGAATTCTCCAGCGCAAATTGATGTATATTCCTCGCGACCACGTAGGTGGATACAGGTTGTGGAGGTAAGTACAACCATGCGACGACTCATTCTTGTGATGGCGCTAACAGGTTTGGCCGGCCTTGTTTTGGTCTTGCCCTTCGCAATAGCGCAGCAGTCCCCCGGGCGGTACAAAGTCTTGAAAACAGTTAAAGCCGGCGGCGAGGGCGGCTACGACTACATCTTTGCGGACTCTGCGGCGCGACGGCTGTATGTGCCGCGGGGCGGCCAAAACGCCGGGCAGGTCATGGTCTTCAATCTCGATACCCTGGAATCGGCGGGCTCGATTCCCGATGTTCGCTCCGGTGGTGCCACTGTGGATCCCAAGTCCCACCACGGATTTTCGACGACCAAGCCGCTGACGATGTGGGACGCCAACACGCTGAAAGTGATCAAGACCATCGACGTGGAAGGCCGGCCGGACGGGATTCTGACGGATCCCTACAATTCGCGCGTTTGGGTGCTGAGCCATCAGGCGCCGCACGCGACGATCATCGACGCCGCAAGCGGAAACATCGTCAAGACGCTGGATCTGGACGGCGCGCCCGAGCAGGCCGTGAGCGATGGCAAAGGCACGGTCTATATCAACATCACCGACAAGGCGAATATCGCGGTAGTGGATGCAAAAACACTCACGGTGAAAGCGCACTATGACGTCAGCTCGAAAGGCACAGGCGGCAGCGGGCTGGCGCTGGACGCGAAGAATCACATTTTGTTTGCCTATTACCGCCAACCGTCTCCGGTGGCAATTATCGTCAACGCGAAAAACGGCAATATCATCACGACGCTGCCGACAGGTATGGGCGTAGACACGGTCGCGTTCAACCCCAAGACCAAAGAAGCGATCAGTGCGGAGTTCGCGGGTACGATGACCTTCATCAAGGAAAACAGTCCCACCAGTTTTGCCGTCGAGCAAACGTTGAAAACGATGGTCGGCGCGAAGACGCTGGCGCTGGACATTAAAACCGGTCACCTCCTGACGATGGCCGCGGAGTTTGGGCCGCCGGCTGCCGACGCGCCACCCGGACCTGCGGGCCGCCCGCCACGTGGCCCGATGATTCCGGGATCCTTCACCGTCCTGATGGTGGGCCAGTAGCACTACGGCTATTTCGGAAGTTCGGCGACTTACAGCGCACGCTGACTCATCCGCTAAAGAAGTGAATAGGGGACGCGCTTCATGCCGCGATCTTGCTGAGAGCATTTGACCCGAGCGCTTCCGCAACGCTACGATTTCAAGATTGCCTTCCGGCAATCGCCGTCCAGGTCTCGTACCGAAACCTAGCAATTTGGAATCTAAGGACGGACGCTCCAGGACGAGCGCACGATAAGGGAGAAACACATGCTTCGCATCAATGACGAAGCTCCCAACTTCACCGCGGAGACTTCGCAAGGCAAGATCAACTTCCACGAATGGATCGGTAACGACTGGGCGATCCTATTTTCTCACCCCAAGGATTTCACGCCCGTCTGTACCACCGAGCTCGGCTACATGGCCGGGCTGGAGCCGGAATTCGCGAAGCGCCACTGTAAAATTATCGGCCTCAGTGTGGACCCCGTCAGCAGCCACGCCAAGTGGGCTGTGGACATCGAAGAAACCCAGGGCCACAAAGTGAAGTATCCGATGATTGGCGACCCGCAGCTCCAGGTCTCCAAGCTCTACAACATGCTGCCCGCCGAAGCCGGCGACTCCTGCGACGGCCGTACCGCTGCAACCAACGCTGCCGTACGCACCGTTTTCGTCGTAGGTCCAGACAAGAAAATCAAGCTGATGCTCAGCTATCCCATGAGCACCGGCCGGAACTTCGACGAAGTCTTGCGCGTGCTCGACTCGCTGCAACTTACCTCCAAACATCAGGTCTCCACTCCGGTGAACTGGAAACCCGGCGAGGACGTGATCATCAGCGGCAGCGTTTCCGACGAAGAAGCGAAGAAGAAATATCCCAACGGCTGGAAATCGCCGCGGCCCTATATCCGGATCGTGGCGCAACCGAAGTAACCAACGTAAGGACAACGGAGGCGGCGTGGCGTGATCCTTGAGCAGTTTTATCTGCCTTGCCTGGCACACGCATCGTACGTGGTCGGCGATGAAGGAACCGGCATCGCCGCCGTCGTTGACCCGCAGCGGGACGTGGACCGCTATCTCGAGTTCGCGGCCGCACATCGCCTGCACATCAAACATGTTTTTCTGACTCATTTGCACGCCGACTTTGTGGCCGGGCACCTTGAGCTGCGCGATCGTGTCGGCGCGACGATTTATCTTGGGGCGAAAGCTAAGGCGGAGTACGCCTTCACTCCGCTGGCCGACGGCAGCACGATAGAGTTTGGCCGCGTGCGCATCCGTGCGCTGGAAACGCCCGGCCATACGCCGGAGTCCGTTTCGCTGCTCGTGTTCGACCTCGACCGCAACCCGGCGGATCCGTTTGCCGTGCTCACCGGCGACACGTTGTTCGTCGGCGACGTCGGACGGCCTGATCTTCGCGCTGCGCTGGGCTGGTCCGCCAACGATCTCGGCGCGCTGCTCTACGACTCGCTCCAAACCAAATTGCTGCCGTTGCCGGATGCCAGCCTGGTCTATCCCGCGCATGGTGCCGGCTCTCTTTGTGGCAAAGCCATCTCGAAGGAGACCGTCTCCACAATCGGCGAACAGCGCCGCGTGAACTACGCGTTGCAACCCATGTCGAAGCAAGCGTTCATTGAGTTAGTCACGGCGGACCAGCCCGACGCTCCGCCCTATTTCGTTTACGACGCGGTACTGAACAGCAAGGAGCGGTCGACCTTGGATGCGGCGCTGGAGCGTGGGCTAAAGCCGTTGCCTTTGGACCGCGTCCTCGAAATGCAAAAGGAAGGCGCGCAAATTCTGGACACGCGCGACCCCGAGGCGTTCGCCGCCGCGCATCTTGCGGGCAGCATCAACATTGGACTCGGTGGCCAGTACGCCACTTGGGCCGGTACGGTGTTGGCGCACGACAAGCCCATCGTGATCATCGCCAACCCGACGCGCGAAGCGGAGTCTGCCGTCCGCCTCGGCCGCATCGGCTTCGACAATGTCGCCGGCTACTTGCGCGACGGCATGCGCAGCCTCGCTACGTGGCCAGATTTGACGGAACGCACCGAGCGGTACAGCGCGGCGTTAGCTGCGGAAATTTTGCGGTCTCCGAATCCGCCTACGCTGCTCGAC
>Ga0335080_10002100_pt1 | contig 19811 bp, 17 predicted proteins | sample Lox_Sample_34_FD_206720 | JGI IMG/M metagenome (GOLD analysis project Ga0335080, IMG submission 206720) | Soil microbial communities from Loxahatchee National Wildlife Refuge, Florida, United States - Lox_Sample_3.4 | ecosystem: Environmental > Terrestrial > Soil > Wetlands | place: USA...
ACCTCGTCGGTTATCTACTATGATCAGCGCATACGGCTTGAGGGGTTCGATATCGAGTGCTTGATGGATGCCGCCCGGGATGAATGCGCCAGTTTCCACCAACACATCAGAAGTAGAGATCGCCGGCGCTCCGGTTGGGGAGACGCAGGAGTGAGAGGAATGCAACGAGCATTTACGGTGCCGGCGGCGCCGCTCCTCTTCGCTTTCCTCGCGGCGGGTGCGCAGCCCGTCAAGATCCCGGAGCCGCAGACGGCCGTGCGCTGGCATGATGTTTCGATTGAGAACTATCGCCAGCACCTGAACACGCTCGAATCGCTCGTCGAAGCATGCGCGAAGGCGCGCGACGTGAAGGGCTGCGATCCAGCGCTGGTCGGTCCGGACGACCGGATCGCCATCATGGTTGGTGCGAAGACGGAGCAGCGCTTCGTTCGCTACGGCTGGTTGCGGATGCTCCTCTCGAAGGCCGCGCAACCCGATGAAACGCCGTCAAAGACTTCCGCGGCGAAGGAAGGCAAGCAGCATCCGGCTGCGACGGCGGAGCAGCCAGCGACATCGCTGCTGCTGAAAGAAGCCAAGGCTCGACTGGAGCGAGACCTCGCGCAATCGAATGCGCCCGCGGCAAGCGTTCCGGATTATGCGAGAGAGCATGCCGTGATGCACGATGTGCTGGCGGGCAGGGAGTTTCGCAATCTGCAGCAGGAGACGGTGCGCGATTCGATCCTGGAAAAGGTGGGGAACTGGCTCAACAGGTTCTTCGCGAGCGCCGCGAATCTGAAGGCACACTCGGCCTGGGTGGGTCGCTTGCTTGTGTGGGGATTCATCCTCGGAGTGTGCACCGCGCTGGTCTATTCACTGCTGCGCCTGGAGCGGCGCTGGCGCGTGCGCCTGACGCCCGATGACGATCAGCAGCCCGCAGCGGGGGCTGCCTCGGCGCGCGACTGGCAATTGTGGCTTGAGGATGCGCGGAGGGCGGCGGCATCGGGTGCATGGCGCGAAGCGATTCATTTTGTCTACTGGGCGTCGATATCGCGACTGGAGTCGCGCAGGTTGTGGCCCGCGGATCGCGCGCGCACGCCGCGCGAATACCTTGCTCTGGTCGCTGCGGAAGATCCGCGCCGGCCCGGACTCTCACAATTGACGGGCACGTTTGAGCGCTTCTGGTACGGCGGCCGGGCGGCAGGCGAAAGCGACTACAAGTCAGCTGAGAGCCTGGCAACCGCGCTGATCGGGGGCGGCGCGCCGAGTGAAGGTGGTGGACGATGAAGTTCATGTCGTCGCTCGACGCAAAGGACCGTCGCCTGCTGCTGTGGAGCATTGGGATTGCCGTGGGGCTGGCGGTGGTGATCGGCCTGGTGATGCCGAACGAGAACAATGACGACAATCTGATGCCGTCTACCTATCTCACCGGCCGCCATGGCGCGCGTGCTGCGTATGAATCACTGGTTCGCTCCGGGTACACGATCGACCGGTGGGAGAGGCCGTTAAGCGACCTAGTGACGTCGGCAGGACCCGACACGGTTGTGATTCTGGCACAACCCTTTTCGCGAGAGACCGAAGACTTCAAAGCCGTGGAGCAGATCGTGGCGCGCGGGGGGCGCGTGCTGACCACAGGATTCTGGGGCGGCTACCTGGTGCCCGAGGGGCAGGCGGAAACTCCGAAGAACTTCACGTTCGCCGCCTGCCAGCTAGAGCCGGAGGGCCTCGACGCGCTGGCCAACAGCGGCGAAATCTGGATGGTGCCGCAGGCGACGTGGGAGGCCGGGAATCCTGCACAGCGTATCCAGTACAGCTGCGCAGGGCAGCCGGCCGTTGTGGAGTATGACTACGGCAAAGGCCACGTGGTCTGGTGGGCCAGCTCTACGCCGCTTGAAAACGGGTCTCTGACTCGCGCCGCGAATTTTGATCTGCTGCTGAACTCGATCGGTCCGCGGAATGGGCATCACTTCTACTGGGATGAGTCGCTGCACGGGGATGTTCGCTCCACGTGGAGCTACGTAACGGGGCCGACGGCATGGCTGTTGTGGAGCGGGCTGATCCTGCTCTCCATCCTGATCGTTTTCAGCTTCAGCCGGCGGAGCGGGCCGCTCCGGGAGTTTCCGCCGCCGGCCCGCGCCACCCCGGTTGAGTTTCTGGATGCGTTGGGTTCGCTTTATCGCAGCGCCGGGGCTACGTCGACAGCGCTCGCGATCGCATGGGAGCGCTTTAGGCGTAATGCGCTGCGGCAGTGCGGGCTGCGCCAGGCAGCGATGGGCGCAGACGAACTGGCGGCCGCGATACGGCGGCGTTTTCCCAATGCGGATCCGAATCTCGAAGTCGACCTGCATGCCTGCGAAGATGCGACACTGAATGACAAGATTGAGCCACGGGCAGCATTGAAGATGATCCAGATGCTGCATCACCACCGGCAGGCGCTGATGGATGCGGCAAAGCCGGGAAGCAGATTCTATTCAATCGAAAGCAGAGAGCGGAACGAAAGGCCCTCATGAGCGAGGAACTGAGAGAGAACAACGAGCAGCAGGCTGGACTTCGTGCGACCGGCGAGCTGATCGCGCATGCACGTACTGAACTGGGGCGCGTAATTTCAGGCCAGACGCAAGCTGTGGAAGAGGTGCTGATTGCCGTTTTGTGCCAGGGGCACGCGCTGCTCGAGGGCGTACCGGGCATTGCAAAAACGCTGATGGTAAAAACGCTGGGGCGGCTGCTGGGATTGGGTTTTCAGCGGGTGCAGGCAACACCGGATCTTATGCCGGCGGACATTCTGGGCACGGCGATTCTACGACCGGGGACAGACTCGTTTACGTTTCACGCGGGACCGGTGTTTACGGACCTGCTGCTCGTGGATGAGATCAACCGTATGCCTCCGCGTACGCAGGCGGCACTGCTGGAATGTATGGAGGAGCGGCAGGTGACAAGCGATGGCACGCGGCGTGCCCTGCCTACGTGGTTCACTGTTTTCGCCACGCAGAATCCGGTGGACTTTGAAGGGACGTATCCGCTGCCGGAAGCGCAGCTTGACCGCTTCCTGATGAAGATTCGGGTCTCATATCCATCAGAAACCGAAGAGTTGCAGATTCTCGAGAGGCATCATTCAGCCAGCGGCGCCGGCTTGCTCGATGATGCGGCGATCGCGCCGATCCCGGCGGAAATGCTCGAAGCTGTGCGCGCAGAAGTGCGCGCTATCCGCATCGAGCCGGAGCTTTATGGGTACATCCTTACGCTGGCGAGGCGCACCCGCGAGTGGCCGACGCTGCTGCTGGGGGCGAGTCCTCGTGCGGCTCTGAGCCTGATGCGGGTGGCGCAGGCCGCGGCAGCATTTGATGGACGCGACTACCTGGTGCCCGACGATGTGAAGCGGGCGATTCCGCCGGTGTTACGGCATCGCGTGATACTCAAGCCTGAGGCTGAACTCGAAGGATTCGACGCCGATCGCGTGTTGTCTGATGTGATCGCGGCGGTACCGGTTCCACGGACATGATTTCTCCGCAATTCCATCCCGGCGAGGTTCGCGCGCAATGCGAGCCGCGAGGCAAATGGGGCTTCGGGCTCACAGCCCGGACGATGGTTTTAATGGTTGCAGGATTCCTGTTTCTGATTCCGGGCCTGTGGGAATCGCGATTGAGCTATGCGATGCTGGCGTGGGACGGACTGGTACTGCTTGCGGCGCTGCTCGATGGGCTGCGACTACCGAACGCCGCGAGCTTGACAGCGGCCCGAAGATGGTCGAATGCGCCTTCGCTCGACAGCCAGACGGAGATCGAAGTCAGCATCGAGAACGCCGGCGCGGTGATCATTGAATGTCGCCTCACCGATGATCTGCCCGCGGCGCTGATGGATCCGACAGCGTATGCAGAGCCGATACGGGTGACGGCCTTCCCGCGAGTTCCTGCATCGGTACGGTATCGCATCGAACCGCAGGAGCGTGGCGATACAACAACGGGATCGCTTTACGTCCGTTATCGCTCGCCGCTGGGGCTTTCTGAACGATGGGCAAGGGCGCCGCTTTCGCAAACGGTCCGTGTCTATCCGGTGTTGCGCACCGGCGAGGAGCAGCAAATCTTCCTTGCGCGGAGCCGCCAGATCGATCTGCAGTTACGCCAGACGCGGCAGCGGGGACTGGGCCGCGACTTTGAGAGCCTGCGCGACTATCGAGAGGGCGATGACTTGCGCGATATCTGCTGGACGGCGAGCGCGCGGCGGGGAAGCCTGATCACCAGGCAGTATCAGACCGAGAGAAGCCAGTCCGTTTGGATCGTGATTGACTGCGGCCGCCTCATGCGTTCGCGCGTGGTTGCCGCTCCTCGTGTCGATAGCACTCTACCGCTGGCGGCGGGAAGTCTTCGTGCGCATTCGAAGCTCGATCATGCGTGTTCGGCGGCGGTGGCTCTGGCGCAACTGGCATTGTTTTCGGGGGACCGCGTGGGATTGTTGGCCTATGGGCAGACGATTCAGCAACGGCTCCTGCCGGGACGCGGAGCGGCGCATCTGCGGCAGATGATCGAGCTGCTCGCGCAACTTCGGGCGGAGTCGAGCGAGGGCGATCATCTGCGGGCAACCGCGCTGCTGGGGCGGCTGCAACCGCGGCGTTCACTGATCCTGTGGATCACGGATCTGGCCGAGACAGCGATGCGGCCGGAGGTGATCGACGGAGCAATGCAACTGCTACGGCGGCATGTGCTGCTGTTCGTCGCAATGGCGCAGCCGGAGGTGGATGCGATCGCGCAGCAGCGTCCGAAGAATGTGGAACAGATGTTCCGCGCCGCGGCTGCGCAGGAGATGGCGGGGCGACGCGAGCTGCTGATCGCACGCCTGCACGAGCAGGGAGCGCTTACGTTGGACCTCAATCCCGAGGCAGTGACGTCGTCGGTGCTGAATCAGTACCTGATGGTGAAAGAGCGCGCGATGATATAGCGGAGCGGCTCGTGTTGGCGGGCCTCTAAATTCGTTTGGTGGTTGCCAACCAGGCCGGCGCGCCATTCTGGTGGAATCGCGAGTGAATCCGGTCCGGCTCGACGGAGACGAGATTCCAACCATCAGCGGAGTTGAAGGTCGATCGTAACTCTTCCTGCCGTACAGGGCGCGGGCCGGTTTCGGGACCCTTATCGCTGAAGCAGAGCACTTAGACAGTTCCATTTGGCTTGGTCACCGAAGCCAGACTTGCTGCATAGCGTGGGCGTTCGTCGGCGTCGCAGGTGTGAAACAAGCCGCAATCCAGCACTGTGTCGAAACTGCGTCGAAGACGCTCCAGCTGATATGCATCCGCCGCGACAAATTCGGCCGCGATCTCACGTTTGGCCACTTTCTCGCGGGCGATTGCCAGTGCCGATTCCGCCACATCAATGCCCAGAACCCGAAGCCAAGCGAAGCAACGTGGAGAGCGTTCTCTCCGGTACTGCAGCCTGCATCGAGCACAGCGCCGGAAAATCCGCCCTCGGACGCCAGGCGCACTACTGCGGGTTGGGGCCTGCCTATGTCCCATGGTGGAGGACCGTTATGGTACGACGCATCCCAGGACAGCCCGGTCATTCGTTCGTGGCTGGTCGGGGGCCGATCACGAAGTGGATCATCAGCAGGGGTCCTAGATTGCTCCGACATCTTCTCCTCTGAGTGGCTCCCAGCGCATGTAGAACTTGTACTGGTCCTCGTGCGTTACATGGAATCCCAGGCGTTCGTACAGGTGAATTGCAGGATTGATCTTCATCACGGCAAGAGTCAATGAACTCGAAGAACGTCTGCACTGAGCGATCAATTTTCGGACAACGTGCGTACCTATGCCGAGACGTTGCATTTCAGGTTTCACGTAAAGCGAACCGAGAAAGACCTCATGGTTGTCTGTACGGGTTTGCATCCAGCCGACATCGCGTCCATCAGCCACAATGATTCCGGTTTCCAGAAGATCGAACCACTCGGCGAAGCTCTCTTCCTGGCGGTGTTGATCCCAACCGAACGCAGATTCAATCATGACGCGCATCGTCTCGAAATAGAGCGAACGAGCGAAATCCACATCAGCAGAGCGTGCTTCGCGTACGTGGATCTCCATGTGGGAAGGCTATCAGGTAACTGCTTCGGACCCGAGGCTGGATAGCCTCGCTCCAGCACTCATAAAAGGCACAGTCCAGAGAGGGCTCCGGAGCGCGATTGCCCGCAAAATCGCCAATGGACGCGCCGAGCTTCAGAGGCAGACTCCGAGGGGGCACCTCGGCTATTTGAAGGCAGTCAACTCTCCGGGAGTTTGTTCGGCGGCCTGCACCGGCTGCACACGCCTGGCCAGCGCCCACTTGAGTTCATCGATGCCCTGGCCGGTGACGGCCGAGATGGCGTGGAACTCGATCTTGCGGCGCTTGGAGTAGGTAGTCAGTTTTTTGAGCTTCTCAGGGTTCGCGACATCGATCTTCGTGGCGACAACGATCATCGGCTTTTCAGAGAGCGGGTTCCCGCCGGCTTTGTTGCCAAACCTGGCAAGCTCGTTGTTGATCACCTTGAAGTCTTCCACTGGATCAGGTCGGCCGGAGGAGTCCGATACGTCGACGAGATGCGCCAGCACGCGCGTGCGTTCAATGTGGCGCAGGAACTGCGCTCCGAGCCCAGAGCCGAGGTGTGCGCCTTCGATCAAGCCCGGAACGTCGGCGACGACGAACGATTGCTGGTTCGGTTCCTCGCCGACGGTAACGACGCCGAGGTTTGGTTCGAGAGTCGTGAAAGGGTAGTCGGCGATTTTGGGCTTGGCTGCCGAGATGACGGAGATCAGCGTCGATTTTCCTGCATTCGGATAGCCCACCAGGCCGACGTCGGCCAGTAATTTCAGCTCTAGCCGGTAAAGCCGTTCCTCGCCCGGACGGCCCAGCTCGTGTTCCCGGGGAGCCTGGTGGGTGGAAGTGGCGAAGTGCTGATTGCCGCGTCCACCGCGCCCGCCTTTGGCGATAATGAGGCGCTCGTCGGGCTCGGAGAAGTCGTGAACGAGCTCGCCAGTCTCCTGATCGTAGAGCGAAGTTCCTACCGGCACTTGCAGGATGATCGACTTGCCGTCGAGGCCGGTGCAGTTTGAGCCCATGCCGTGCTCGCCGCGCTGTGCCTTGTGTTCCGGGTTGTAGCGGAAGTGGATGAGGGTGTTGTGGCGCTGCGACGATTCCATGACGACGTCGCCCCCACGGCCTCCGTCGCCGCCGGAGGGACCACCACGGGGGACGAATTTCTCGCGGCGAAAGGCCATGCAGCCGTTGCCGCCGTCGCCTGCCTTGACACGGATTTTTGCTTCGTCAATGAACATACTTGCTTGGAATCAGCGGATTACGAGCTATGGCAGTCGCCACCTGCGGTCGACCTTCTCTCCAGTCTATCGAATCCTGCCCCGCTTCCCAAGGAATCCGAAGGAATCGGCGATCTCGTTTTCGACCAGCGGCCTGTGCTTCAAAGCACGGCGAGAGGGAACCATGAGACACGTTGAGCGCGAAGCGCAGGAACTCCGCACAAGACGGCAACGAGAGCAAGTGCGATCAGGAGGTACGAGGGACGCAGCCAGAGATAAAGCGCGACGACAACACCCAACGCGAACAGCCACGCCGCGTGGAAGAGCGGGACGCCGACTGCGAAGCTTTCGTCGCGCCGGAACGCAGCTGGCCCGTGGTGGTTCTCTTCAGCTTTCATCAGGCCCGAAATCTAAGAATTATCTATGCGCGCAAGGTTATCAGGATCGCTGCAATTCGACCACTGTCTCGAGGTGAAAGGTCTGCGGGAAGAGATCCGCGAGCGTAATCGACACAATGGAATAGCCCGAATCGAGAAGCGCGCGGAGATCGCGGGCGAGCGTGGCTGGATCGCAGGAGACGTACAGGATGTTCGGTGCCGCGATCTCGCCGAGGAGCGTTGTCGTTTCGGGGCCGAGTCCTGCGCGCGGCGGGTCGACCAGGATCAGGTCGGGCCGTAGGTCGCATCCTGGATCTTTGAGGAAGGAGAGAGTATCCGAGTCGACGCTTCTCGCCGATGTGCCTTCGAGGTTGGCAGTGAGAGCCCGGTTCGCTTGCGGAGATGATTCGACGGCAATCACCTCGGAGAATCGATCGGCAAGATGCCGCGAGAACAAGCCGACTCCCGCGAAAAGGTCCCATGCCAGCGTTCCTTGGCGGTCAGCGATCACGCGCTGCACGAAATCGTCGAGAAGCCAGCGGTTCACCTGAAAGAAAGCCCGGTGATCGACCCGGTAATCGCTGCCGCCGGCGCGATAAGTGATTGAACTCCCGCCCCATCGGGCGATCTGTTTCGATTCATGGTTGGGGCGGCCTTCTGTCACAACCTCGACGCCGACTAGCGCCGGACAGCGCTCCTTCCATGCGATTGAGAACTGCTCGAATTCCCGCTTCGCGGAGGACTGTACGAAGATGCTTGCCAGTAATTGCGTTTCATCTGCGTCGCAGAAGAGTGAGATCTCGGTTGGCAGAAACGCTGGTTTCGTGGATTGCAGGGTCTCTGCTGCTGTGAGCGCGGCCTTCAACAGCAGAGGAGCTGCGATCGTACATTCGCGAATCGGAACTATGTCGCGCGAACGGCGGCCGCGATATCCTGCACGTCGTTCTTGATCGATTGCGATGCGAATACGATTGCGGTAGTGCCAGGGATTCGCACTGAGGATAGAGATATTGTCGGGAACGAGTACGCCGCCGCGCTGCAAGGTTTCGCGCAGAACCTGCCGCTTCCATGCAAGCTGGGTGTCATAATCTGCATGCTGATAATTGCATCCGCCACACACCCCGAAATGCGGACATGGGGGCTCGATGCGATTGGCTGAGGCCTTGAGGATCTCTTCCGGTTCCGCAGTTGCGTAGCTTCGTTTCTCCTCTACGATGCGTACGCGCGCCTCTTCGCCGGGCACGGTGAGAGGAACAAAGGTCGCCTTGCCGTCAACGCGTGCCAGAAACGATCCGCCGTAGATCGGCTTCTCAATCTGCACCAGCGAGCCTTTCGTTGGCGGAACAGGACGTTTGTGAGGCATCGCACGCTTCATTGCTGGCTCATGTAGAAGAGGCTGAGCCGGGGCAGGCTGTAGTGCACGAGCAGCTGCTTCTGTACGAACTGGTGTTCGACCTGGCGAAGTTGCACCGCGCCCATGCGGCTGCGATACGGAGCCAACTCACGCGCGGCGTGTTCCTTCAGCGCGACGAGGATATCTTCGGGCGCGGCAGCGGTGAGTGCGGCGAAGAGCTTTTCTTCGAGGACAGTCAGGATGCGTTCGAAGGCTTCCATCTCGTGGGCGGCGGTAGTGGAGGACTTTGCTGCCCGTGCCTCAGCGGCGAGTTCGCGCAATCGAATTGCGGTCGCGGTGCAGGCTTGGTGCGCGATGTTGGATGCCTCAAGCGCGGTGGCTGCGGATTCAAGATGCGAAGCGACGCGTTCATGCTCGAAGCCGGTGTCGGTTTCGCTCTGTGCGTCGGGTGCGGTCGTGGTTCCAGCGCTCGCCTCGCGCAACTCCTCGGCAGCTTTGATTACGGACTGCGTACACCATGCCAATCCGTTGATCGATCGCATTCGCCCGCGCTTCTGTCGCGATTCGTACTTGTCGAAGGCGCTGTCGATGCCACGCAGGACGGCTTCGAGGGGGATGCCTGCGTCACGCCAGGTTTCGATCAGGGCCCAGTCGAGTGTGGACAGCAGCAGGATCGCACCGCGGCGCTGTTGAAAGCGCTCCTCGATCTCGGTGAAGTAGTTGAAGTAGTTACGCACGGCAATATCAGTGCGCGCGACCGCGGGGCCGCGTATGGCGGTTGCGTTCGAAGAGGATGCGAAGGCCGTCGAGGGTGAGCAGGTCATCGATGTCGCTGATGTAGTGCGAGTCGGCAGCGACCATGCGTGCCAGGCCGCCGGTGGCGATCACTCGCGGTTTCTGGCCGAGCTCGGCGAAGATGCGCTCCAGCACCCCGTCTACCAGGCCGATGTACCCGTAGTAAAGGCCGCTCTGCAGGTGGCCGACGGTGTTGGTGCCGATGACCTTTGCCGGACGCTTGATATCCACGCGGCTCAGGCGTGCGGCTCGCGAGAAGAGGGCCTCCGCGCTCAATCCCAGTCCCGGGGCGATCGCGCCGCCGAGATATTCGCCCTTCTCTGAAATCACTTCGAACTTGGTGGCGGTTCCGAAGTCAACGACGATGCATGGGCCGCCGTAGCGCTCGATGGCGGCGATGCAATCGGCGAGGCGATCGGCGCCAAGCTCTGTGGGGTTGTCCACGAGCACCGGCATTCCGGTCTTGATACCCGGCTCGACGAACAGCGGTTCCTGGTGGAAGTAGGTCTGGCACACCTGGTGGAGAGTCGAGTCGAGTGGCGGCACCACGGAGGAGATGATGATGTGCGTGACCTGGCTCGGCGACAAGCCGTGCATCTCAAAAAGCTTCACGAAAAATACGCCGTATTCGTCGACCGTCTGCGTGCGATGGGTCGTGATGCGCCAATGCGCGGTGAGGTCGAACCTCTCTTTTGTCGGGACGGCCGCGCCCTTGGGCGGAAGACCGGCTTCCGCGTCGAGCCGGAATAGGCCCAGCACTGTATTTGTATTTCCGACATCAACAGCCAGCAGCATTGTCTTCCTTCTAGCGTGTCTTCGCGTCGCGAATTCCGCCCGTCTGGACGGTCACCAGGCCGTCATCCGTTTGCACGAGCAGAAATCCATTTGGATCCAGTCCCCGCGTGGTGCCGAGGCATGCCTGCGGACCGTGAACCTCGACGTGGCGGTTCCAGAGCCACGTGGACATTAATGCGATGCGCGCCGGAACTGCCTTCAGAATGGCGCGGTCATGAAGCGCGAGTGTTTCTTCCTGCAGCGATTCTAGCAGGGCAATCAGCAGCGCCTGACGGCTGATATCGCGGCCGGTTTCGAGGTCGAGAGAACTTGCTGGAGTCGATAAATCCGGATCGAAGCTGCGCTGATGAACGTTGATGCCGATGCCGATGACGACGAATGCGACTTGTTCGCGCTCGGTCTTTGATTCGACGAGTATTCCGCCGCATTTGCGATCGCCAATGAGGAGATCATTGGGCCAGCGGAGATCGGCCCTGAGGCCTGCGCCGCGGTATACCGCATTCGCAGCAGCAATCCCTGCGAGCAGCGGCACCACCGGCAGGTCTTCCATCATCATCCGGGGGCGGAGCAGTACGCTGACATACAAGCCCTCGCCGGCCTGCGACTGCCATCTGTGATCGCCGCGCCCACGGCCCGCGGTTTGCTCGTCGCTCAAGAACATTGACCCGTGCGGAGAGCCATTACGGCCGCCAGCCACAGCGTCGGTGTTGGTCGAGCCTGTAGTGCGGGAAAAATGCAGCTTGCCGGCGAAGATGGTTCCAGCAAGTGCCGTTTCGAGGGCCGCTAGATCGTACACGATTATGCTGGCTCCGCAACGATACTCATGGAGATGTCGGCTGCCTTGGCGGAGTGAGTGAGTGCACCGACGCTGATGAAGTCGGGACCGGCGTCGGCGTAGGCGCGGACGTTGTCGAGGACAATGCCGCCAGAGGCTTCGATGGGAATCCAGCGGTCTTCCTTGCGAATGCGCTCGACGGCTGACTTAACCTGCGCGGGTGTCATGTTGTCGAGCAGGATGGCTTCTGCGCCCATTTCAAGAGCTTCGTCGAGTTCTTTTTGCGTGCGCACTTCAACCTGGACGCGATTGCCGGGCTTGCGCCTGGCGAGTGCATTGGAGAGAGCGGTGCGCAGTCCGCCCCCGAGGGAGATGTGGTTGTTCTTGATGAGGATCCCGGAGGCGAGGTCGAGGCGGTGATTGGTGCCGCCGCCGCAGAGGACGGCGTATTTCTCGAGGGCGCGAAGGCCGGGGACCGTCTTGCGGGTGTCGAGGATGTGCGCCCTGGTGCCCTGGATGGCATCGACGTACTGCCGTGTTAGAGTAGCGATGCCGCTGAGATGCTGCATGAGGTTGAGGATGACGCGCTCGCAACTGAGGAGCGCGCGCGCATTATGACGGATGACGGCGAGGACCTGACCTTTGTGCACGCGCACGCCGTCGAAGATTTCGGGGTGGCTGACGACTTCATAGCGAGTATGCGCGGCGTGGCGGGTGTCGAGGCGGGCAAAGATCTCGAGGAAGCGGGGAACCGCTCCGAGGCCGGCGACGACGAGTTCCTGGCGGGCGATGATGGAGGCCGAGGCCCGGAGGTTGGGATCGATGGTCACGTTGGTCGTGGCATCACTGACGGCCTGATCTTCAACCAGGGCCTGTTCAAGCACTGCCTCGATGCGGTGGCTTTTCCAGTCCATGCGTTCTTCTTTCGATGACTCAGGATTGCGTTTCGGACTTCATTTGCCGAAGAAAGTTATAAATAACTTTCTTGATCCTGTCATCTGGCTGTTCGATCAGTTCCCGAAAGAATTTCCCACCCAGGTGCTCGATCCGTAAAGAATACTGCTGGGTTTGTCCGGTAACTCTGGCGGCAAGTTTTTGCCAGGCTCCGGCTTTCTCTTTTTTCCGGAGATCGGTCAGCGTGATTTCGCCAAGATCCGAGTACCAAATGACGTGAAGAATGTCCGTAGCATCGCGGATGTACATCTTGTGGTCGGTGAGGAGAATGTAGCGGGTAATCCGCGATCTGCCCTGGAACAGGTCGATGAACCCCACAGGCTTCTCCGTGCTGTCGAGGCGCGTGGCCGTAATCCACTTTTGAACTTCGGCGGGAAAGTGGGGAGCGGTGAAACAGCCAGGGGCATCGTCGCCAAAGAAGATGGTGGGAATGCGGCGCCTCTGGTGCTGCGCGGGTATAGGGGATTCCGGTTGCCGGGCGGCGCGTTGCGGATGTTCGTGATGTTCGCAGAGTTCGCGGTAGGCGACCTGAATGCGCTTGAAGCGTTCTTCGGCTTCGAGGCGCTTGCCCTGGTTGTTCTCGTAGCGATCGGGGTGCCAGAGCTTGGCGGCGGCGCGATAGGCCTTGTGGATTGCCGCTTTCGTGGAAAGCGAATACTCAGCGCCGAGCGTGCGGGCATGGTGCTGACACGAACTGCAGGCACAGGGCATGGATTGGGTCCACTCAACAGCCCAGGGAGTCGCGATCGCCGCGCAGCTTGTCGAGCAGGTGTTGTGCTTCGTCGCGCTGCTTCTTCAGGCCTTCAACGATGTGTGCGGGAGCCTTGGTGGTGAAAGCGGGGTTGTTCAACTGGCGATGGGCGTTGGCGGCGATTTTCTCCTGTTTGGCGATTTCCTTGTTGACCTTTTCGCACTCGGAGGCGAGGTCGATCTTGCGTTCGTAAACGACAGCTACGTCGAATTGCGGCGTGGCGTGCTTGGCGAGGCCGGCGGAGATCTGCGGGACGAAGCGAAGCTCGCTGACGCGGGCCAGACGCTCGATGATGGCGAGATTCCCGCCGATCACGGGCTTCAACTGCTCGTCGATGCGGAGCTCGATGGGGACGGTCACTTTCTCTTCCGCGCCGATCTCCTTACGTATAGCCCGAACTTCCGTTATGAGACTCTGAATCAGTGTCATTTCGCTTTCAGCGTCAGGGTCTGAAGGATAGTCCTGCGGGCATGGGTAGCGTGCTAGGGCAATCGACTTCGGCTTCTCTTTCTTCATCACCAGTACAGCGAACGCCGGATGCGATTGCCATATCTCTTCCGTGATAAACGGCATGAACGGGCTCAAAAGCCGTAATGCTGCCTCATAGACTCCGAAGCTATTGAGCAAGTTGTTGAGAGCTGCGGTCTGCTGCTCCTTGCTGCCGCTTACGTTCAGACGAATCTTGGTAAGTTCCAGATACCAGTCACAGAACTCTCCCCAGAAAAATCGGTAAATCGCGTTTGCGGCCTCGTCGAAGCGGTAGTCAGTAAGATTGCGCTCGACTTCGGCAGTTACATTATTGAGACGGGACACAATCCAGCGGTTCTCTATCGAGGATTGATTAGAGATCCCCCACTGCGGTCCGAAATCGACATCTTCATCATCGAGGTAGTCGTAAAGTCCGCAGCCCCAAGTGCTCTCAATCGCTTGCTCTTGCATAAACAGGAACCGTGCAGCGTTCCATATCTTGTTGGCGAAGGCGCGATAGCCTTCGGTACGGGCGACGTTGAAGGCGATGTCGGTGCCGGGCGATGCCATTGAGGCCAGCGTGAACCGTACGGCATCAGTGCCGTACTGCTTCACGATCTCGATCGGATCGATGACGTTGCCTTTCGTCTTCGACATCTTCTCGCGGTTGGCGTCGCGAACGAGGGCATGGATGTAGACCTCTCGAAAGGGAACGGAACCGGCGAGCGAACGCGGGGAGCCGTCGGGCATGGGGACGTCGAGCGAGAACCAGCAGCCCATCATGATCATGCGGGCTACCCAGAAGAAGAGGATGTCGAAGCCGGTGACGAGGAGGCTGGTGGGATAGAAGGTGTCGAAATCTGTCCGGTTCTCATGGGTGATGTTGGGCCAGCCGAAGACGGAGACGGGCAGAAGGCCGGAAGAGAACCAGGTGTCGAGGACGTCGGTGGACTGCTCGATTTTGTCGGAGCCGCAATGGGCACAATTTGTGGGATCGGTGCGGCCGACTGTGGTTTTGTGGCAGACAGAGCAGTGCCACGCAGGGATGCGGTGTCCCCACCAGAGTTGCCGCGAGATGCACCAGTCGTGGATGTTCTCCATCCAGTTCAGGTAGGTCTTCGCGTACATCTCGGGCGTGAACTTGATGTGGCCTTCCTTCACCGCGGCGATGGCCTTGTCGGCAAGAGGCTGGATCTTCACGAACCACTGGAGCGAGAGACGCGGCTCCACGACTGTCTTGCAGCGATCGCAGTGGCCCACGTTGTTGATGTGATCCTTGATGCCGGCTAAGAGTCCCTGAGCTTCGAGGTCGGCGACAACCCCCTTGCGCGCAACGAAGCGATCGAGGCCGGCGTATTTGCCGCCCTCGGCGTTGATGTGGGCGGTGTCGTCCATTACGTTGATCGAGGGCAGATTGTGCCGCTGGCCGAGCGCGAAGTCATTGGGATCGTGCGCAGGCGTGACTTTGACGGCACCGGTGCCGAATTCGCGGCTGACCCACTCGTCGGTGATCACCGGGATTTCACGGTCCATCAGAGGCAGGCGCAGTTTTTTGCCACGGAGGTGCGTGTACCGTTCGTCCTCAGGATGGATGGCAACAGCAACGTCGCCCAGCATGGTTTCGGGCCGGGTGGTGGCAACGGTCAGGAACTCGCCGGAATCTTTTCCGTCTTCGCCGATAACCGGGTAGCGAATCTCCCACAAGTGTCCTTTGTGCTCGTCGTAGACCACTTCGAGGTCGCTGATTGCGGTCTGGCACCTAGGGCACCAGTTCACGATGTAGGCTCCGCGATAGATCAGGCCCTGCTCGTAGAGGCGAACGAAGGCTTCGCGGACGGCGGCCGATAGGCGCTCATCCATGGTGAAGTATTCACGATCCCAATCGACCGAGGCGCCGAGGCGCTTCATCTGGTTCAGAATTGTCCCGCCATAGTGCTCGCGCCATTGCCAGACGCGCGCGATGAAGGCGTCGCGTCCCATTTTCTGCCGCGTATTGCCTTCGCTCACCACCTGGCGTTCGACGAGCATCTGGGTTGCGATGCCCGCGTGGTCCGTGCCCGGAATCCAAAGCACCCGTTCACCGCGCATACGATGCCAGCGCATCAGGATGTCGCTCTCGGTGTGTTCGAACATGTGGCCCATATGGAGATTGCCGGTCACGTTGGGCGGTGGCAGCAGAATGTCGAAGGAGGACCGGTCGTCCAGACCCTTGTCTTTGGGGGTTGACTGGGCGAACAGCTTCTCGCGCACCCAGTACTCAGCCCAGTGGTCTTCAATGGCCGTCGGGTCGTAAGCTTTGGGCAAATCGTGAGCCATGGGGGTTGTCAACGTGCCCCCAAGAGAGTGCCGGAAACCTAGCTGAGACAAGGATTTCAAGCGAAGGGGACTACTCCTCAACTTTAGCAGATTGAGCGATGATCTCTGATGGCGACTGTTGTCCGCGCACAGCAAAAGCGAAGGCCGCACCCACTGGGGATGCGGCCTTCGCAATTTCACGATCGGGTTGTTTCTAGAACGGGTTGAGCTTGCCCAGGCCCTTCTTCTTTTTCTTCTTGCTCGAGGATTCCTCGTCGAGGTTGACCTTGGGCTTCTTCTGCTGGTCCTCGGCGGCGGTCGCCTGCTGGGCCGTCCCCGGCCGGATGTCGTTGACCTGGTCTGGGGCCTCCGCTGGCTTTTCGGCGGGAGGAAGGCTCGTGTCCGTCGGCCCAACCGACTTCACGAGGGGGGATGCATTTCCGTTTTCCGCTGGCGTTCCTGTCCCGGCGGCCGGTGCCGCAGTATCACCGCTGGGCGCATTCACAATCGAGACGCCGACGCCAGTGCCGCCCGCTGGAGCTGAAAGCTGCAGCGGGGCTGTAGAAGGCTGATCGGAGCGCGGCGGCTCGTTGGGGCCAGTCGGCGTCACTGCGGCCGGTTCTGCTGGTTTCCCGGCATTGACCGCCTCGTTGAACAGCTGGATGTTTTCCTTGGTGATCTCCGGGGCAAGCGTACGCTTGGGATCATCCAGCGAGGGTTCGCCAACGTGAGCGGCTTCCACGACGGTTGGCCCACGCTTGATTAGTCCAAGGATGTTGTCGGTGAAGTGGATAGGGCGCTGGCTCTTTTGTTCAGCGTCGCTCTCGGCCACGGCAGCGTCGGTTGGTTCGGGCACAGGGCGGTTCATGGCTACCAGGCGGTCGCGGGCGTCTTCAACGTGCGGCGTCATCGGATACCGTGTAATCACCTTGGCGTAGGCGGCTGCCGCCTTGTCCTGGTACATTGCGCGCAGCCGCTCGCGGACTGCTCCGTTCAGGCCGGGAGCAACGGTGACGGCATGGGCTTCACCCGCGTAGGCGTCTCCAATCGCAATCAGGGTCTGGTCGCTCTTGGAGTAGAGCGGATAGGTGTCAGCCACGGTTTGCAGCCGGGCGATCGAGGCGGGCCAATTTTCTTTGGCCAGATAATAGAGGCCGATCTGTGTCTCGCGCTCGGCAAGAACTTCCTGCACATCGCGCAGCTTCTGCTTGGCGCGCGGAATCAACGGAGAGTCAGGGAACATGTTGATCATGTTCCGGTATTCCCTCTCGGCATTCTCGGCGTTGTTGAAGTCGCGATCGGGCTTTTCCATCTGCTGGTAGTAGATGTCGCCCACTTTCATCTGTGCCTCGGCAGCCTCTGGGGCATTGGGGAAGAAGGTGATGAAGTCTTTGTATTCTGCCTCGGCCTGGGTAAGGGCAGCGGTGCCGCCTTCTTTGAACCAGCTGTCGCCGACGGCGAGCTTGGCGCGCATCCGGTACTCGGAGTCCGGATAGGTGTTCAGCATGGTCTGCAGGTCGAGCCGGGCCACGTCATACTTGCCCTTCTTCAGGGCAATCATGGCCTTGTCGAAGAGTTCCTTGTCAGGCTGTTTGGAGTTCACGTTGGCCAGCGGATTCGCGCTCAAATCCTGGTTCTTCTTGTGCTTGGGCTGTTTCTCCTTAGCCTGGGAGGTAACCCCCGACAGCACCAGCGATGCCAGCGCCAACGCAGCAAAACTTCTCGACAACCGGTTCATACCACCTCAATTGCGACAGGGGGAAAGCTGCCGCGGTCTACGTATTCTGAAGAACCTGCTCACCAGCGGCTTCGCGAGCCGCGGCCAGCAGGGCGCGGGCATCGTGTTCGGCCTGCCCGGCGCCGAAGACTGCGTTGCCGGCCACCAGCAGCTCCGCACCTGCTTGGACGACCCGGGCGACCGTGTCGTGAGCCACCCCGCCGTCAACTTCGATTCTAAATGCCAGTCCCAGTTCTGCGCGCAACCGGACCAGTTCACGGATCTTGTCCAGGGAGAAGGGAATAAAGCTCTGACCGCCGAAACCCGGGTTCACGCTCATGATGAGCACGTGATGCACCATGGGCAGAATGTCGCGAATCAGCTCGACCCGCGTGGCCGGGTTCAGGACAACTCCGGGCTTCATCCCGTGGTCGGCAATATGCATCAAGGAGCGGTGCAGGTGAGGGCAAGTCTCGTAGTGGACGCTCACCCAGTTTGCACCGGCTTCGGCGAAGGCAGGGATGAATTCATCAGGATTCTCGATCATCAGGTGACAGTCGAGGGGCAACTTTGTGGCTTTTCGAAGGCTGGCGACCACCGGCGGGCCGATGGTGATGTTGGGAACGAAATGACCATCCATGATGTCGACATGGATGACGGTGCCACCGCCGCGCTCAGCCGCGGCAACCTCGTCCGCCAGTCGGGCAAAGTCCGCCGAGAGAATAGATGGGAGTAATTCAACCATGTGCAGACTGAAGCAGCTAACCCATACCCCGCCTCAGGCCCTCAGTGTATCAGTCGAACATATGAATGGAACTGCGGTTTTGCCGCTTCTGCCGAGTGCATTCGATCTCCTTCAAAAGGATCCGGCTCCGTGCCCGCATTGCGGGTGTCCCCGAACGGCCGGCGACCCGCAGGAGATCGAGCACATCGGGCAACAACTCCTGGTCCTGGCGGGTTAAGTCGGCCATTCCATGCAGGGCAGCTGTCTTAACAATCGAACTCGGGTCATCCAGGTAGGAACGAAGGACGCTGGAGACTCGGCGGCACTCCGGCACGGCGAGCTTGAGGCGCGGAATGACGAGTGCCAGGTTCCAGCGAAGCTTCTTCTCGGTGGCCTCCGCCATCAATCCCAGCAGCTCGTCCTTCCAGCGCTGGGCGCGTGCTGGACGATCGCGGGTTACGCGCTCCAGCGCATCTGCTGCACGGCTCGCTACCCCAGGATCATCGTCCCAGAGACACTCGATCACTTGAGCGAGCTTGCCTGGACTCCCCTCGACCAGTTCGACGACTTCCCATGCACGGCCCGCATCGAGGCGCCTGCCCGGCGCGAGCATCTGCCGGATACTTTCTGCTTTCGACATAAAGTCGCGGACATTCTCTCACTGCGGCTTCGCGTTCGCCACCCTCTTTGCCGCGATGCGCCCGGCGCTGCGCAGAAGCGACTTGATGGGCCAGTTCCCTTCCGCGTCGGGGAAAACGATCTCGCCTTCGCGCTTCACTTCAGGCCGGTAATACCACCGCTTGAGCAAGGCGAGGTGTCCCTGCCTTACGACTGCGCTTGGGGGCTCCGCGAGCTTCTTCAAATTATCAAGAACAGCCTCCATGCGCGCCTCCAGCATCGTCCGGGGAATCTTCGCCGGTGCCCCTGATCCGTTATCCCTGATCTCTGAGCCCATCCCGCTGTTCCCTGTTTGCTGCTCCCTGAGTCCCATTTCTTCCGGCACCGGTTCGAGCGCCATCGGTTGCGCGAAAAGCGAGCTCGATCCGGACTGCTCGTTCTGGATGCGCATGCCAATCGTCGAGAACCCTACCGGCCCGCGCAGCTTCCCGGTCTCGAAGAGGAACACTGCCACCTCGTCGGGATTTGCCGAAGCTTGAAGGATGATTGTTTTCAGCCTGCTCACCGGCTGTACAAGTTCCGGAGCCAATGCGCGGACCGCCTCAACCCTCTGCACCTGCGTGTGGAGAGCGGCAGCCTTTTCAAAGGCGAGGTTTTCTGAAGCCGCGTCGCGCTCGCTACGCAGGACCACAAGTCGGCTATCGCCGCGGGTCGCGAGAAAGTCCTGCACCGCGCCGGACTCTTCGGCGTAGCGCTCGTCTGTGCAGCCCTTGTAACAGGGAGCGAGACACATCTTCATCTCGGAGTAGACACACCCGGGGTGGTTCGGATCCGGGTTCAGATCGTCCGTGCAACGCCTGAGCAGAAAGAGTTTCAGCATCTCCTCGGCAAAGCGCTCAGCAGCAGCGCGGGAAGCAAACGGGCCGTATGCCCAATCGGCTTCGC
>Ga0335080_10002101_pt1 | contig 19810 bp, 19 predicted proteins | sample Lox_Sample_34_FD_206720 | JGI IMG/M metagenome (GOLD analysis project Ga0335080, IMG submission 206720) | Soil microbial communities from Loxahatchee National Wildlife Refuge, Florida, United States - Lox_Sample_3.4 | ecosystem: Environmental > Terrestrial > Soil > Wetlands | place: USA...
GGGATCGCCTCCTACAACCCGCCCTCCGAATAGGCTCTCCCGCCCGACCGGCGTGGCCGGATCTCTTTTCGGCTAAAATAGATCGGTTCCGGACAATCGAGTGGGAATCAGCGGCAACCTGAACACGATGCAGCTCTCCGAGCTGCTTCAATGGCTGTCCCTCGGGCAGAAAACTGGAACTCTGCTCATCGAAGGACGGGGCGTCGAAAAGCGCATCTATTTCCAGGGCGGGCGGATCAACTCCTCCTCCTCCTCCGACCAGCGCGAGTACCTCGGCCACTTCCTGGTCTCCCACGGGTACATCACCGAGGAGGAGCTGAAGATGGCCATGGAGGTCCAGGAAGAGTCGAACATCCTCCTCGGGAAGATCCTCGTGATGATCAACGCGATCTCCGAGACCGACCTGCTCCGCCTGATGCGCAAGAAGGCCGAGGAGTCGATCTACGACGTCTTCCTCTGGACGGAAGGAAACTTCGAGTTCGTGGACGGCGAGCTGCCCGAGCTCAAGATGGTGCCGCTGTCGCTCGACGTCACCGGCATCATCATGGAGGGCCTGCGCCGCTGGGACGAGTGGAAGCGCATCCGCGTCGAGATTCCCGACAACCAGATCGTCCCGCGGATCGTGAAGCCGCTGAACCTCGACACGCTGAGCGAGCAGGAGAAGCTCATCGTGCCGTACATCGACGGCCAGCGCACGATCGAGGAGATCGCCCTCCAGACGCACAACGCCGAGTTCAACGTCTCTCGACTCGTGTTCGAGGGACTGCGCGGCGGCTCGATGGCCCTCGTCGAAGGCGCCGTCGCGCGGCAGCGCGCCGTAGCCGGAGGCATCGCGATCGCGGGAAACGAGGTGGAGCACTTCCTGCAGCGCGGCCTCGCCTCGCTCAAGCAAGACCCGCAGACGGCCTACCGAATGTTCAAGGTCGCTTCGGACCTGAATCCCTCGGACGGTCGCGCCGCCGAAGGGATCCGGGACGCGGAGCGCGTCATCAAGGCGAGCCTCGAGAAGGACGGCATCAAGGGCGAGAAGATTCCGGAGCTCGCGATCTCGATCTCCGACGTCACCGACCGCACGTTCTCGCCGCACGAAGGATTCGTTCTCTCGCGCATCAACGGGCAGTGGGACGTCAAGGCGATCATGAAGATCTCGCCGATCAAGGAGCTCGACGTCCTCATGATCTTCCAGAAGTTCCTGAAGGACGGCGTCATCCGCTGGAAGGTCAAGAAATGACGCCGCGGGCGCGTCCCTCATGACTTCCGCGCCCGCCCTCGACACCAGCCGGCGCGAGCAGACGTTCCGGATCCTCCAGATCGCCGTCGTCGGCTCGGCGGCGCTGCTCTTCCTCCTCGAGCTCCCGTCGATCCCGTCGGGCCGGGTCCTGGAGCTCGCGTTCTTCACGGGTCTCGCGACCCTCGCGTTCCGCCTCCGCGTGCGCTATGCGGGCAACTTCCTCGGGCTGGAGGCGGCGGCGCTCGTGCCGGTCGTTCTCCTCTTCGACTCCCCGGGCGCGGCGATCCTCGTCTGCGTGGCGGCCGACATTCTCGCGAAGCTCCTGCGGCGGACCCGGCGCCTGACGCTCTCGACCGCGTTCGACCTTTCCCAGCTCGCCCTGTCCTACGGGCTCGCGGCCCGCTTCTTTCACGCCCTCGCGCAGCCGCCCTCCGGACCGATCGCCGTCGCCGTGGCGGCGGCAATGGTTCTGCTTGTCTTCTTTTTCATCAACACGCTGCTGGTGTTCGGCTATCTCGAGCTCGGCCGGCTCGTGCCGACGGATCGCCTCCTCGGAATGGGCCTCTTCCAGCTCGTGGCCCTCCTGCTCGTCGTCCCGATCGTCGTCCTCGAGATCCTGACCTACAACCACTACGGCGTGCTGGGCCTGTTGCTCGCGTTCTTCCCCGTCGTGCTCACGTCCTTCGTGCTGCGGGGCTTTTCCTCGATGGAGGAGAAGTACGCGCGCGTCGCGCGCGAAAACCGCGAGCTCGAGGTGATGCGGGAAATCTCGAACATCTTCTCGCTCGGCGCGCGCCCCGACCGCTACCGCCGCGCCTTCGAGGCCCTCCGCGGCCTGCTGCCCGTCGAGGCCATGGCGTTCGTCGAGTGGCTGGACGACGCCGAGGACGCGATCGAGATCCACCTCGAAGGGTCCGCCGCCGTCGGACGGCAGGAGATTCGCGACTGGGTCAAGCGCCGGCGCCTGGACGAGGTCCTCGACGTGACGGCCGAGTCGGTCTGGTCGCGGACCGGCGGCGAGCGCGAAGTCGCGCTCTCGCCCACGACACGGCACCAGCTCGTGGCCCGGCTCTCGACCTACGAGCTGCACACCGGCCTCCTCGTCCTCGAGAGCTCCTACGCCGCGCTCCAGACGCCGGCGGCCATCAATTCGCTGCGCGCGCTCGCGGGCCAGATGGCGCTCGTCCTCCAGGATCGCGCGATCCGCGCGCAGGTTCAGGAGCTCTCGATCCGCAACCGCGAGCGGGCCGAGACGCTCGGTCAGATCCTCGAGATCTCCAACGAGGTGAAGCGGCACCTGACCCCCGACAACCTCTTCCAGTCGATCGTTTCGGCGGTCGGCCGGAGCCTCGGTTTCGACGCGGTGCTCCTCTCGCTCTACGTCCCCGAGCGCGACCTGTTCGTGCGCCGCGCGCAGTACGGCCTCGACCACCGGTGGGCGGAGATCCAGGGACAGGAGGTGCCGGCGCCGGAGCTGACGCGGCACTGGACCGAGCGGAACCGGGTCTCGAAGTCCTACTTCGTGCGCGAGCGGACATCGGACGAGCTCACACGCTTCGACGTCGTGACGGCCCGTCGGGGGCGCGCGATCTCCAACGGCTGGCGCCCCTACGACATGCTCTTCATCCCGCTCCATTCGGGCGATCGCCTGGTGGGCTGCCTCTCCGTGGATGAGCCGCGCGGCGGCCAGGCGCCGACCCTCGAGACGATCCAGGCGCTCGAAATCTTCGCGAACCAGGCCGTGACGGCCATCGAGAACGCGCGGCGCTACAGCGACGCCAAGGAGCAAAGCATCCGCGACGGCCTGACCGGCGCCTACAACCACCGCCACTTCCAGGAGACGCTGCAGCGCGAGCTCGGCCGCGCCGAGCGCCAGGGGCGGCCGCTCTCGGTCCTCATGCTCGACATCGACGATTTCAAGGCCATCAACGACCGCTACGGGCACCCCGTGGGCGATGCGATCCTCGAGCGCATCGTCGCGGAGATCCGATCCGAAGTCCGCGGCGACATGGACCTCGTGGCTCGTTACGGCGGCGAGGAGTTCGCGGTCATCCTGCCCGAGACGCCGACGGAGGTCGCCGCGGACGTCGCCGAACGCATCCGCCGCCGGATCGACGAACGGCTCTTTCGCCCGCCGGAAGGCGAGGACGTCATCCGCGTGACCGTATCGATCGGCCTCGCGGCCTATCCCGACGACGCCTCGACCAAGAAGGAGCTCGTCGAAAAGGCCGATTCGGCGCTCTACCGGGCCAAGCGCGGCGGAAAGAACGCCGTCGTGTCGACGGCCCGGCCCGGCGACGAGCCGCTCTCGACCCTGCCCCACTGATTCCGGGCCGCGCCCGCGTAACCTGGACCGCCTCCGGACGTCTGACCGGCATGAACATCTGGACGTCCGGAGCCCTGGTCATCGCGCTCTCCGCGTCGCCGCTCGCTTCCGAGGCGCCGAAGGCCGTGACCCGCGATTCCTACGCGCTCTCGCGCGGGCACTTCCTCAGCATGGACGGGTCTATCGACCAGCTCGAGGCCCTCCGCGACGCGTACGGGGGGGACTTCCTCTGGGTGCGGCGCTCGGGATCGCGCTACGTCATCCGCGACCCCAGGATCCTCGACCAGGCGGTCGCCTGCTTCGACCGGGTGGGCGCGCTCGAGCCCGAGCAGAGCGCGCTCCAGCGGCGCCAGGAGACGCTCGACCGCGAGGAAGAATCGCTCGACCGGCAGCAGGAGCGGCTCGAGAACGCCCGCGAGAGCCTGGAGAACGATGACGAGCAAGTCTCGTCGCCCGACCCGAAGGCCGAAGCCGAGGAGCGGGACATCGAGCGTCGCCAGGCCGACGTCTCGAAGCGGCAGCGCGAGCTCGAAACGATCGAGCGCGATCTCGACCGCCGGGAGGACGCGCTCGAGAAAGAAGCCGAAGCGGCCCTCTGGAGGCTCGTCGACCGGGCCATCCGGGAGGGCGCGGCGGCCGAAAGGCCGCGTTAACGCCGGGACACGGCCGCGGAATCTGCGTCGTAGAAACGGAGCGGCCACGCCGCCGCGTCGCCCGCGTAGTCCACGCCGATGCGCTTCGCAACGGCGAGGCGCGGACGCCGTCCGGTGCGGCGGAAGATCCGGACTGGCCCGCCATCCACAAGATCCTCCCCGCTGTCCCGCGTCGTGATGCCGAGTGCCGCGCAGAGCCGGGCCGGGCCCGCCAGCAGGCGCGCCGGCGCATCGCGGCCTTCCGGCGCTTCGGCGGCGCGGAGGAGCACGGCCTCCGGTACGCCCTCGCGCCGCGTGACGACGTTCGCGCAGAAGTGCATGCCATATACGAAGAAGACGTAGAGGTGCCCGCCGTCGGCGTACATCGGCTCGACGCGCGCGGTCCGGCGCCCGTTCCAGGAATGGGCCGCGCGATCCTTCGGGCCCAGATACGCCTCCGTCTCGACGATCCGCGCCCCGTACCATCGTCCGCGATGCCGCCGCGCGATCCAGGCGCCCACGAGATCCCGCGCGACGACGGTCGTGGACCGCCGGAAAAAGGCGCGGCGGGGCGCGCGCAGTGCAAGCGCGGCCGGATCGAGGCGAAGCCGCGGGTCGGGGGCGCGTTCGGCTATCATGGCGTGGCGATCGAAAGTCTATGAACATTCTCGTCACCGGCGGGGCCGGATTCATCGGGTCGCGCATGGCCGCGCGCCACCTGGCCGACGGCCATCGCGTCGTCGTCGTCGACGACCTCTCGGCCGGAAAGCGGGAAAAGGTCCCGGCGGCCGCGCGCTTCGTCCAGGCCGACATCGCCGAGGCCGACCTCGAGCCGCTCCTGCGCGAGGAGAAGATCGATTTCGTGTCGCATCATGCGGCGCAGATCGACCTGCGGCACAGCGTGTCCGATCCCGTCTTCGACGCGCGCGCAAACGTCCTCGGATCGCTCAAGCTCTTCGAAGCCTGCCGCCGCGCGGATTCGCGGCGGGTGCTCTTCGCCTCGACGGGCGGCGCCCTGTACGGCGAGCCGGAGGGCGGGCGTCCGGCGCCCGAGTCCCATCCGACGAACCCGATCTCGCCGTACGGCTGCGCGAAGCTCTCGATCGAGAAGTATTTGTATTACTACCGTGCCGTGCACGGCTTCCAGACGCAGGTCTTTCGCTACGCCAACGTGTACGGGCCCGGCCAGAACGGGACCGGCGAGGCCGGAGTCGTGGCGATCTTCTCGGAAGGGATGCTCGGCCACCGCGCGATCAAGATCAATGGCGACGGCAAACAGACCCGCGACTACGTCTTCGTGGACGATTTGACGCGTGCCGCGGCGGCCGCCGTGAAGACCGACCGCAGCGGGACGTGGAACCTCGGCACCGGGATCGAGACGTCGGTCAATCGCCTCTTCGAGCTCCTCGCCCGTCAGTTCGGCTACACGGAGGCGCCGCCCCACGCCCCGGCGCCCGCCGGCGAGCAGCAACGCAGCGTCCTCGACGGCTCAGCCGTGCGGCGCGACTTCGGGCTCCCCGACTGGACGACGCTCGAGAAGGGCCTCGTCGTGACCGCGGAGTACTTCCGGAGGCAATCGCCCGCCCGGGCTTAGAATCCGCGCGACACGCCTCTCGCTAAGGACTCCCGTCTCGGGCCCTACGAGATCCTTGGTGCGATCGACTACACCGTCCAGATCGCCCAGGGCCTCGTGGCGGCCCACGACAAGGGCATCGTGCACCGGGATCTGAAGCCCGAGAATCTCTCCGTCACGAAAGACGGCCGCCTCAAGACCCCGGTGGACCATCTGGCGTCGTGGCGAAAGCCCACGCTCGGGTCGCGGCTTTTCGGTCCCAGTTGGCGCCGCGCCGCTACGGCAGCTTGATCTCGCCGCTCGGGCGCGGCGACTCCGGGGCGATGGGCTCGGTGTGCCGCTTGAGGACGACCACGGTGCGGTCGTCCTCGGGCTCCCCGCCGCCGGACCACTCCCCCACCCGCTTGATGAGCGCCCGGGCGATCTCGTCGGACGGGAGGTCCCGAATGTCCAGGAATTCCTTGATGAGCCGGCCGACGCCAAACTCCTCGCCTCCCGCGCCGTGGGCCTCGACCATGCCGTCGGTGTAGAGCAGGATCGCGTCGCCCGGGTCGAGGCGCCGGTATCCGCGGCTGTAGGTCGCCTTTTCGGAGGGCCCCAGCACGAGCCCCGTCTGGACGAGGGGCGTGACCGTCGTTCCGTGAAAATGGAGCGGGTGAGGATGCCCCGCGTTGACGTACATGAGGCTTCCGTTGTCCTCGATCTCGCCGTAGAAGAGCGAGACGAACCGCGTCGTCAGGCGCGACTGATGGATGATCCGGTTCAGGCGCTCGACGGTGCGCGTAATCTTGAAGTCCCGCTCGACCGCCATCCGCAGACCCGTGTACACGTCGCGCACCTGCAGGGCCGCCGGGAGCCCGTGGCCCGACGCGTCGGCGATCGCGATCCCGAGGATCCGGTCGGAGACCGGGATGAAGTCGAAGTAGTCCCCGCCCACGAGCTCGGCCGGCGTCGTGAATCCGGCGATCTCGATGTCCCCGCGCCGCACCGCGCGCTTCGGGAGAATCGACATCTGGATGCTGCGCGCTTCCTTCAACGCCGAGACGTACCGGCTCTGGCGGAGCTTCTGGTCGACGGCGTGCCGCAGGATCCCGAGCGCGGCGAGCAGGTCCTCCTCGGAGGCCGACGGCTCGACGGTGAAAGAGATGACGTACTCGTCGTCGCCGACGGCAATCGCGGCGAAGCGCTCGGCGCCCAGGCGCCGCTCGAGCTCGGCGTCCACGCCCGGGGCCGAGAGATCCATGACGACGACCCCCTCGTCGAGAACACGTTCCACCGGGGGGTAGTTCTCGGGGATGAAGAGGCCGGGCGCGATGGCCGGCACCCCGCCGAACGTCCGGACGAGCTCGTATCCGCCGTCGCGGTGCTCGTAGAGCCGGCCGCCCCGCACGCCGAGGGCGTCGGAGAACTGCTCGAGCACCGAGGACGCGGTCTGCGTGATCGTCGATGAAGGATCGGAGGCGCTCTCGATCGCCTCGAGCGCCTTCTCGACCTTCCGAAAGAGGAGCTTTCCCGTCGTGGCCGTGGACATGAGAGCCCGCGATTCTAACCCGCCTGCCGGAGTACATTGGAACCGTGAGCGCAGACCGACCCGCCGGCATGCCGCGGCGCGTCGTCATCCTCGGCGCCGGCTTCGGCGGTCTCTCCGCCGCCCGGGCGCTCGACGGCGCGCCGGTCGAGGTGGCGGTCGTCGATCGCCGCAACCATCACCTCTTCCAGCCGCTCCTGTACCAGGTCGCGACCGCCTCCCTCTCCCCCGGCGACATCGCTTATCCGATCCGCTCGATCCTGCGGCGGCAGGCAAACGCCCGCGTCCTTCTCGCCGAGGCGGCGGCCATCGACGCGGCGGCGCGCGAGGTGCTGCTCGCCGACGGGCGGCTCCCCTACGACTACCTCATCGTGGCGACCGGAGCGCGTCACGCCTACTTCGGTCACGACGAGTGGGAGCCGTACGCTCCGGGCCTGAAGACGCTCGAGGACGCGATCGAAATCCGCCGTAGGATCCTCCTCGCCTTCGAGAAGGCGGAGCGCGAGACCGATCCCGTACGGCGCCGCGCGCTGCTGACATTCGTCCTCGTCGGCGGCGGCCCGACGGGCGCCGAGCTCGCCGGGGCGATCGCCGAGATCGCGCGGCACGTGCTCGTGCTCGACTTCCGATCGATCGACCCGCGCGACGCGCGCATCGTCCTGGCCGAGGCCGGGCCGCGAATCCTCCCCACATTCCCCGAGGCGCTCTCGCGCAAGGCGAAGGCCGAGCTCGCGCGCATGGGCGTCGAGGTCCGCGAGGGCGCCGCCGTGACCGACATCGCTCCGGGCGCCGTCGTCGCGGGCGGAGAGCGGATCGCCGCGAAGACGATCCTGTGGACCGCCGGCGTTCTCGCGTCCCCGCTCGCGCGCTCGCTCGGCGTATCGCTCGACCGCGCGGGACGCGTCCCGGTCGGACCCGACCTCTCGATCCCCGGTCATCCGGAGATCTTCGTCATCGGCGATCTCGCGCGGTTCCCCCGGCCGGACGGCGAGCCGCTTCCCGGCGTCGCGCAGCCGGCGATCCAGGAGGGCCGGCACGCCGCGCTCAACATCCGGCTCGCTCTCGCCGGCCGGCCGCCGCTCGCCTTCCGGTATCGCAACCTCGGCAACCTCGCGGTCATCGGCCGCTCGGCCGCCGTCGCGGACCTGCCGTGGCTGCGGTTCTCCGGCTATCCGGCCTGGGTCTTCTGGTGCTTCGTCCACATCATGAAGCTCGTCGGCTTCCGCAGCCGGCTCCTCGTCTTCCTCGAGTGGGCCTGGTCCTACCTGACCTGGCAGCGCGGCGCGCGGCTGATTACCGGACGGGACGAAGACACCGTCCGGGAGGACTAGAATCTCCGAAAACGTTCCGAACAGGAGGCGTCATGCCGCTCCATCGCCGCGCCCTCTTCGCCGGTCTCGGCGCCGGGCTCTCCGCCGCGCTCCTGCCCACATTTCGCGCCGACGCGGGAACCGCGCTCGCCGAGGCCTCGCGAAACGCCGGAGACCGAACGCCGTCCGAGCTGGCCGGCGAGGAAGCTTACTGGTCGCAGATCGCCCGCGCCTTCGACGTGGACCGCACGCTCGTGAACCTGAACAACGGCGGCTGCAGCCCCGCGCCGGCGCACGTGCTCGAGGCGATGATCCGCGATCTCCGCTTCTCGAACGAGATGCCCGTCCATCACATGTGGAACGTGCTCGAGCCGCGCATCGAATCGGCCCGCCGCGATCTCGCCGCCGAGTTCGGCTGCGATCCCGAGGAGATGGCGATCGTCCGCAACGCCTCCGAGGCGCTCGAGACGCTCATCCTCGGCATCGATCTGAGGGCCGGCGACGAGGTCGTCGTCACGAACCAGAACTACCCGCGCATGATCACGACCTGGAAGCAGCGCGAACGCCGCGACGGCATCGTGCTGAAGCAGATCTCGTTCCCCGTCCCGCCGCCCTCGTCGGCCGACGTCGTCGAGCGATTCCGCCAGGCGATCACGCCGCGCACCCGTGTCATCGAAGTGACGCACATCACGAACCTGACCGGCCAGATCCTTCCGGTGCGAGACATCGTCGCCATGGCGCGGCCGAAAGGCATCGAGGTCTTCGTGGACGGCGCGCACGCCTTCGCGCATTTCCCTTTCCGCCGTGACCAGCTCGAGTGCGATTACTACGGGACGAGCCTCCACAAGTGGCTCTTCGCGCCGATCGGGACGGGGTTTCTCTACGTCCGCAAGGCGAAGCAGAAGTCGATCTGGCCGCTCATGGCGGCGCCGGCGACGATGGACGAGAACGTGCGGAAGTACGAGGAGATCGGCACGCATCCCGCCGCCAACCACAACGCCATCTCCGCCGCGATCCTGTTCCACCGCGGCATCGGCGCCGAGCGCAAGGCCGCGCGCCTGCGCTGGCTGCGCGACCGCTGGGCGATGCGCGTGCAATCCGGGAGCTCGCGCGTTCACATCCTCACGCCGCTGAACGACCGCGACTCCTGCGGCATCGGCTTCGTCCACGTCGACGGGCTCGACACCGAGAAGCTTCAGGCCTGGCTCTGGGACAAGCACCGCATCATGACGACGCCGATCGTCCACCCGGAGTTCAACGGGCTCCGCGTGACGCCGAACGTCTACACGACGCCCGACGAGATCGACCTCTTCTGCGAAAAGATGGAGCAGGCGCTGAAGACCGGAATCGCCTGAGGTAAGCGCGCCGTTTCGACTACGGCGTGCCGGGAAGCTCGAACTCCAGATCGTAGAAGTGCGCGCCGTCCCGGATCTCGATCCCGAGCTTTCCCGAGATTCCGGCGAGCTCCTCCGTCCCCGAATCGGGCACGACCGTGATCGTGAGGTCCGGAGCCCCTCGCGTCATCACGCCGCGATGCTGGAGCGCGAACGCGCCGCGGCATCCCGCGAGCGTTCCGTGGACGAACTCGACGGCGACATAAGCTCCCGAGCCCGCCACGCTCCCCATCGCCGTCAGCATCTCGCCGCGGGCGGTGGCCTCGAGATCCCCGCGATAGACCTTGGCGAGCGACATCCGGCCGAGCGCCGCCTCCGGCGCGTCCCCCTCCGGCGCCCGCGCCGTCATCTTCACCTCGAAGGTCCCGCGGGCGCGAGCCACGCCGGGCCCTAACGCCGGGTCATGAGCAGCTCCATGATGAGCCGCTCCTTGCCGTCGGCGTCGGGGACGTACTGCTTGTGGATGATCCGCCGGCCGCCGTCTTCGAGATGGGTAGACGTGCGCGAACGCGGCCGCCCGGCCGCCGAGGTATCGTCGAGCGACTTTCCGAAGAGCACGATCTCCTCGCCGTTGAACGGCGTCTCGCTGCGGCGCAGCGACATTCGCGTGGAGCGCGAATCCGCCCAGACGCTGGTGAAGAGACCGGAGTCCGGCTCGAAACCGATGAGGCCGAGCCCCGTGGTCTTGCCGGACGGGCCCTCGAAAGTGAAATCCGACTGCAGGAATCGACCCTCGTTGATCATCGCCTGGTGCGCCCGGCCGCTTGATTTCACGGGGTCCCCCGTCTTCGGGTAGAACGTCTTGACCACGTCCCAGTCGCCGGACATCTTTTCCAGGAACTTCTGCCCGGCGCCCGGGCCCGAGCGCGGCTCGTATGCCGATTGGGCATCGGGAGGCTTCGGGGTCTCCGGCGGCTTCTGGCCGAGGACGGCAGAAGACGCCAGAACGAGCGCCGCGAGGGAGACGAAGACGCGGGGGAGCGGATTTCGCATAGGCGGAGACTATGACGCGGCCTGGCGCGAGTCCAGGGCGCGGGAACCGTCCGACGGGAACCGGTGTCTCTTAGACTGTTGCGCACGAAACCCGTGTCGCTCGACGAACCGCGGCCGTTGCCTGCGACCCCGGAGGGTCTCTCCGACGAGGAGCTGATCGGGCGCGCCCGCGGCGGCGACGAGGGCGCGTTCGGGGATTTCGTCCGCCGGCATACCGCGGCGGTGCACCGCTGGATGGCGCGCTCCGTCGGCGAGCAGGACGCGGAGGACATGACCCAGGAGGTCTTTCTGAAGGCATATCGCGGCCTCGCCCGATTCCGCGGAGACGCGCCCGCGCGCGCCTGGCTCGCGGCGATCGCCGACAACGCCGTCAAGAACCGCTATCGAAGCCTCTCGAGATTCCGGCGAATCTTCTCGGGAGCCGATCCGTCGGAGATCGAGGCCCCGGCCGAGGCGGCCGATCCGGAGCAGACGGCGCGGTCCGACGAATCGCGCCGGCACGTCGCGGAGGCGCTGCGGCGGATTCCGGCGGAGTTCCGCATGCCGGTGGTGCTGCGCGACCTCGAGGAGTGGAGCTACGAGGAGATCGCGATCTCGCTCGCGGTTCCGGTCGGAACCGTCAAGTCGCGCATCGCCCGCGGCCGCGGCCAGTTGAAGGCGATCCTGCTGCCGCTGCTCCGGGCCGGGAGCCTCTCGCAATGAGCCGCGCGGCGCATCCCGCGCGGTCTCTCGATTTCCTGTCGCGGCTGCACGACGGCGAGCTCTCGGCGGCGGAGAAGGCGCACTTCGAGTCGCACCGTGCCCACTGCGACGAATGCCGGAAGGCCGCCGCCGACTTCGAGGCGACGCTCGCGTACTACCGGACGGCCGGCACCTCGCCCGCCGCTTCGGACCTGTCCGCGCGAATCCTGCGCCGGCTCGAGGCGGCCAACCGCCGCCGGCCGGGGTTCGGCGTCGTGTTCGGGATCGATCTCCGCTGGGCGGGCGCGTTCACGGCCGCGCTCCTCGCCGTGATCCTGGGCGCGTCGCTCGTCGAACGACAGCGAGACGCGCGCAGCATCCCGGTCTCCTTCGCGACGCCGCCGCCCAACGCCCTGACCGGCGCGCTGGCGAAGAAGAACGCCCTCGCGGCGCAGACCCTCGAGCGGCAGGCGGCCGCGGCTTCGGCCAAGGACCGCGCCGCCGCGACGCCAAACGCTCTTGCAACGTCCCTCCAGGCGCCGGCCGCCGCTCCCGCGCCTCCCGCCGACAAGACGCAGCGAATCGCGGCGGCCGCCGAGGTTGTCGCCGCGCCACCGTCCCCCGCTCCGAAGATCGCGACGAAGGCCCCCCGCGCCCGCGACGCCGGAGGCGAGGGCGCGGCGAGCGAGGAGAAGAGGCGGCGAGCGCCGGCGGAGGCGACCTTCGATGCGGTCGGCGAGTCCGTCGTCTTGACCACGCCGGCGCGCCTCACCGTCACGGCCCTCGACGACGGCGGTCTCGCGCCCGCCGTTCTCAACGGCGCGAAGATCGAGCTTTCGGAGAGCGACCGCGGACGCTACGTCGTCACCGTGGGCGCCGACGGCGTGCCGCTCGACGTCGTTCGGGAATCGCTGCCCGGGACGGCCAGGATGATCGCGGCGGCGCCCACACCGACGGATCGCACCCTCCGCGTGCTGAAAGAGCTTCGCTTCGCTCCTGGCAGGCGCGCGCGCCGGCTCCTCGCCCTGGTTCAGTAACCGCAAGCGACGGGGCGGCGGCGGTTTGCCCGCCCCGACGCGCTTCCAGCGTTCATGCTGCGTTCACTCGCTCGCCTCTACTCTTGCTCTCGTGAAAATCACGCGGGCATTCAGCCCGCGGCGAAAAGGAGTAGAAGCAATGAAGAAGGCCCTGTTCCGAATCTCGTCCCTCGCGGTGCTCGCCGCGATTCCTGCGAGCGTCTTTGCGCAGTCGGCGCAGCCGGCTCCGACGCCGGCTCCGACGAAGGCCGCTTCGACGACCTCGAAGAAGCACAAGTCGTCGAAGAAGCACACCACCCCGAAGGCGACCCCGGCTCCGGCCGCGACGCCTGCCGCCAAGAACTAACTTCGATCCATTTCGGATCTTCGGGCGTGCCGGACGACCGGCACGCCCTTTCTTTTTCCGGCCGCGACGCCGGGTTATCATCCGCGCGTGCGCGGACTCGACTGCCTCCGGCGCGGCCTCGTCCCTTCCCTTCTGCTCGCCGCCGTTTCCCTCCCCGCGCAGACGCTTCGACTGACCGGACCTGCGGCGCGCGACCGGCTCGTTCCCGGGTCGGTGGTCGAGGCATCCTGGGGCTCGGACGCGACGCCGGAGGGATCCGACGAAGGCGAGCTCGTCCTGTCCCTCGACGGCGGCCGAACGTTCCCGATCCGCGTCACGGCCGACATCGAGCCCGGGCATCGGCGTGCGGAATGGCGCGTGCCCGCTCTTCCGGCGGCGCACGCGCGCCTGGCGATTCGCTTCGGGCGCGAGGATGAGCCCGACGCCGAGCGAATCGCGAACGTGAGCTCGGAGTCCGAGAGTCTCGCCGACCCTGCGGCGCCCGAAGAACGCTTCTTCCGGGTCGGCGGCGAATGGCGTACACGCGAGGCCCTCGCGCCGCCCGAGCGGCGGATTCCAGCCTCCGCGCTCGCTCCGCCGAGCGCCCTCTCCGCGCTCTGCGAGGCCGACCAATCCGCCGACGCTCCGCGCCCGAATTCCCTCGAGATCCCCGACCTCCACCGCGTCGAGATCGCCTCGCGCGCGGCCGACGATCCGCCGCCGACTCACGGCGCGATTTCGGCCGCCGCCCCGGCGTCTTCCCCGCTGCGCATTTAGACGCGCCTTCCTCGTCCGGTCCCCGCTCTCCTTTACCGGAACGAAAGGAAGGTTTTCTGATGCGTTGGAGATCCGTGCTTTTCGCGGTGCTTTCGGGCGCCGCCCTCTTGGCCTCGACGTCCCGCGCCGGTGCGCAGACGCCGTCGCCGACGCCCGTCCCATCGCCGACCCCGCCGCCCGTCTCCGAGAGCGTCGTCGTGTCCGCCACGCGCGGCGCGGAGATGGAGACGGAGATCCCCGGAGACGTCACCGTCATCACCGGAGACGAGCTCCGGCAAAAGAACGTCACGAACCTCGCCGACGCGCTCCAGGACGTCGTCGGCCTCGACACCGGAATGGGCAGCGACAACGGTCCCCGGCAGCCGAACGTCGGCCTCTGGGGCCTGAAAGAGTTCGACGCGCTCCTCTTCATGGTGGACGGCGTGCCGGTGGGCGGCCCGTTCAACCCGTCGCTGTCCCAGATCGACATCAACGACATCGATCACATCGAGATCGTCAAGGGACCGCAGGGGACGCTCTACGGCGTCGCGGCCTTCGCCGGCATGATCCAGGTGTTCACCAAGTCGGCGACCGCCGGGACCACCGGCTCGGTCGCGGGCGGCTCCTTCTCGAACGGGCGCCTCGCGGCCGCGACCACCACCCCCATCGGCAGCGCGACGTTCCGCGTCTACGGCAACATCGAGCGGTCGCAGGGCTGGCAGGACCGCACCGACTACAAGGACGACCGCGGCGGATTCCGCCTCGACATCCCGATGTCCGGCGGCGCGCACGTCGCGATCGCCTACGACATGTTCCGGAACACGCAGTTCTTCGGGTCGCCGCTGCCCGTCGACCCGCCGAGCGGCCAGGTGATCCCGGGATTTCAGATCGACCGGAACTACGAGCCGATCGGCGCGCGCCTCGACCATCGCGTGTACGCTCTGACCGCGACGGCGACCGTGCCGGTCACCGCATCGAGCTACTTCGAGAACGTCCTCGGCCTGACCCGCGACGACCAAACGCAGATCCGGAGCTTCATCGGCGAGGTCGACGGGAACGAAGCCTCGGCGTCGGGCGTCTCCCTCAATCCGCAGGAGACCGACGTCTACGACGACCTCCACTTCGTCACGAACTTCGAGGCCGCCGGGAAGCACCGCCTCGTGACCGGCGCCGCCGTCACCTGGGGCCGCACGACCGCGGCCGGATTCGGGTTCGACTTCGACCTTCAGCTCGACCCCGTCGTCGTCCCGAATATCAGCGACATCCCGCCGGGCGACGATCGCTCCTTCCACGACCGCCGGACCTTCGGCGGCTTCTACGTCAACGACGAGTGGACGCCCGTGCCCTTCCTGACGATCACCGGCGGCGCGCGCTACGACCTGACCTCCGAGAGCCTCTTCGCGCAGCAGCAGGAAGTCGGCGCGCCCGAGCCCGACGTCTCGAGCGACGCGAAGTCCTTCAACCAATGGTCCGGCGGCGGCTCGATCCTGGGCCGCCTCGTGGCCGACCGGGCCGGGACGCTCAACGAATTCAACGTCTATTTCTCCGGCAAGACCGCCTTCAAGCCCGCCGCGCCGAACCTGACCGAAGCCGAGAGCGCCGAGATCCTCCTGCCCGAGCGAACGACGAGCGAGGAGATCGGCATCAAGACGCGCTGGCTCGACCGCCAGATTTCCTTCGAGGCGTCCGCCTTCCACATGATCTTCAACAACCTCGTCACTTCGATCCTCGGCCCGGACGGCAACCCGGAGCTCGTCAACGCCGGCGAGGAGCGCTTCCAGGGACTCGAGCTCGAGCTCGGCTATCACCCGGCGTCCCTGCCCGACCTTTCTTTCGTCGCCGGCTACGCGCACCACGACGCGACGTACGTCCACTTCACGTTCATCGACCCGGATGCGGGGCCGCAGAACGCCGACGGCCAGCGCCTCGAGCTGACGCCCCGCGACCTCTGGAACGCGAACGTGAGCTGGCACCCGGCGCAGGGCCTCGGCGGCTGGTTCGCCGTCCGGCACCAGAACCGGCGGCCATTCGACAAGATCAACATCGCGTACATGCCGTCGTTCTTCGAGTACGACATCGGCGTGTCGTACGCCTTCGGTCCCGCGCGCCTATCGTTCGTCGGACGAAATCTCGGAAACGACCGACACTACGTCGCCGAGAGCGAGATCGGCGACGCGCAGAACTACGTCGCGCCGCCGCGGCGATTTCTGGGCGAGCTGGCGGTGAAGTTCTAGGCGGACCGGCGGCGCCATGCTCAAGGTGCGCGACATTCGCGACGACGGTCCCGACCGGACGGTCTTTCGCGTGCTCGAGGACGACGAGGCGAAACCGTCCGCGGCGAGCCTCGAGCGCCTCGTCGCCGTGGCCTCGCGGCTCCTCGCCGAGAACGGCCTCGCAGGTTACTTCCGGGTGGCGGGAGAGGAGGAGGTGGCCCTGGAGGTCGCCTCCTCCTCCCGCCATTTTCTGCACGACGGGATCCTCTTCGCGGCACTCGACGCCGTGAACGACCCGGCTAGGAACCCGACACTGACGCTTCTCTCGGGAGGCGATCCGCCGAAGGGCGGCGATCCGACGTAGGGGCGGGGCTCGTCCCCGCCCCCAGGCGGCCGCAAGGGCCGCCCCTACAGATTCCTAATCGGCGGCCACAAGGGTCGCCCCTACGGAATTCTCTGGCCGCCACAGGGCCGCACCTACGACGGCAGCCGGACGGAGTAGGTGGCGTCGGCGGCGTCCTTGTCGACGCCCCCGGCCAGGGTCTTCTCGGCGCGCGCCGAGCGCAGCATGGCCGACGCCGCGTACGCGACGACCGCGACGACGAGCCACCGCAGCGCCGTCAGCGGCAGCGATTTCACGACGAGCCCGGCGACGAGCACCGCCGGAATCCCGCCGAGCATCAGGCCGAGCGACGGGCCGACGCTGTAGCTTCCCGCGCGGATGAAACGGATACTCGCGACCGGCATCAGGAACGCGCAGGCTCCCATCATGATGGGAAACGCCGCGCGAGGGTTCATGCCGAGGAGCGCGACGAGGATCATGCACGGCGCGTAGAGCCCGATCCCGAGCGTGTTGAACGCACCGAGGACGAAGATCACGGCGACGCCGATCGCGAACAGGGGTCCGTGGAGCCCGAGCGCCTCGCCGCCGCCGGGAAAGAGGCCCAGATTCGTCATCGCGAAGAACGCGGCCGCCGCGAGCAGCGCGATGCCCATACCGATCTGGATGCGCCGGCGCGGCAGCCCGGACACGACCCCCGCGCCGAGCCACGCCCCGAGAATCGCCGCCGTGATCGTCGCGAAGAGCGTCGGGAGCTCGACCCCGACGGCCGCGATGAAGATGAACGCCTGCACGACGACCGGAATCGCGTGCCCGATGTTGAGCGTCCCCGGGATCTTCTCGTCCGGCACGATGCGGCGGAGCTTGAAGACCGAGGTCGTCGGCGCGAACGATCCGATGCCGAGCGTGTCGAAGAAGTTCGTGACGGCGCCGACCGCGATCTCGAAAGGGGTCGGCCGGGCACGCTGCCCCGCCTTCGCCCGGCGCCGGGCGTCCGCGAGCCAGTAGGCCGCGTAGACCGCCGTCAGGACGGAGAGCGCCGCGAGCAGGGCGACTCGGGGGCTGAACGGAAGCAAAGTGCTTCCATCCTAGACCAGGAGCGTGGGTTAGAGTCTCGCGCCGATGAAGATCTCCCGGATCGCCGCCTATCGGGTCGAACTGCCGCTCAAGGAAGGCCGCTACGCATGGTCGGGAGGCAAGTCCGTCTCCGTCTTCGATTCGACGCTCGTGCGGGTCGAGACGGACACGGGGCTCGCCGGCCACGGCGAGGTCTGCCCGCTCGGGCCGGCCTATCTGCCGGCCTACGCGGAAGGAGTTCGCGCGGGGCTGCGCGAGCTCGCGCCGCATCTTCTGGGCGAAGACCCCCGCGAGCTCGAGCGGCTCAACCGCCGCATGGACGCGGCCTTCAAGGGCCACCCGTACGTTAAATCGGGGGTCGACATCGCCTGCTGGGACATCCTCGGCCAGGCGTCGAATCTGCCGGCCGCGGCGCTCCTCGGCGGACGGTACGGCGAGGATTTCCCGCTCTACCGCGCGATCTCGCAGGAGTCGCCCGACGAGATGGCCCGCAAGGTCGCGGGCTACCGGAGCGAGGGCTACTTCCGCTTCCAGCTCAAGGTCGGAGCCGACCCGGAGACGGACGTCGAGCGGATCCGCGCCGTGCGCGCCGTGCTCTCACCCGGCGACGTGCTCATCGCCGACGCGAACACCGGCTGGCTCACACACCAGGCCATGAGAGTCGCGCGCGTCGCGCGGGACCTCGGAATCGACGTTTACATCGAACAGCCCTGCCTGACGTACGAGGAATGCCTCTCCGTGCGCCGCCACACGGATCTGCCGTTCGTGCTCGACGAGACGATCGACGGCATCGGGATCCTGCTGCGCGCCGCGGGCGACCGCGCGATGGACGCGGTCAACATCAAGATCGGGAAGTTCGGCGGCCTGACGCGGGCCCGGCAGGCGCGCGACCTCTGCGTGTCGCTCGGCATCGCCGTGACGATCGAGGACTCGTGGGGAGGCGACGTCGCCACCGCGGCGATCGCACATCTCGCCCATTCGACGCCGCCGGAATTCCTCTTCACCTCGACCGACTTCAATAGCTACGGGACCGTGTCCACCGCCGAGGGCGCGCCGCAGCGAAGGAACGGACGCCTCGCGGCGTCGACCGCGCCGGGCCTCGGCATCACCCCGCGGCCGGAGTTCCTGCGAAAAGCGGCGGTAGACGTTTCGTGATTTTTTCCCTCTCCGCGTGAGGGGAGCCCTCACGGTGAGGTCTCCCTGCTCCCTCTCCCGTCAGCGGGAGAGGGTCGGGGTGAGGGTCTTCTCCTCGCGTGCTATCTTTTCTTCGGCCCTGGCCCCATCGTCTAGTGGTTAGGACACGGCTCTTTCAAGGCCGCGGCACGGGTTCGAGTCCCGTTGGGGCCACCAACTCTGCTAAAAGGACTTAGCAGTCATTCTTGTCTCTGCTCCTCCGCCACCGTCACTCGCTTGGTTCATGACAAGCAGAAGGTGCCGGCGACTGCCCGAAGGGTAACGAACTCGATCTGAAAGGCAGAAATCGCCGGAATCGAGTGCGGCTGGACCGAGAAACGATGGGCCCTGCGGGAAAGATGGATGGCCACTACGATAGCGGGGTTTCTGCTGAACTAGTGCATCCAATAGGCGAGAGCCCCCTTGACGGATTCAGGGAGGGGGGTGACGCCTAACCGTGTCGCAGACGGCTAGCGACTTCCTGAAGAGCCGCGCGGTTGGTCTGCCTCCGCCGAACAGATTCGCGCAGGATCGTCAATGCGCTGGCGCCCTCCGGTTCGAGTTTCAAACGATCGATAATCGGAAGGACACCTCTCACTTCTGCCTCGCCCTCCCGCTCTCTACCTGCCAGCAAGAGCACCTCAGCAATTAGCAGAGTGGAGTAGGCGACCCATCGATCCGTTCCGATCACCCGCCACTCGTCTCTGGCTCGACGATACGAGAGCAGCGCCCGTTCCAACTTCCCCTCTATCCGGAACGACTGGCCTACGATTAGCTTTAGAAGCGCCTGAGCCGTAGGAGCGTCCGTATTCTTGAGGTCGTTAGCGACTGACCGCAAAAGCCTACCGGCCTCGCTTCGACGACCGCTGAGAAGGCAGCTGTCGGCGAGGTGCTCATAGGCAAACGCACGAAGCGTCGCGCTTCGGCGGATCGGTTCGCTTTCGCAAGCAAGGACCAAGGGTTGGAGCGACTCTTCCACGCGTCCGAGCCCTTTGAAAGCGGTTCCTTCAAGAATTCGACTCTTGGCCAAGGTGGCTAGCATGCCCAGCGACTCCGCGGCGACCTGTACGGCCGGGAGGGCGTTCAATACCTCTTCGAAGTGCCCCATTTCGTAACGAGCAACGAGCCGCGCAAGACGCACATCGGTCAGGCTCGCATCTGCGTCCACCGTCGCTCGAAGAGTCTCCTCGGCGTTGTTCAACATTTCCTGACTTTCCTCGT
>Ga0335080_10002102_pt1 | contig 19807 bp, 16 predicted proteins | sample Lox_Sample_34_FD_206720 | JGI IMG/M metagenome (GOLD analysis project Ga0335080, IMG submission 206720) | Soil microbial communities from Loxahatchee National Wildlife Refuge, Florida, United States - Lox_Sample_3.4 | ecosystem: Environmental > Terrestrial > Soil > Wetlands | place: USA...
GAACGACGTGGCATTCCGCAGGGGACGGCTGGTTCTCTTTGTCAGTCCAAAGTTGCTGAGGCAGGCGTCCGGCGACTGAGACGGGAATGCGGCGTTTCTGCTAGTTAGAGCATGATCCCGAAAAGTGAGCAGCGGTTTTCGGAAAAGATCATGCTCCACCAAGACCTGGAGTGGGATGACGATTCGAAGAAAAGTCACCCCCGCTCCAGCTGATCGCATACAGGAGGCGCAGATGTTCAAATCCATTCTGGTGCCGATCGACCTCGTCGACACCGATCTCGCCAAGCCCGCGATCGCGACCGCTGCGACCTTGTCGCAGACCTGGGGAAGCGCGGTCCGTCTTCTGAACGTGATGCCGATGACACCGGTGATGCTCGCCGAATATGTCCCGGCGGATTTCGACGCCCAGCAGCGGCAGACCTCGGAAGAAGCGCTCAGCATCGTGGCGCGCGAATCCGGCATCGAGCCATCGCGCATCTCGACGATGGTGCGGCAGGGCGGCATCTATCACGAGATCCTGGAAGAGGCCGCCGCGGTCAAAGCCGACCTGATCGTGATGACCTCGCACCGTCCGGCGATGCGGACCTATTTCCTCGGCTCCAATGCCGGCCATGTCGTGCGCTATGCAAAATGCTCGGTGCTGGTGTTGCGGCACTGATTGCGCGGTTCACGGCCAGTCTGCGATAAATCCCCTCGCCTTGTACGGGCCGATCTTGTCCCACTCCGCCAGCACGCGGCGACGCAATTCTGCATGCTCATGCCAGCGCTTTCGCTGCACGCCAAAGCTGTCGACAGTGAGCAGCATCTTCTCGACCTCCGGCCAATGCAGATGCAGCGTCATCGGATAGCGGCGCGCGGTCCAGGTGTTGCCCAGGCAGATGACTCGCGTGACGCTCTTCAATCCGAGCGCGGCATCGATGATCGGCAAGGAGAAGATCACGTTCTCGCCGGTATTGGTGGCACGGTGCTCCTCCAGGATCCGCTCGGGCGGAATGCCGCTGGCAACCATCTCTCTCTTGATGATGGCGCATTCGGTCTCATCCGATCCCGGCGTGACGCCTCCGCTGACGATGGCCCAGCGGAACATGCCGTCGCGCCAGAGAAGGCCAGCGGCCTCGGCGCGCAAGCGTTCATCCTCGCGCGTGCCGAACACGAACAGGAGATCGGCCGGCGCCAGAGGCGTGTCGTTCAGGTGCTTTGCGTTGATCTCGGCGATCTCGGCCGCGCTCGGCCGTCTGTCGAATCGATCTTGCACTGCGCCCCACCCTCGCCCAACGGGATACAGGTTGCGTCGGCGCTGCGACGCCGCAAAGTCAAGATTCATTTGCGCTTGGTTACGGCAGCAGCGCCTTCGGAATTTGATCGAAACTGTAGGTGAGCGGCCGGTTGCGCCGAATGAAACCGCCGACGTGCCAACCGAACAAGGCAGCGAAGCCGACCAAAAACAGCGCTCCCCCAAATTCTCCGGTCAGAAGCGCGCGCACGAAAAGCGTGGCCATCCCCGCCGCAAGCAGCGCGACCAATATCAGGCCGATCGCATAAAGGGCCGGCGAGAGCCCGCCGCTGAGCAAAGCCTTGGCTCCGGCGCCTGCCATCCGCGCATGCAGCGCCAGGATGAAGGCACGATACTCGGAGTCCTGCGGCGCCATCAGCGCTGCGGTCTGCCAGGAGGTCGAGATGACCGCAAGCCGCCCGCCGCCTGTATGGGAGATGTCCGCACGAAACCGCTGTGCCTGCATCGACACCGGACGATATGACAGGCGGACGGCTGAGATATCTCCGTAACGCCAGACATCGGCGCGGCCGGCTGCGCGCCACGAAAGTCCATCCGCGGTCAGTTCGAATTGATGGGCATGTCCGATCAGCGACGCCTTGTAGGCGTAGCGGATCGTTGCTGCCTGTTCGAGCAGATCGGCCGTCATTGCGCGATTCCTGAAAAATCCTCGTTGCGAAAGTCCGTCCATCGGCTTGCGACACGGACCGGCTCCATCCTACAAGTGCCTCATGGCTGAGACGATCTTTTTTCCGCGTCGCCTGATTCTCGGCGGCGCCGTGATATCCGGCGTGTTGCTCGCGCTTGCGGTGCATATGCTGGGCGCGCGCTATGGCCTCGACCTCGGCGGGCTGTGGCGATCCGATCCGCGCCAGTTCATGCCGGCGGGTGCCGCGATCGCCTGGTGGCTGATTGCAACAGTCGGTTTTTCGGGAGGCTATTTCACCGCAACGCTGATGCGCAGCGCGGTGGCGGGTCAGATCCCGCCGCGGATGCGGCAGTTCTTGATTGTGGTCGGCGTGCTGTTGCTTGCGGGTGCCGGCCAGGCCGCCTCCGCGCCAAGCGCGATCCCGACGATTTCGGGTGTGCTGGCCGGCGTCGCGGCCCTGTGCCTCGGCGCGGTCATGGCGTTTTGCGGCGCGCATTTCGCGTTGCGCAAGGCGTGAGCAACCCAAAGAGCCTCGCCTTGCATGGGACGACCTTCCACGTGAAGACTCTTACATGCGTCTTGAGGTCGGCCGATCAAGTGTTTCTCCTGCGCTGACGCGTGAAGGCGGCCTATGCATATGGCGAACATCTTTTGACGCAGTGCGAAATAATTGGAGCGCATCACGCCGATCGGACTTGTCGCGCCGCACCTCACCGCGCGCGCGACGTTTTGTCTCAAGCGCGGAGTTTGAAAGGCTTTTTTTTGGCAAATCGCGCTATGCGACGGAAACGTGACGGTTGGGATGTCCGTAACTGGGACAAAGATGTTACACGGGCCACGCATGTTGAGACGCCTCAAACAAACCGTTTCATGCACCTATGTATGGGATGGACAGGGCGTTGCGGCAGTGCTCTGGGAGGGCGCAAGGCGCGATGTCAAGGACTGCACAACACAGGGTTTTTGCCTTAAGGAACTTTGGTTGACCTGACGGATCGCGCGCTCTTTCGATCGACATCAGGAAGGGTTTTGGCTTAAAGACCCTGTCGCCCTGCCGGGAGGATGAATGCAAGGACTGCTGACCGCGCTGGGGCGTGGCTTCAAGAAATGGATTGGCTGGAAGCGACTTGGGATCGCGGCGAGCCTGTTCATCATTGCCTTTGCGATCACCACCCTGGTCCGCACGCTCAAGGGCGTCGATACGGGCGTGATCCTGACCGCGCTCACCGAAATTCCGTCGGCCCACATCGCGCTTGCGGCGCTTTGCGTTGTCTGCGCGTTCTGCACGCTCACCTTCTATGACTTCTTTGCGTTGCGCACGATCGGCAAGAAACACGTGCCCTACCGCATCGCGGCTCTTTCAGGCTTCACCAGCTATTCGATCGGCCACAACATTGGCGCCACCGTCTTCACCGGTGGCGCTATCCGTTTCCGGATCTACTCGGACTACGGGCTGAACGCGATCGATGTCGCCAAGATCTGCTTTCTTTCGGGGCTGACCTTCTGGCTCGGCAATCTGCTCGTGCTCGGGATCGGCATGGCCTATCACCCCTCGGCCGCTTCAGCGATGGATCTGTTGCCGGAAGCCATGAACCGACTGATCGGCATCGGCTGCCTGGCCGGCATCGCGATGTATTTTGCCTGGCTGCTGCTCGGCGAGAACCGACGCGAGCTTGGCCAGCACGGCTGGAAGGTGGTGCTGCCGTCGGCGCGTCTGACGCTGGTGCAGGTCTTGATCGGCGTGGTCGATCTCGGCTTCTGCGCGACTGCGATGTATCTCCTCATCCCCGCGCAGCCTCCCATCGATTTCCTGTCGCTGGCGGTTGTATTCATCCTGGCAACCCTGCTCGGCTTTGCCAGCCACGCGCCGGGCAGCATCGGCGTATTCGACGCTGCGATGCTTTTGGCGCTGCCGCAGTTCGGTCGCGAGCAGTTGCTCGCGACGTTGTTGGTCTTTCGCGTGTTGTATTTCGTGATCCCGTTCATGATCGCGATCTCGATCATGGGAACGCGCGAGTTCTGGCTCAACGTGGTGGTGCCCTGGCAGAAGCGCCGCAAGCTCAACGGCAATGGCAACGGCAATTGCGCGCCCTCTGTCGTGGCCCCCAGCCCCGCCTCGGCGCCGGCATCCGCGCCCCAGCCGGCCCCGGCAACCGTTGCGCAACCGGTCAAGCGGCTGAAGGCCTGAGCTCGACCCTCCACGTTATCCTAAGTTCCGGGCGGCCACTCTTATTTCCGCCCCAACTGTAACGTCAAACCCGCGTCATGATCCGTTCTTTTTACCGTTCGATCCTCCCGGGCATCGTGCTTGCGGGAGCGCTGGCGGCGTTGGCGCATCCGGCGGCCGCGCAAAACGCCGCCGACGCGCCGTTGCAGATTTCCTGGGAAGTCAAGAATCGCTTCCGCCTGTTCCGCGAGGAGCGCGATTTCCAGCTCCATGTCGAGGCCGCGCGCGACCGCAGCGTGCTGGCGTCCGAGCAGGCACTGGAGCTGCAGAGCGACGGGCGCGGCTGGGCGCGCAACATGGTCAACCGGCTCTGCATCGATCTATCGGGCCGCGTCAGCGAGCCCTGCACGCGCGATAACGTCAAGGAAAGCTATCTGACGCCGGTCGATCATGCGGTTGTGGTGCGCCTTGCGGGCGCGGTTCCGGTCGGCGCCACCTGCGCCTGGTCATTCGATGACGGCGACGGTCCGCCGCGGCAGTCCACCTTCGATTGCACCGAGCCGGTCAATCTGCGCGTCCGCTATGGCCGCGAGACCATCGCAAGCGTCGAGGTTTCCAGCGGCGAGACATCGCCGCAAAAACTCTCGACCGAGATCAGGGTTCGCGACTTCTTCATCGCGGGGCTCGGCGACAGCATCGCCTCCGGCGAGGGCAATCCGGATCGGGCGATCGCGCTTGCCGAGGAAGGCTTCTGCTTCCGCTATTACTTCAGCTCGGCGATTGCGCAATATTACCGGCCAAGCCGCGCGGGCTACAAAGGCGGACGCGCCTGCGAAGCGCCCGACACGTTGCAGAACTGGCAGCGTGGCGCAGCGCTCTGGCTCAACGCCGCCTGCCATCGCTCGCTTTACAGCTACCAGACCCGCACCGCGCTTGCGCTCGCCGTGCAATACCCGCACATCGCGGTAACCTATCTGCCGCTCGCCTGCACCGGCGCCACCATCGCCGACGGATTGTTCGGCGGCCAGCGCGCCCGCGAATGTCCGCCGAACAAGTCGACCGCAACCTGCCAGGTCGGCGTCAACGGGCAGCTCGCCGAGCTGCGCGAGGCGCTCGCGGCCGCAAGGCGCCGTCAATCCGATCGCCAGCTCGATCTCGTGCTGCTCTCGATCGGCGCCAACGACGTCTATTTCTCCGGTCTGGTCGCCGACGTGATCGTCGACTCCGCAACCGAGCGCACCCTGTTCCGCCGCACCGGCGTGCTGGCATCGGTGGATGACTCGCGCGGGGCGCTGGCGCGCGACCTGCCGCAGGGATTCTTGAAGCTGCGCGAGGCCCTGAAGCCTCTGGTCGGCGGCGACCTCTCGCGCGTGGTTTACACCTCCTATGCCAACCCGGCGCTTTCGAGCGGCGGCGCGCCCTGCCCCGGCGGCCGCGCAGGGTTCGACATCCATCCCTCCTTCAATGCAAACCCGCAGCGGCTCGCCAACGTCACGGGCTTTGTGCAGGACGAATTCCTGCCGCTGCTGAAGGCGCTCGCGACCTGCCAGTCCGGCGTGATCTGCCGCGATCTCGCAGCCGACCGCATGACCTTCGTCGAAAACCATCAGGCGGCCTTCGCCGACCACGGTTTTTGCGCGCGCGCCCAAACCGATCCCGAGTTCGACCGCGACTGCTTCTCGCCCAGGGGCGAGAGCTTTGATCCTGACATCGTGAACTCCGCGAGCCAGCCGATGCTGTGCGGCCGCAGCGCCGGCGAATACCGCCCCTATCTGCCGCGCGCGCGCTGGATCCGCGACGCCAATGACAGCTATTTCGCGGCCATGACCTATCCGCAAGGATTGCCGTCGTCGATGCAGCCCTCCGACATCCACGATGCCACCTGGGGCGTGCTCTCGGCCGTCTATGGCGGCGCCCTGCATCCCTCCGCCGAGGGCCATGCCGCGATGGCGGACGCGGCGCTGCCGGCAGCGGCAAGCGTGCTGCAGCTCGATGCCGTGGCGGGCGGCGTGCGCACGGAGCCAGCGGCGCCGGTCGCCGTGACGCCGGAGCAGCGTTAGCGCTGCGCGCTGTCATTGCGAGCGAAGCGAAGCAATCCAGCAAGCGTACCCCGGATGAACGGAGCAACATCCGGGGTGTCGAGCTTCAATCCCGCGTGTCGCTGCGTTCACGCGGGCTACGTTGCTGCGCCGTTTGAAAAATAGCCGAGACGATACGGTGCGTTGCTAGCCTACTCGCTCGACAAGATGCGCACGCGAGGGTGCAGGGTCAAACGGATCTGCGAAATATTGCGTTTCGCGGGCCACTCGTCCGTCGCGGAATTCCATGATGCTCACCGCGTATGATGGGACACCGTCATAGGCGAGAACGAATTCAGTGACCCAGAGATCGCCGCTCCCGATCATTCGCCGGACCGTGAAACGCTTCTTGTTCGGCTGGACGAATCGGCTCTCTTGAATGTTGCGCCGGCCGTGGATGCGCTCGCCGGATTGCGGATAATCAAGGACAGCATCCTCGCGGTAGATCTCATGTTCGACATCGAAATCGTTCGCGTCCGAAGCATTCCAATGGCGCTCCAGCGCCTGCCGCACGGTTCGATCATCCATTTCCATCTCCCACCTGCGCTTCTGGCTCCTATTTCGGAACGAAGGGCGCTATCGGCCAGCGCGCGCAATTGCGCTGGCACCCTTTGTTCGTGACCGACGTGAGCGGCTCTCGGCCACTGAACGCTACGCGAGCAGCGAGCGTAGCCCGGATGAGCGAAGCGACATCCGGGGTGTCGAGTATCGATCCCGCGTGTCGCTGCGCTCACGCGGACTACATTCCATGATAGCAAGTGGGCCGGACCGGCGAAAAGCGTAATCGGCCGTGACATTGACGCCGGCGCCAGGTCGAACCGGGCAACTGATTTGCCCGACAAGTGACTGCGAGGCGCGCACCATTCGCCAAAATCGCGCACTCCAGAAAGTCAATTTCGCAAGGTCCATCAAATAGTTCCGATTATCCGACGCCGCCGGGCAAAAATTTTCCTTCCGTTTCACAGAATTTCTGCTAATCGTGAGCGCGTCCCGCCTCACCTTGAGGGGCGTATCGCGATCGTCACGGACGTTGCGGCGGGATGCGATGGACGTGAATTGTGTCGCGCGACGAGCGGCATGAATGCGGACGGCGAAATCGTGTGGTCCTGGCGCCCCTGGGCTGGCGCTAAGCGAGCGGGTGATGATCCGCAAGCGACGGTGACTAAAAGGTCATGGACACCGGGGAGAGCGCGAAAATAAGCGTTAACACCGTCGCGCAGGGAATGTCGTGTTTGCGGCTTCGCCTGTAGTGACTTTGCTTGTGTGCTTCCTTGCTTCGCACACAAGGCTGCGGGTGCAGCTCAACACCCGGCATTCCCTGCGCCCTCAGCCGTTTCGAGGGACGTGGTTTCCTGCAAGACCCGGACACGTTCGTGCCGCGGGATCACTGAACTATGTCTCTCCGTCGTCATTGCGAGCCAACGGGTCGCGCGAAATCCCGCCCGATGACAGGCTCCGCGAAGCAATCCAGAATCGTTCCGGCTGACTCTGGATTGCTTCGGTCGCTTCGCTGCTCGCAATGACAGCGAGCTGTTTGACATTTGAATCAGAATCGCAAGGGGCCAAAATGCAACGTTGCCCACCATTCCGAATAACGCCTGTCGAGAGACGGAGAAATCACCGCGGCGCGGGCGCTGGCGCGGCCTTTTTGCCCGCGGGCTGCTTCATCGAGGCCGCCTGCGCCGGCAGATATTTCGCAACGATCTGCGGATCGACCTCTTTCATCGCGGTATCGGGCAGACGGGTCCAGACCTCGTCCTTGCCGAACAGCGCGATGCCGACATAGCCGCGCAAGGTCAGAGTTTGTCCGTCCGCGCTGACCGTCATCTTGGCGCTGTAGACCTTGCCGTCGCGCGGATCGAGGACGTTGCCGCCCTCATAGACGAGACCGTTGCGCTTCATGTCGCGGATAAAGGAAATCCCCTGCCACGGCGCGTTCTTGCGATCGTCGGTGCATCCCGAGCAGACCGGATTCGGAGGATCGCCGGGCTTGGGAAACAGCTTTGCCATCACGCCCTCGAAGACGCCGCTGTGATCGACAACAAGGATGTAGAGCGCCGGCTGGCCATCCTCGATCTTTTGCCACATGCCAGCCGCGGAGGGCTCGGCGGAGACGGCCGGAAAAGCGCCCATGGTGGCAATGGCGAGCGCTGCAATGGGGAGCCACGGTCGACGTCTGGAAAGCGCGATACGCATCGTTTTCACCCAGGAAATCCATGAACTTAATGGCAGGAGACTAAGGCCATTTCGAGGATGGTTCCAGTGCCCCGCGGAACCCGCCGGGAGCGTGATGCGATCCGTGGCGGCGCGCAGCCGGCACAGTCAGCCCACCCCGAGCTTCTTCTGCAGGCTCGACGACGATGTCGTGTATTGAAACACCAGCCGCTTGTCCGGATAGACATAGCGATGCGCCTTCTGCGCCATCAGCGCGCCCTCATGGAAGCCGCACAGGATCAGCTTGAGCTTGCCCGGATAGGTGTTGATGTCGCCGATGGCGAAAATTCCGGGGACGCTGGTCTCGAACGCGCTGGTCTCGACCGGCACCAGATTGTTCTCGAGCTCGATGCCCCAATTGGCGACCGGGCCGAGCTTCATGGTGAGCCCGAAGAAGGGCAGCATGGTGTTGCAGGAAACCTTCGACACCGTATTGTCGTTGCCCTTCACCGTCGCGCCGGCAAGCTTGCCGCCTTCGCCCTCGAGCGCCGTGACCTGGCCGATCTTCAGGTCGACCTTGCCGGCAGCGACGAGCGCGCGCATCTGCTCGACGCTGTGGGGAGCCGCGCGGAAATCATCGCGCCGGTGCAACAGCGTGACCCGCTTTGCGAGCGGCTGCAGATTGAGTGTCCAGTCCAGCGCCGAGTCGCCGCCGCCGACGATCAGGAGATCCTTGTCGCGGAACTGTTCCATCTTGCGCACGGAATAGAACACCGACGAGCCTTCATAGGCCTCGATGCCCGGCACCGGCGGACGTTTCGGCTGGAACGAGCCGCCACCGGCGGAAATCACCAGCACCTTGCATTCGAACACCTTGCCGACATCGGTCGTGACGCGGAAGGCGGGATCGCCGATCTTCTCGACCTTCTCCACCATTTCGCCCAGATGGAAGGTCGGATGGAACGGCTTGATCTGCTCCATCAGCTGCTCGGTGAGGCCGTGCCCGGTGACGTAGGGAATCCCGGGAATGTCGTAGATCGGCTTCTCCGGATAGAGTTCGGCGCACTGGCCGCCGACCTTGTCGAGAATGTCGACCAGATGCGCCTTCATGTCGAGCAGGCCCAGCTCGAATACGGCAAACAGCCCGCAGGGACCCGCACCAACAATCAACACATCGGTTTTGATCGGCTCGCTCATAAGCGCTTCTTTTCGGTTGGATCGCGCCCTGAAGGACAGTGCGCGCAAAAGCAAAAAAGGCACGGCTTGTCTAGCCAACGCAAGCCGATCAGGAAAGCCATAAATGACTGGCCAGCCCTGCACTTGGCCCACTTGCCGGGTCCGGATATCTGGGCTGTAAGGAATGAAATTGATGGAGATCAAGCGGTGAACGCGCCTACCCGCCTCGAATCCACGCCTCGCGTGGAAGATTTGACGCCTCGGCTGGAAGATTTTCCCTACCGTCTGACCGACAATGTGCGGTTTGCCGATCTCGATCCCAATCAGCATGTCAACAACGCGGTCTATGCGACCTATTTCGAGACCGGTCGCGTCACGCTGATGAAGGACCGCTCGTATGGCCTGATGCCGGACGGGTTCGGCTGGATCATGGTGCGGCTCGACATGCACTTCCGCGCCGAGCTGCGCTGGCCGGGCACCATCGAGACGGGGCTTGGACTTGTCAAATTCGGCCGCACCTCGGTGACCTTCGATCAGGTGGTGTTCTCGGAAGGCAAATGCGTCGCCTCAGCGCAATCGGTCAGCGTGCTGATCGACGAAGCCACGCGAAAACCCATTCCACTCACGAAAGAGATTGTCGCGGCCTTCCAGCCCTGGCTGCGCCGCGGCGTCGAAATCGTTCAGCCCAGGTTTTAGCGGCGCCGGCTCTTCAGGCCTGGCGTTCAGGCGTCGAGACCACGAGGCCGTCGAGTTCGTCGCTCACCTTGATCTGGCAGGACAGGCGCGAATTCGGCCGCACGTCGAAACCGAAATCCAGCATGTCCTCTTCCATCGGCGACGGCGAGCCGACCTTGTCGCGCCAGGCCTCGTCGACATAGACATGGCATGTCGCGCAGGCGCAGGCGCCGCCGCATTCGGCTTCGATGCCCGGAATGGCATTGCGGATCGCCGCCTCCATGACGGTCGCGCCGTTCTCCACTTCGATCGTGCGGGATTCGCCGTGATGGTCGACAAAAGTGATCTTGGCCATGTTTGCTCGTGTCGCGGGGAAACAAGGGGGGTCTTGGCCAGTGCTATAGCGGGTCGATCCGGCCAGCGCTAGTGCGCTTCAGGACCGCTCCAGCAGCGCTGCGATTGCCATGCGCGCTTCTGCCACGGCCTCGCCGAGCTCGCGCAGGGTTGCCCCGAGGTCCTCGCCCCGCCGGATCGCCAGCTCCAGGACCGCTGCGCACGCGGCAACACGCGTGGCGCCGATCGCACGCGCCGAACCTTTCAATGTATGCGCCAGCGCGCCGGCCTCTGTCGGGCGTGTTTTGAGCCTGAGCATCAGCCGGTCGGACTGGCTGATGAACATGGCCAGCACCTCGCGCTCGAGGAGGCGATCGCCGAGCGTCATCCGCCGCAGTTGCTCAAGATCGATCGGTCCATCGTCGGGTGCAAGCGGTGGGGACGGCATCCAGATGGTCCGTTCTGCGTGAGGCGACATGGGGGCGTTCGCGACGAATCGATGTTCCCTCGCCGGCGGCAAGCGTTGGGCCGAGACAACCACGGAAACGCTTAAGGGAACGTTTGGGGTACTCGCCGCACCTTCGCCCCGTTTCTGACCAGGAGCTGCCGCAATTCACAGGTTGTCCCCAGAAAACCTGTGTACGAATAATATCTTACGGCGTACTCCTGTTAACGATGATTAAGATTGTCTTAATCGTGACCATTTCAAAAGCATCGATCAGCCAATAGGATGTTTTTGTGCGGGGCAAAGTACGCGGCCGAATCGCCGCTGTTTGGGGTTGACTGCATGATGCCGGCATCGACCTGACGCGAGGGCGCTCGCGCCGGGCTTCTCGCGATGCGTAATAGTGTGGGGGTCAGGCTGACATGGCGAATAATCCGAAAAAGGTGAAAGACCCGACAGAAGTCGCGCTTTCTGCCATTCAGGAAGCCCTCAATATCAGCGACGCCAATGCAGATGCCAATCGGGGTTCGTTGCGCAGCGATATCCCGCCGCAGCTCCCGCCGGCCGCGCCAAGCTACGACGAACCCCGCTTCAACGAGCCCGGTTATGATGCGCCGGCGCGCGCCGAACGCGCGATGTTCGAGCCGATCGAGGAGCCGCGTCCGACGCGCCGCCCCGCCAATGACGATCGCGAGACCATCGGTCAGATCCTGCAGGCCATTCAGAAGGGACGCCCTGCGCGCAACATCTACACGCTCGCCACCCTGTTCGGCGGCGTCTGGATCGTCGGCTGCGGCCTGCTGACTGTCAGCTTCCTGCCCGCGCTGCAGGCCGCGATCGGTCAGGGCCCCGGCGGCGTGCTGGTGCTTGGCGGGCTTGCGGCGCTGTTCTTTGCACCCGTGCTTCTGTTCTATTTCCTCGCGAGCCTCGCCTGGCGCGGCCAGGAAATGCGGATGATCGCGCAGGCAATGGCACAGGTCGCGATCCGCTTCTCGGAGCCCGAGGGCGCCGCCGCCGACTCGATGGTGACCGTCGGTCAGGCGATCCGCCGTGAAGTCGCGGCGATGGGCGACGGCGTCGAACGCGCGATTGCGCGCGCCGGCGAACTGGAAACGCTGGTCGCCAACGAGGTGGCGGCCCTGGAGCGCGCCTACAGCGACAACGAAGTGCGTATCCGCGCGCTGTTACAGGATATCGCCCATCAGCGCGACAACTTGGTCGGCCAGGCCGAACAGGTCCGCAGCGCCATCTCCGGCGTTCAGATCGACCTTCGCCACGATATCGCGCTGATCTCCGACGCGATCGCCTCGCGCGTCGACGAGGTCGCCAAGAGCATCACCGGCGCGCTGGAAGAGCGCGGCGCCCATATCACCCAGGCGCTGTCGAATGCCGGCGACAACATGATCCTTGCGCTCGGCGAGCGCGGCGGCGACCTGCTCGACCGCCTGGAGGAAGCGAGCGCCGAGACCACGCGCGCCGTGCTCGACGCCTCCGAGCGGCTGACCACGAGCCTCAATTTCAAGACCGGCCACGTCCATGACGAATTCGTGGATCTCGCCGATCGCGTCCACGAGATGCTGAATGAGCGCATCGATCGCATCACCAGCGAGTTCGAGCAACGCTCTTCGAACATCGTCGACGGCATCTCCGAACGCACCGAACAGGTCCACGACTCGCTGAAGAATTCGGGCGACTCGCTCTTGCTGGAGCTCGACCTGCGCAGCAACGATCTTGTCGGCAAGATCGACGAGGCGGGCAACCGCCTCGCGACTCAGATCCTCTCCTCGGGCGACAAGGCGAGCGAAGCGCTTGACGTCACCGTCAATTCGCTGGTGGCGAAGGTGGTCGGCCAGACCGAAACCGCGCACGACACGCTCTCGCTGCAGATGAGCGCGTTCGACGAGCTGGTGAAGAACCAGGGCGCGGAACTCGCGGAAAAATTTGCTCGCGACTCCGGCACGCTCGGCGCGCTCATTACCCGCCACATCTCGGAGTTCGACCGCACGGTGAAAGGCTTTGGCGGCGAGATCGTGGATCGGATGGGTCAGCGCACCCAGGAGATCTCGGACTCCCTGAAGACCTATGTCGACAATTTCGACTCGCGTCTCACCTCGACTGGCGGCGAGATCACCGCCTCGATGGACCAGCGCCTGGTGCAATTCGAGACCACGCTGCAGGGCCGCGTCGAGCACCTCGACACTTCGCTCGACAACAGGCTGAAGTCGCTCGAAGAGACGTTTGAAACGCGTTCTAGAACGGTCACCGAGACCATCGACAACCGGCTTGGCTCGCTGACCACGACCATGACCGACGGCGCAGCGCAGCTGATCCAGTCGCTCGACTCGCGGCTGACCCACCTCACCTCCTCGATGAGCGATGGCACCGCGAAGGCGATCGAGGCGGTCGACCGCCGCATCGCGAGCGTGACCGAGACGATCGATGGCCGCAGCGCCCAGCTGACCGACACCATCACCGCCCGCTTCCAGGAAATCCACCAGGGCATCGATACAAGGGTCGGCGCGATTGGCAACGACATCGACACCCGTGTCGCCCAGTTCGAGGATCTGCTCGGCTCGCGCATCGAAGCCGTGGCCGGCCGCATCGAGAGCAGCGGCCGCCAGGCCAGCGATGACCTGATGTCGCGCGCGGAGATGCTGTCGCAGGGCATCAAGTCGCATGTCGAGGACGCCGAGCGCTCGCTCACCAATCTTGTCGTCAACACTTCGGAGACGATCCAGACCGGCGCCCGCACGGCGCAGCAGGCGCTGCTCACGGTCTCCTCCGATGTCGGCGCCCAGCTCAAGCTGACTTCTTCCGAGGTCGAGCGCGCGCTGGCGGCCGTGGGCACCGGCGCTGCGAATTCGATTCTGTCGAGCGCCCGCGACGCCCAATCAACGCTGGTGACGGCGTCGAGCGATGCCGCCAACCAGATCAAGATGCTTTCAGCCGATATGCAGCGCTCGCTGTCGATTGCAGGAAGCGCCACCGCAGAATCCGTCACCGCGGGCGCACGGGACGCCCACAGCACACTGGTCAGCGCCGCCTCCGAGGCCGCAAGTCACGTCAAGAATCTCGCGGCCGATGTCGAGCGCACGCTGTCGGCAGTCGGGGCGGACACTGCTGCATCGATCCTCGGCAGTGCCCGCGAGGCAAAAAGTTCCCTGACGGCCACGTCGGCCGACGCCGCAAGCCAGATCAAGGCGATTTCCGCCGACATCGAACGTTCGCTGGGCGCGGTCACCGCGAAGACCACGGACAACATCCAGATCAGCGCCCAGAACGCGCAGAACGCGCTGATCGCCGCCGGCCAGTCGTTCGGCTCTTCGATGACTGTGAAGACCGACGAGATCGTCGGTTACGTGCAGCAGCAGACCGACCGCCTGGCGCAGATGATCGACGGCAAACGCGGTTCGCTGGTCGACGCCATCGGCGCCAAGACCACCCAGCTCTCGAACGAGATCGACCGCGTCACGTCAGATGCGCTGAAGTCGATCGAGACGCGCGGCCAGGCGTTCGGGCATGCCATGCTCAGCAACGGCTCGGATGTGGCGCGCACGATCACCTCGGCGGGCGAGCTTGCGACCGGGTCGATCAACAAGTCGCTGAAGGAGCTCGAACAGTCGACAAGAGCGGCAATCGAACAGTCGCGTCAGGTGTCGATTGCGGCCGTGACCGAGATGCAGGAGACCAGCAAGATCCTGCGTACCGACACGGTAGCGCTGTTCGAGCGGCTGCGCGAGGGCAACATCCTCCTGCAGGAGGTCTTGACCGGGGCCCACGACAACCTCAACTCGCTGGAGCGCGCGCTGGTGACGCGCGTGGCCGATTTCATCTCGGCCATGAACGACGTCACCTCGCGCAATGGTGCTGCGACCCAGACGCTGGAGGACCAGCTCGGCATCTTCAACGACAAGACCGCGAGGGCGCTGCAGGACCTCAACGCGCTGTCGGGCCAGTTCGACGCCCATGGCAAAGCGCTGGTGGAAGCCGCAGCCATGGTCGAGCAGGCCAACCGCTCGACCAGTTCCTCCGTCAACGAGCGCAAGGCGACGCTGGAATCGCTGGTCACCAACATCGATCTGCGCACCGCCGATCTCGACCAAAGGCTGTCGCGTTTCACCCGCCTGCTCGATGAGTCGCTTGCCGCTGCCGAAGAGCGCGCCCGCGACATCGCACGCGTCGTGGCGGAGACCGCAGGGGCAGGCTCGTCCGCGATCAGCCGCCAGTTCGAGGCGGTCCGCGCGGCGTCCGAGGAAGAGCACCGGCAGACCGTCGAAACCATGCACGACATCTACCGGCAAACCACCGAAGAAGCGGATGCCATGTTCAAGCAATCCGCGGACAAGTTTGCCAGTCTGGTGTCCAGCATGAAGCAGATGGCGGCCGAGATGCATCATGAGCTCGAGGCTACCCGCAACGAGCTGCGCCGCGGGGTGCTGGAAATGCCGCAGGAGGCCGCCGAGAGCACCGCGCAGATGCGCAAGGTGATCGTTGACCAGATCGAGGCGCTCGCCGAGCTCAACCGGATCGTTGCCCATCACGGGCGCGGTCTGGACGTGGTCGCGAACGGCCGCAGCAGCACCGTGCCGCGCCAGGAGGAGCCAATGATGGCGACGGCTGGCATGGCGACCTCTGGCATGGCGACGGCTGGCGGTCGCGTCGAGCCGCCGCGGATGCGTGAGGCCGGCAGCGCATCTGTTCTGCCCCCGCCGGACCTTGGCGGATCGGGCTCGCGTCGCACCGAAGCGCCACCGGTCAGCCCCGCGGCCGACCAGGGACGCGACGGTTGGCTTTCCGACCTGTTGAACCGGGCCGACAACGCCCCTCCCGCCCCGCCGCGCGGCCGCGCGCCGCAGGCAGGCGGCAACCCGCTGGAGTCGCTGTCGCTCGACATCAGCCGCCTGATGGACCGCAACCTCGCGGCCGAGATGTGGGACCGCTACCAGCGCGGCGAAAGCAAGGCGTTTACCAAGCGCCTCTACACGCCGGCCGGCCAGAAGGCGTTCGACGAGGTCGCGCGCAAGTACCGCGCCGACCGTGCCTTCAAGCAGACGGTCGACCGCTACATTACCGAGTTCGAGCGGCTGCTCGACGAGGTCGCGCGCGAGGATCGGGGACCGCAAGCGCTCCGCGGCCACCTCACCTCGGAGACGGGCCTCGTCTACACTCTCCTCGCACATGCTGCGGGACGGTTGGGGTAAGCCCGCGAACAGCGAGCAGCGAATCGAAACGGAGGCCGCGAGCCTCCGTTTTGATATGTGCCAGGGAGCGCAGAGCCCCTATTCGCTAATCCCCAATCGCTATTGGCAATGTCACTGCCGCCTCTGCTGGCCCGCCGCAGGTGCGGCCGGTGCCGGCGCCGGAGCCTGGCCCTGGGCCTGGGTCGGCTGGTTCGAATTGCTCGCGCCGAACAGAACGCGGGTCGGGTTGCGATCAAAGTTGTTCACGGCGCGGCTGATATCGCCGAGCGTCTTGCGGCCGTCCGCCATAAGCGCGCCGGAGCGCTTGTCAAAATCCTCGGCAAGCTCGCGGATCGATTTTACGGTCTGGAACAGTTCACCGCCGTCCTTGCCGCCTGCGAGCGAATTGAGGCCGAGCATCAGATTGTCGGCCTTGCCCATCACGCCATCCACCCGCCCCATGATGGCATCGATTCGTTCGGAGTTGCGGGCCAGCGTGTTGGTGAAGGTTTCGAGGTTATGGAGCGCGTTCCTGACCGCTTGCTGATTGTCCGCGACCACCCGATTGATGTTCTGCAGCGTGCCGCGGATCGCTTCCGTGACGTCCTGCAGCCGGTTTGGGTCGGCGGTCAGCACGGGGATGCCGTCCTCATCCAGGGGAACGGCGGGTGCCGCCTCATCGCCGCCTTTCAGTGAGATCGCGGCGACGCCGGTGAGCCCCTGGAACTCCAGGCCGACAAGCGTGTCCTTGCGGACCGGTGCATTGTTCTCGACCATCGCCAGCGCAACCACGCGGCGCGGGTTGTCGAGCTTGACCGAGATCACCTCTCCCACCCTGATACCGTTGAAATTCACGCTTCCGCCGTTGCGCAGACCCGCGGCAGGACCCTCGAACACGATGCGCAAGGGGCTACGCGCCTTGGTGGTGTGGAGGCTTTGGAACCAGAGCACGAAGCCGAACGCCGCCGCGATCACCGTCAGCGTGAACAATCCGATCAGGACATAGTTCGCCCGCGTTTCCATCGATGACTCCTAGCCCATCACAGCGCGGGCGCGCTTGCCGTGGAAATATTGTCGCAGCCAAGGGTGCTGCGAAGCCTGCATGTCGGCCATTGATCCTGCGGCAATGATCCTGCCGTTTCCCAAAACGGCTATGCGGTCGCAAGCGGTGTAGAGGCTGTCCAGGTCGTGGGTTACCATGAAAACGGTCAGTCCCAAAGTGCGCTGCAGGGTCCTCACCAGTTCATCGAAATCGCCGGCACCGATCGGATCGAGTCCCGAGGTGGGCTCGTCCAGAAAGACGAGTTCCGGATCGAGCGCGAGCGCGCGCGCCAGTGCCACGCGCTTGATCATGCCGCCAGACAATTCGGACGGAAAACGGTCGGCAACCTCGGGCCGCAGCCCGACCATGCCGAGCTTGGCCACCATGATCTCGTCGAGCAGCCGCTGCGAGACATTGAGATATTCGCGCACCGGAAACTGGATATTCTGGCGCACGGTCAGCGAGGAGAACAGCGCGCCCTGCTGGAACAGGATGCCCCAGCGCCGCTCCACCCCGCGCCGCGCTGTGGCGTCGGCCGCGTCGAGATCGATGCCGAACACCTCGATGCGCCCGGCGATCTTTGGCACGAGCCCGATGATGGTGCGTGTCAGCACGGATTTGCCCGCGCCGGAGGGACCGACAAAGCCCAGGATCTCGCCGCGCCTGACATCGAGGTTGAGCCCGTCGAGCACGCGCGTCGCGCCGAACTGAACGGTGATGTCGCGCACCCGGATGATTGAGTCGGAGGGAGCCAATGCCATGATCACATCCCGATCGCGGCGAAGAAGATCGCAAACACGCCGTCCATCACAATGACGAAGAAGATGCTCTTCACCACCGAGGCGGTGGTGTGCTGACCGAGCGACTCGGCGCTGCCTTGCACCGCGAGTCCCTCGACGCAGGCGACGACGCCGATCACGCCCGCCATGACAGGCGCCTTGACGATACCGACGGTGAAGTGATCGATCGAGATCGCGTCCCGCAAGCGCAGCAGGAACGCCTCGGGATCGACCCCGCCATAGAGCCATGCGACCAGGCCGCCGCCATAGAGAGCTGCCATCGCGCCCAGGAAGGCAAGGATCGGCAGCGCGATGACGAGCGCCAGCATGCGCGGCAGGATCAGGACCTCGATCGGGTCAAAGCCCATGGTGCGCAGCGCGTCGATCTCCTCGCGCATCTTCATCGAGCCCAGTTCGGCGGTGTAGGCGCTGCCCGAACGGCCGGCGACCATGATCGCGACGAGCAAAACGCCGATCTCGCGCAGCACCAGCACGCCCAGCATGTCGACGACAAAAATGTCAGCGCCGAACTTGCGGAAATGAAAAATGCCCTGTTGCGAGATGATGCAGCCGATCAGGAACGTGATCAACACGATGATCGGCACCGCGCGCCAGCATACTTGCTCGAGATGATGCACCGTCGAGGTCAGGCGAAAATTGCGGGGATGCAGGAAGACCCGCCCAGTGGCTACCAACACTGCGCCAAGCATATCGATCAGGTCGACAAAAGTGCCGCCAATGCCGGCGACGCTGCGGCCGATCTGGTCCAGCATCCCGGAGATGGTCACCGTCGCGGTCGCTGCAACGGGCGCGGCCTTCACGCGGCGGACCTCGTCGACCAGGCTCGCATAATTGGCCGAGAGTCCGGCAATCCTGGCCTCGATTCCGCCATGGGTCAGGTTGCGGCGCAGCCGCTCAATCAGCCAGGCGCCGAATGTGTCGAGCCTGGAAACCTGCGACACGTCGATAAAGATATTGGGCCGGCTGCCGGCGAGTTTCTCGGCGTCCGCTACCATATCCTCAAGATACGACGCGAACGGCGCCGTCCAGGACCCCACGGCGCAGAGCGCAAGCCCATTGCCTTGCACGATTCGCTCCAATGTCGGGGCACGGCTCACGCCGGAGAACTCCCGCAAAATCCGAGCGCGATGAGAAAAGAACATACAAGCACGTCAGCCAACCTTGTAAGAAGCGCCCCTAACCGGCCATAGTTGGTCGTCCCCGCAATCGCGGGGTTCGAAAATCGCCAGACCTTAAAATGACTTCCGGCAAATCTCCAAGGCTGATTGTCCGAATCGAGAGCTGGCCCATCCGAGGTTCCTTTGCCATTAGCCGGGGAACCAGGACAGAGGCGATCACGGTCGTGGCGGAAGTAAGTCAGGACGGCCTGACCGGGCGCGGCGAATGCGTCCCCTATTTGCGTTATGGCGAAACAGCGGAGGCGGCCTTCGCGGCTCTGGGAGCGCTCAAGGAGGCCGTGGCCGCCGGCCTTGACCGGGCTGCGCTTCAAGCGGCCTTGCCTGCGGGTGCGGCCCGCAATGCGTTGGATTGCGCCCTGGTCGATCTGGAGGCCAAACGCAACGGAAAGCGGGTTTGGACACTGCTGGGGCGCGCGGAGCCCCGGCCATGCACGACCGCCTATACGATCTCGCTTGGCGCCCCCGAGGCGATGGCGGCGGCGGCCGAAGCGGCCGCGCACCGTCCCCTTTTGAAGATCAAGCTCGGTGGCGAGGGTGACGAGGCGCGAATCGCGGCGGTGCGACGAGCAGCCCCGAAAGCCGAGCTGATCGTCGATGCCAACGAATCCTGGAGCGCGTCCAATCTGGAACCAAACCTGGTCGCCTGCGCCGAGGCCGGGG
>Ga0335080_10002103_pt1 | contig 19801 bp, 14 predicted proteins | sample Lox_Sample_34_FD_206720 | JGI IMG/M metagenome (GOLD analysis project Ga0335080, IMG submission 206720) | Soil microbial communities from Loxahatchee National Wildlife Refuge, Florida, United States - Lox_Sample_3.4 | ecosystem: Environmental > Terrestrial > Soil > Wetlands | place: USA...
GCAAATCCCAGGTTGTTGAGCGTCTGGGGACGGTCTTCCCGCCGAAACGATCCATGCGCCTCATAATTTTTGCGTAGAAGGACATTGGCATCAGAGCCGGCGCGAAAATCCGCATCTTCGTGCAACGCGCGCGCTTTTTTTACCCAGCCCGCATCGCGCGGATTCTTCTTCAGCTTCGGAAGGGCGTCATAGGCGGAACGAAATTTCGGATCGATGTAAGCGTCGAGACTGTCGGGTAGCTCCATCAAATGCGAATCCGCGTCATGCACGATACGATTTTCCACATACGCCATCATTGCTCTCCCGCGGCTTTGTTATGTGTTGATCCTATCAGATCGGAACGGCCTTCCAGAAATAGCGTACGAAGCCGCGTTTCGGATCGAAGTCTTTGATTCGAAAGGCCATGCGAACTCTCGCGCCCGTATCGATCTGGCCCTGCTCCACATCTGTTATGTCGGCCATCAGACGGCCGCCTTCGGCAAAGGTGATCATGCCGTAGTGGCTCGGCGGGTCCATTGAATAAGTGAGGAAGTCAGCGGACCAAGACAGGACTGTGCCCGGCTGCTCGGAAAAGCTGTAATCGTCCTGGCTGTCGACAGCCTTGCAGTTCGGGTTCACGCACACGCGCGTTTTGGGAAACTGTGCCGTTCCACAGACGCGGCATTTGCCACCGATCAGACTCAGCAGCATGTCGCTCTTGCGATAAAGGACAGTCAGCGCCGTGCGCTTGTCTATCTCGGCGCGCATGCCCTTTTCCAACTCGACAAGGCCGTTGAATCCGAGAAACTTCATGTAGTTGGTTTCTTCTTTGCCGAGCGCGAGATGTCCCTCGACCGCTTTCGGCTTTGAGAGTTCGGCAATCTGTGGCGTAACCCGGAAGAGGAGCGCGTCGGCGCCCTGCGCAAACTGGACGAGCAGGATATTTTGACCTGGCTTGGCTTCTTCCAGCGTGTGCGCCAGCATCAGGAGAGCGTGAGCGGCGCCGGCGTCGCCAACACGTGACGAAAGATTATCGCGCACGCGCGCAGCCTCGATGCCGCACTGTCGCGCGATCGACTGGTCGAGTTTCGCAAACGGGCAAGGCAGAATGAAGTGTGCTATGTCGCCAGGCGCGACACCTGTCTTGTCAAGAACCTCCTTGACGACGGCGGGAACGATCTTGCTGTAGCCTTCGTCGCGAATCCAGCGCTCTTCCCAGGCATAGTCGAAGTCCTCGCCTTCGCCGCGGAAATGGTCGACAAAATCGAACGTGACGGTGTGGCTGCCCACGAGCTCCGCGACGACCTTGTCGCGGCCAACCACGAACGCGGCTGCAGCGTCTCCATAGGCGAGTTCCTGCGCGGACGCCGCACGTGTCTTTCGCTTCTCGCCGGCGACTAGGAGCGGCGCGTCGAGACGTCCGGCGGCCACAGCGTCGAGCGCCGAAATCAATCCGGAAGTTCCGGCGCGAAGCGATGACGAGACGTCGACCGACGAAAGGTCTTTGCGGAGTCCGAGCGCGGCGGCCACTATGCCAGCATTCTGGCGGTCGGCGAAGGGCATCGTGGTTGACGCAAGGAATATTCCATCGATGTGGGCGCGGTCGCGGACGGGATCAATCGCCGGCAGACAATCGCGCCCCGCCTCATAAGACATGGTCAGCGCGTCCTCGTCCCAATTGGCCATCGCACGCTCACCTTTTGCGCCGCCAACAAAATTCGGCGCGAACCAGGCGTTAGCTTGCGCAATCGCCTTGCGTTGCAGACGGCGCCGCGGAATGTAAGCGCCGAAGGCGGTGATACCGATCATCGTAGGTTCCCGTAGTCAATTTCACATAGAAAATCAGGTTTGCCCGTGCGCGACTAGTCCGGCGGCACGATGCATGCGATGCCCTTGGCCCGTAGAGAGGTACAGAGCTGCGATGCGGTCGCAGCTTCGAACCCGCTTACACGGAGCCGATACCATCTCCTCTTGCCTGGGAGATCGACCGGCACGATGACCGGCGCCAGCGATGCCAGCAGATCTGCGGACTGTTCTTGCATTCGGGACCAGACCTCTCTTGCTTCGACCTCGTTGCGATACGCTCCCAGCTGGATCGACCGATTTCCCGAAGGGAGCGGCTCGCTGATCGTCGGTTTGAGTTTTGGAACGTTGTTTGGCTCTGGGGCCGTCATAGTCGGCTGGTTCGACGGCCCAGGCCTGTTCAGAACGATGGGCGCATCCGACCCGTCGCCCGCGCCTCCCCCCATAGCAACGAGCCGATCGGCGGCGAGCGTGAATTGCGGATTCGCTGTGACCGCCGATCGATAGTACTCGCGGGCGGCGCTCACCTGACCTAACGCCTCTGCGATCTGGCCCAACCCATAATCTGGGAATTCGGGATGGGGGTTCCCGGCCGCGATGGATGCTTCGTAATCACGCTCGGCCTCCGCCAGGCGGCCGAGCCTGCGAAATGCGTTTCCCCGGTTGTTGTACGCCGCTGCGAATTTCGGCTCCAACCTAATCGCGGCGGTGTAGTCCTCGATCGCGTCGCTTGTTCGGTTGAGTTCGTCCAGTGTCACGCCACGATCATACAGCGCGCCTGCTTGCTCTTCCGCGCCGAGCGCAGAAAGCGAGATCGCGTCATTGAAATCAGCGAGTGCATCCGCTCGTTGGCCGAGCAATTCACGCGCAAATCCCCGTTGCACAAGGATCCGCGCGCGTTCTTGTGATGAAAGCTGACTTCCAGCGAGCGCTTTGTCTGCAAGTTCCAACATCTGTGCAGGGTTAGCGGCCTGAGGCGCATCCGGATCGGCATGCGTCGACGCCGCGCTGCCAAGCCAGGTGGCCAAAACCACTCCGCAAGAAATCTGAAGCATTCTTGACATCGACTAAACGCCGCTACCCGTGCTCACAAGCGATGATAGTGCCTAAACCAGCTGACGAAACCGGTAATTCCGGTCGCGAGCGAGATTTTAGGCGCGAAGCCAAAGTCGCGCGACGCCAGCGAAATGTCCGCGTACGTTTCGCGCACGTCGCCAGGCGGCCCGCCCTTATACTCCAGCACGGCTTTTCGATTGGTCGTTCGCTCGATATGCCCAATCAGATCCAGCACGCTTTCCGGTCTGGAATTCCCGAGGTTGTAGATCCTGTGCGGCGCTTCATTCTGCGCCTGAAGAAACGGTGCTTCCGTCATCCGCACAACGGCCGCTACGATGTCGTCCACATGGGTAAAGTCGCGTCGCAGTGCGCCCCCACCAAAGACGGGAATTGCGCGGTCGTGTAGAATTGCATCCGTGAACGACCAGTACGCCATGTCCGGCCTTCCCCATGGCCCATAGACTGTGAAGAATCGCAGCCCCGTTTGTTTGAGGCCGTATAGGCTGGCGTAGGAATACGAAAGCAGCTCGCAGGATCGCTTCGTTGCTCCGTAGTAGGATATGGGTTTGTCGGCTCGCGCGGTTTCGGCGAAGGGCGGTCTGGTATCGTTTCCATAGACCGAGCTCGATGACGCGTAGATGAGATGCTGCAAGCCAGCATGATGGCGAGCGAATTCCAGGACGTTTGCGTGCCCAACCAGGTTAGCACGCGTGTAGGCACCGGGATTTGTGTCCGCATAGCGCACGCCTGCTTGTGCAGCCAAATGTATTATGACTTGGAAGCGGTCGGAGCCTGCGGCCGCCAATAAGGCGCCTTCATCGGCGATGTCGGCCTTTGCAAACCGATAATCACTTCGCGTTCCGATTTCCCCCAGACGTGCGAGTTTCAAGTTCGGGTCGTAATAATCGTTGATCTCGTCGACGGCCGTCACGGAATGACCTGTGGCCAACAACGCCCGCGTCACATGAAAACCGATGAAGCCGGCGCCGCCGGTGACAAGTACCCGCATCAGACATTCCCCGATTCCGTTAACGCCCCAAATATGGACGCTGGCCCAGTATGTATGCCAAGAAGTCGCGCACACAAACCCGGTGATCCATGCCCTCCCCGAAGCCCGTCCGAAAAGCCGTATTTCCCGTTGCCGGCATGGGCACCCGCTTCCTTCCGGCTACGAAAGCGGTTCCCAAGGAAATGCTGACGGTCGTGGACAAGCCCGTCGTTCAGTATGCAGTCGAAGAGGCGAAAGACGCAGGTATTGAACAGTTCATCTTCGTCACAGGCCGGGGAAAGCACATCATCGAGGATCACTTCGACCACGCCTATGAGCTGGAATCTCTTCTGTCCGCTCGCGAAAAAACGAAAGAATTGGATAGCTTGTTGGAGGGATTGCCCGTCAGCGGGTCGGTCTCCTTCACGCGCCAGCAGAAGCCGCTCGGTCTCGGTCATGCGGTGTGGTGTGCGCGCCACCTCGTTGGCGACGAGCCTTTTGCGGTGTTGCTACCCGACGATCTACTCGTTGGCACACCCGGCGCGTTGACGCAGATGATTGAAGCCTACAACAGCGTCGGCGGCGGCGTGATCATCGCCGCCGAGGAAAAGCTGCTGGAAGAGACGCAGCGCTACGGCGTCGTGTCTCCGGGCAAGAGCCGTGGCAATGTCACGGAGGTAAAGGGCGTCGTCGAAAAGCCCAAGCCCAAGGATGCTCCGTCGCGTTTGTGCATCATCGGACGTTACATTTTGCAGCCTGAAGTATTCACGGAACTCGACAAGCGGGAAAAAGGCGCTGGCGGCGAGATTCAGCTTACCGACTCCATGGCGCGCCTGATCGGGCGCATGCCGTTCCACGCGGTCAAGACGAGTTGCGATCGTTACGACTGCGGAGACAAGGTCGGATTTCTCCAGGCCAACATCGCGCTGGGACTTCAGCGTCCCGACATCGCGCCAGCATTGAACGCTTTTCTGAAAACGACCATTGGATAAACGCCCGGTCCCCATCCGCGCGCGGCGGCGCGGACGACGCCCTCACACGAGGTGCGACAGATCTTTGGTCAGGTATCCGAAACGGCTCATCTGCTTGTGGTGAGTCTGCACGATTTTTCGGATTTGGCGGCGCGTCAGCACCTCACGCCACTGGCCTGCACGACCTTCGCGGAAAAACTTTTCCGCTTTGGCAGGCTTCTCACGAAAGCCGTGCTCGGCCTCCTGTTCCTGCAGACGTTTGAAGCTTGAGAGTTCGATCGCTTTGCGAAGCTGATCCAGTGTCGGCGTCATCAGCAGAAAGCGCGTCAGCTTTCCAAACGTGCCTTCCGCGTCTGACAACATATCCTCGTACCGCATGATGTGTATGGCCCGGTGAGGTCGACGAGTCCAACTCTGCACGTGCTCGCTCCACGATCCGTATACTTCGTACACGGATCTTTCGGTCACCGGCGTCTCATAGCCCTTCGTTGCCATGTGATCGATGGCAGTATCGATGGAAGCCGACATGTGATGTGAGAATGAAACCGCCACATCAAGAGGATTGCGCACGACATACACAGCGCCCGCCGTCACCCGGAAGTTGATGGTCGGATGTCCGCGGTCATCCACGAGAGCGTGGTGCGTTTTGACGATCGCCAGCCCTTGCGTCGCGTTGGCAATGTCGACCTGCACCTTCGGCCGGGCCGCGGCGATAAGCTCGCGCGTCTCGTTGGTGGGAACTACATCCATGTGCCGTTGATACGCCGCCAGGCGGATGTCCCACGTCGTGAACTCGTTGATTTTGTTGATGTCGTACGCCTCGTCTCTCCCTTCAAGTATACCGAACAAATTGTGAAGAAACGTGCGCGTCCAGGTGTTCCCAGACTTGGGGTACGATGCAAGCCAGAGGATGCCCCTCGGCTGCAGTGTGGCGCGCTCAAGAGAGTTTGGCATGTTTGAACCAGGCTAACCTGATCTGGGCGCCCCTGACAGTATATCCGACCAGCGTGAGATTTGTCGGTTCCCACACCGGCAGTCGCGCCCTCTCGTCGATGTCTCGAATCCTGACGATCGTCCCAACGCCCATGAGCCGTTCGTTGGGATGTTCGAGGGACCACTGCTCCAACACTCTTTGCGCGCGTTGAATGAGCTCGCCTGGCAAATTTTCGAGCCGTCGCTCGGGAGCAACGGCCAAGGTCATCATCGCAAAGCGTGCACGCACGATTTCAAGACGCGTTAGGCGCGCCTCGACCGTGCCGACGATGCGCGTTCCGTCGTAAGCGACGACGCATATTTGGCGAAGACGCTTCGCCGCATCGGCAATGTCGGGGAGGAGGTTCTGCTCACGCCAGAACTTCAGCGCGTCACGCTGTATCGTGGCATCGGCCAAATTCCAGCAAACCTTCAGCTCGGGAACGCTCACGATCAAAGATCATCTGTTCTGCCCAAGGGCAGATCGGGTCTACGCCGGGGAATGGTTCCGTGTTCGAACCATGCCACGCGCATGGGTTCGCCATTTGCTGTCCAGCCTACGAAGCCGAGATGCGAGGAACGCAGGAAGCCCCGGGCGGGGCCGCGGTCATCAAAAGCTCGCGTCTGCGTGATCGTGCCCGCTCCCATCACCTCTTCCAGTGGGTTCTTTGCTGACCACTGTTCCAGGAGCTCCCGCGCCTCGGCCTGCAGAATCGTCGCCAGGCGCTTTTGCCGTTTGTCGGACGCCACCGCGACCCGCATCATCGCAAGCTTGACCCCCAGGAAATCGATGAAACGTATGCGAGCGGTGACAAGGCCAACCAACTTCTCGCCGTCGTAGCCGGCAAGAACGATCTCCGAGAGGCGTTGGCCGAGATCGAGGTCCGGGGGCAATATCCGTTCGTGCCGCCAAAACAGTTCGGCATCCCGCTCAATTGTGGGGTCCGCGCGATGCCAAGCCGGACGAATCTCTACACTCGTCCTCGGCTCGTGGACATGTTTCAGCGCCATTGCTTTGTCCGCAAAGCGCTCTGCAGACGCACCCCGCAGTAAAGCTGGCACCGCGGGGGCGACCCGCACCCTCCGCGCGCCTTGTCTGCGCAATGGCGCTCGCGACTTTCGCTCGAGTACTTGTCCGACATCCGACCTCGTTCGCGTCGAAGCCGATAAGGTTGCGCCTATTTCAGCTGCATCGTGACGTCGAGATAGGGACCGTGCGAGATGCGATCCGCGTGGTTGATCCGCGGATCATCGCTATCGTCGTCGAAATTGGAGTCGAATACGCCCCAACTCGCCTGAACTGCGTAACCCGCATGGAACGAGAACCTCGAGTCATCTGGATGCCAACCCAGTCCAAGATATCCGCTAGCCTGCGGGACCGTCCCGTTTCTCGAACGCGCCGAGAAATCGCCGGTGAGGTTTTCCCAAGCCTTTCGCGAGCCAAACAGCACTGCGGCATCGACGCCCCAGTCAAACGATAGATGGCAGCCAGGATCGCCAATTGGTGTCGACGCGGCCCATGAGATGACCGGTCCAATACCATTAAATGAGCGATGAATCTCGCGGTTGAAGCTGGTGAAATTGCTGCGGAATTCGGAGTTGTATTTGCTTCCGTAGGAGAAGTGCCCGACCGTCACTGCCGAGAAATTCGCCCAGCGCACGCCACCGCTGACAACAGAGCTACCCTCCAAACCGAACATGCCCAAGCCAACATCCTGCCCAACCGTGAAGTCGAGCATTTTGTGGTTTTCGCTATGACGAACCTCTCCCTTACCGTAGTAGGAGAAGTAGGTGTCGTAGACGTATAGGGCCTTCGCGTGCGCATCGCCCGTGCGGCCGAAATTGAACTTCAGGCCGAAGATCCAGCCGTCGGTCTCAAGATTGAGCGCAACCTGGCCGTTGCCACCATTGGCAACGCCCACCTTCGGTTCGGGAGAGCCAAAATCAGCGTACTGGGTCTTTCCGCCACTATTGAACGCGTACTGTCCGCCGATGTCGAGCGTTAGATGCCAGTCCGAGTCGCTTGCGTCAGCTGCTAACGCCTGAGTCGGCACTTGAAATGCCGACAGTGCGGCCAACGCTGAGGCCGTACCGAGCAACTTCCGGCGCAGCTGGACTTCCGTGGAATTCTTTTGGGACGTCATTTCTCTCCCCCCGAGAGTCGGTAAGCGGACAAAGGATTTCCTCGTTTACGGTATAGATTAAAAAGGGTCAATAAAACCAAGGCGATTTCCGAGGTAGGACTGCTGCGTGCATCGGAAATATCTCTGTTTTTCTAGATGGTTACCCGATGTTGCCGTAATACCACGCATGCGGACGACAATTTTGGTGCGTTTGAGCCGTCATCCTCGCCCTCCAACCGGGTTCGTCACAGCCCGCCCGAAACCGAATCGAACGACCTGAAAGTCGTCGCGAGAAACCGTTTCACAGTTGCGCCTGGGCTGCCGCGGCCAACGAATTGTTCGTCACCGGTGTCTGCGACGGACGCGACCACGGTCCAGCCGCGCAGATCCACGCGCGGCTCGCCCCGTCACTGGTCCACGCCCACTGATGCCGACTAGTGAATGCGCTCGATGATGATCGCCGGCGCCATGCCGCCACCGGCGCACATGGTTACCAAACCACGGCGCAGATCGCGGCGCTCAAGCTCATCCAAGACGGTGCCGATCAGCATCGAGCCGGTCGCGCCAATGGGATGTCCCAGCGCCATTGCTCCACCATTCACGTTTACCTTTTCGCGGTCCAGTTTGAGATCGCGAACGAATTTTTCGGCAACGACAGCGAAGGCCTCGTTGATCTCGAACAAATCGATGTCATCGAGCGTGAGACCCGCGCGCGCCAAAACGCGGCGTGCGGCCGGCACTGGAGCGTTCAGCATAAGTGTCGGACAGTCACCCTGATTGGCGCAGGCAACGACGCGCGCGCGAGGCTTCATGCCGTGGGACTTGGCGTAGTCTGGTGACGCCAGCAACAGGGCCGCCGACCCGTCGACAACTCCCGAAGAATTGCCGGCATGGTGGATGTGTTGAATCTTCACATCGGGATACTTCTGCAAAATCAACTTGCGGAAGGTTAGACCTTCGGTGTTAAGCGGCACGTCCGCGAGCTGCTCGAAGGACGGCTTGAGCGCCGCCAACCCTTCTGCGGTCGTATTCGGCCGTGGAAACTCCTCGTGATCGAGCGCGACCGTACCATCGTCATTATGTACTGTGACGAGGCTCTTCTTGAAGTGGCCGCCTGCGATCGCCGCGGCAGCACGGCGTTGGCTTTCGAGCGCCAAGGCATCGACGTCTTGCCGCGTGATCCCTTCCATCGTCGCGATGGTGTCGGCGCAGACGCCCTGATTGGTCTGGGGATGGGTGGCGCGGAGGTGAAGATTGCCGGTATCAAACAAAGGCGGACCATCGCTGGCATCGCGGCGATTGGGCATCGACATCATCTCGGTACCACCGGCGACGACCAGATCCGCCATGCCCGCCATGATCGTCGAGGCAGCCAAGTTTACTGATGTGATGCCCGAACCACAGAACCGGTCGAGCGTCACCCCACTGCTACGAACGTCATATCCAGCATCGAGCGCCGACATGCGCCCCAGATCGCAACTCTGAGGACCGCGTTGCGAGCTGGTGCCCCAGATGACGTCGTCGACTTCGGTCGTGTTGAGACTATTGCGCTCGGCCAACGCCTTCAGGACTGTTGAGCCGAGACGCTGAGGATGAATTTGTGAAAGTGCGCCCTTGGGATATTTGCCGATGCCGCGTGGCGTGCGGCACGCATCGATGATCCAGGCTTCGGTCATGGTTTAGTGTCCTCTCTGTCTTCTATTCGCCGCAGCGGGCGCAAGATTGGAATTGCGGTCGCCCCGACTTTAAACGTTCCCATTGGCCGCGCAACGCGGTGATCAAGCTCGACCTGACGTGGCGGAACGACCACCGTTTGCTGGCGGCCCTGCGCCAGCGCGAAACCGCGCTTTAAGCGCTGTTCCTCCGGCTGGCCCGCGAGCATCCGAGCTATACCGCGCTGATACGGCCCAGTCTTTCGCCTTTGGCTTTCGATACTAGCCTGCGTCGTGTCGGTGGTGACATTTGCGTTGTCGATCAGAAGAGTGCCCAGATAGCTGGGGGCAGGCGATCCAGCAAGGAGCGTCAATGTGGTCGATGCGAGCGAGCCGCCTTCCACAACCAAATTAGATGGTGCGTAGCCGTTGATGGTCGCTTCTGCGAAAGGCTATCCGGGAACGAACTGAACGATTCCCAAGTCGCCGATTGATTGAATGGTGGTTGCTTGAGTGACAGTCAGACTACCGAGATCGAGTTCTCCAAGACCACCAACATTGAGGTTGGCGATCGTTCCGGAGGCTCAGGAGTCACGAAATTCGCCTGAACTTGTATAGCCGGTACCTTCGTAATGTCCGTAGATCGGATCGAGACGTCCGAGATAGCCGTAGTCCGGTGGACCTTCGGTCGGCGGCAGATACCCGTCCGGAAAACCGCCGATATTCATATTGTCACCAGCGCCAGGAGCGTGCCGCGCAAAGATCCCCTTAGGAGGATCGTAGGTAGCCGACCCGTCCTGCCAGGCGCTGGCGTCGCCAAAGCTGCATGGGAATTGAAGGAAAAGCCGTCATTGGGGCCAACCTCGCAATAGCAGCCGGGCTTCGGATTGGCGCCATAGATGGGAATGGTCGTTGTAGCGCCCATAAAGAAAAATTCGTCGGCCACGGCGGGCGCCGCGCAAGCCACCACCGCCAAAAGGCCGAGAGCAAGCTGAAATGCGTGGGATCGAAAGGATGAGGTATGTCGTGCCGCCCCGCGTATGATTGCCCCGCTCGCGTATCTGACCCCAGACGGATGTCGACACAGGGCAAGTCGCGTACCCAAAATGGGAGGTACTGGATTCCAAGGAGCTAGACACAAGTGCCCAGCGCTCATGTAAATTTCGTTTACAGTGCCGCGAGCGGGCAATTACCGTCCCCAAAATGCAGCGGCGTTTGATGGAAGACGTTCGAACGCGGTGTCGGCTCAGCCTTCCTGTCACCGGCCGCTATGCCCCGCCCAACTGGCTATTTTGCGCCGCGCTGTGAGGCGTACAGGGCTTGCCCACAGGCACAAATCACATGCCAATGATTGGATGTGCAATAGAAATTCCGTCGCCGTGCGCTAGCGCACATCGGCGAGCGTCGATCGAGAATTGATGCCCTCAAAGGACAGGCCAATGGCATCGACAGCGTTCCCTTCACAGCAGCGCTGGCAGCGAAGTAATTATACCTGCCTCTCGCCCGTTCGACGGTCCGCACTTCGAAGGCGTTGCGCCTTGATCATCCGATGCGAACGAGCGTCAAAGCTGTAATCCAAATTGACAGTAGACCGACGTGCCCAGCACTAAGCGATTGATTTCACTAAGCATGCAAAGTGGCGTGATTTTTGCTCTTCAACTCGAGCGCGCAGCACCTTTCATAGGGGCCCGCCGCGTCCTCTGAGCTCGCGGGAGCGGAAGAGGTCTAGAAGGGGGTTCACAATGGGCAATGTAATACGGGCGCTTAGCTTCAGCCTTCTATCGATGTTCTTCTTTGCGAATGTGGCGCTCGCCGATGATGACACGCAGCTGGACGATGACTGCACGCAATGTGGGCCGACGACATTGCCGGAACCGGCGAGCATGAGCCTCTTTGCTGCAGGGGCAGCGGGCTTGGCGTTTGCCCGAAAGTTCAAGCAGAAAAAGTAACACGTCAGAGAGGTCTGCGGACAGCGCGCTCGTACATGATCCCGCGCGTGTGCGTTCCTGGCGCTTGCCCAACGCTACGTGATTTGGCGCGGGTAGGGCTCCCAGTATTTAAGCTGCTCTTCGTCGCCATCCTTCTTGGTATTGGACCGGCCCTCGCAGCCAACGAACATGACCCTGCCTGGCTTGGCGCGCACCAGTTGATGCGCGCGCAAGAACCCTCGGGTCAATTTAGCTTTGAGTACGACTTTCTACTTGGTGGTCCGCGGGCGGACACAGAGCGAGAGGATGGTCAAGCGGCGTACATCACACGAGAGGCCGGCGCAGCTTACGGACTCTCAAAATACTTTCTGCACGAGCGGGACCCGCGCGTTGCCCATGCTATCGCGGCGGCATTGCGCCGATGGGGACAACTCTCACTTCCTGTTTCCAAATCGTTTGGCCAAGACACTCTCGAATCCACCGGCGTTTTGGCGCTGCCATTCGCTCGCTATAAACTCGAAGCGTCGCTGCGCTGGCTGAACTTCTTGTATCGTCCGACAGGGGATGGGCGGCTCATCGCCTATGGACGCTCGTACGATACGGCGTCGGGAGGAGCAACGGCTTTGGCCTTGCTTACTGAGCTCCAGTACTACGAAGCCAGTCACGACAACCGCTTTGAAGCCTTGCGCGAGGCATGGCTCAAAGGATTGCTGGTGCTCTACGACGGGGTTGGCGGATTTCGTAAACTGCCCGCATTTATCGATGAAAATGACCTGACAAACGCTGAAATCTGGCTCGCGCTGGCGTACTACACGCGACTTTTTCCGAATGACCGCGCAACGGCGGCGACTGCGGCGAGAGTTGATAACTATATGCTGCGTGTTTACACGCAAGCGCCTAACAGGAGTTTTTACGCTTGGGGAGTTCAGGCGGCAGCTCTCAGGCTTTCGGCAACAGCGGACGAAAGGTTTCGTCAGTTTATAGCGCAGCAGACCCACGCTTACTTCCAGGGCGCGACCGACAACGCTAAGGACAACAATTGTTCGACCATTGAGGGTCTGGGGACTGCGCTACATGTACTGATGAAGGCGGCGCACTCTGATCAGCAACTCATCGATCGCTTACGGCGGACAATCCGAGACGAGATGGCCAAAGACCTTTCATTGCAGATCCAGCCCGGCCAGGATCGCATCGATCTTGGCAAAGGCGCCTATCTCTATTCCCCGGTCCTCGCTCAGTATGAAGGCGCATTCCTTTCCGGAACGCGCCGACCTTTCGTGCGAGTAGATTACACACAGCATTGCATCTCTGCACTACTACTGGTGAAAGATGACAAATACTGAACGCAGCGGTAGGTCACACAAGAGTCCGCAGCACACATTCGGTCGCGTGCGCCGCACTTCGGGCTTAAAAGCATTTGGAACGCTTCTCAGTCTCTCGAAGGCTGTAGTCCTCGCATCGCATTGCTGCGCCACACGAGTCAGTTGAGCTAGCTGACTGGCTCTAGCGATGCCCATTTGCATTCAGACTGATTCAGATTTGGTGTGATGCGAGACGTTCGCGTTCCCCGACCATTTCAACTGTCTCGCTAAATTTCGCGCTCAAGAACGTGAGATTGCCACCGACACTCGTGTCGGTAGGAACCTCGAGCAACTGCACACTCCGTTGGCGCATGAGTTGGCTTTCGGCGAGTGTCCTGGACGATTGAGGAAACTTTGGCCGCCAAGTGGCCGGCTGCTCGCTCAGCCGGCCACGTTCCTCAGGGCGTCAAAATGTTGGCGTGTGCGTCCATGGCGGTAACTTTGAACCGGTCTGCCGCACTTTGCGCTGCCGCGCGCTCGTCCCCGGAAAGCTGCGTGTTCAACGCATCGACCCGCGTAGCCGATTCCTTATCGCCCGCTTTGGCCGCAATGGCGTACCAGCGATAGGCCTCGATTAAGCTCTGCGGAACGCCGGTGCCGCGCTCATAAAGAACGGCCAGATCAAACTGGGCATCGACCAATCCAAGCTTTGCCGCATTAGAGAACCAGCGCACAGCCTCGGGCAGATTTTTCGTCGTGCCATTACCTTGGACATAGGCGACAGCCAGGTTGTACATCGCCAAGCGGTTGCCGAGGTTTGCTGCTGACTTGTAGAGGTCAAACGCCTTAGGAAGGTCGGCTGGCACGCCGTGCCCTGTGGCATAGAGGGTGCCGAGGCGGAACTGGGCGATGGCCTCACCGTGATCGGCTGCCTGTTGCAGCCACTTGACCGCCTCTTGCGCGCTCTGCGCGTTTGAGACATCGCTGAGGGCATGTAGCCCCAGAAGCAGCGCCGCATGGGCATCGCCGCTCTTGGCTTGATCGGCGACGTGTTTCCAATTTTCGGCATCGCGGGCTGACGGAGCAGCTGTCGCCGCCGCCAGAGGAATAGGCTTGGCGGCCGAAACCGGGCGGTTTGTAAGCGCGATTGTGTGGTGCGAGGAAAAGCTCAGATAGAGCCCAGCGCCGACGGCCGATGCGGTGACCAAGGCGACACCCGCCGCAAGACCCGCACTCAACTTGCCGAAGCGACGGCCCTCGCTCGAAAGAGCTTTCGCGCCCAGACGCGCGTCGAACACGCCACTCGCCACGATCTCAGCGCGGGCGCGGTCGGCCGCGTTCGCGGCGTCGCGCGCGGCCGAAAGGTAAGATGCCGGAGACTTGCGTTCGTTTTTCGGCGCAATGACATCAAAGACCTGCGACACGGTCTCAAACGCGCCAGACTCGGGTGAAAGCTCAATTACAGGTTCTTCAACGGGCGGCGGGACTTCGGTTGTGCCTGCTGCTTCGACAGGGTGCTCATGCTCGACCGGCGGCACCGTCTCAGGTTCCGCTGTCACGAGGGGAGTGGCTAGCGAAGAAGAGTTTCCGCTGTCCGTCTCGAGCGCGGGTGGCGCCAAGGGCGGTGGCTCATGCGCGACCGGCGGCTCTTGCGTGAAGCTGGGCACGGCGGCCGTTGTGGCTGGCATCAACTCTGAGAGCCTGCGCTCCAAAATTTCGACCCTTGTATCCAGCGTGCGTTCGGCAAGGCGTCTTTCAAGGCGCGCAATCGTCTCCTCGAGCCTTGAGAACGACGCACTATCAAGCTCGCGCACCTTTACCGATGCGGCGCTGATCTCGGACTGCTGGTCCTCTAGTGTCTTGAGGCCCTTCTGCAGCAAAACCAATTGCTGTTCGACGGTTTCGGCGAGACGTGCCGCCCCCATCTGCGTGCCATCGATATTGCTGGTAAGCGCTTCCAGTTTGGTCGATAGCGCAGAAATCGCTGCGTCTGACGGATGTGAAACGGGCACGGAGAGCCCTTCGACGGTGCTGCTGAGTTCCGCAGACTTTGCAGCCAGTTCGGCCAGGCTCTTGGTGAGACCATCCAGTCTCTCGGCAGAGGCGGTCGAACTCTCATGGCCGCGCGATTCAAGCTGCGCCAGGTTCGACTGAAGGAGCGCGAGCTTTTGGTCCCATTCCGACGTCAACTGATTGTCTTTGTCGGCATCCGTCAAGCAGTCACTAAGGCTCTGGATGCGCTGCGTCAACTCGGCGATGTGTGCGCCGAACTGATCGGCGAGACCATTAATGCGGCCCTCTTGCGCGTCGGAGGCCCCGGAAGCGTGGCGGCCGAGCGCATCAAACTTGTCTTCCAAGGCTTTTACGGTACCCGCCAAGTCCGTAACCCGCGCGCTGGTATTCTCGAAATTCCCTGACCAGCGTTGTTCGACTGAGCCAACCTTGTCGGTGATCTCCGAGCGCAGCGACGCATGCGCGCCAGAAAGCCGCGTCAGATCGCTCGCAATATCGGCGCGTTGCGCATCGGAGAGTTCTGCCGCATGTACCACGCGCTTTTCCAGCGTCTCCACCTGGCTGGAAGTCTGATAGAGCGCCGCGGCGAGATGACCGGAGAGAAGTGCGATTTCGTCGACGAACTCCGACTTTTGACCCAAGGCTTGTTCAACGGCGGTTTCTATGCGCTGTTCTAGCGCTTCAAGCGTCCCTTTGGTCTCGTGATGGCGATGCTCGAACTCTTGGGAAAGACGCGAGAGCTCTCTACCAAATTCGGCGCGCTGCACGCTAGTCTGTTCGCTGGCGCGCGCGATCTGTTCTTGAAAGGAGAGCGAGCGGCTCTGTACGTCGGCGTGAACTTTACCGAGACGATCCCCCAATTTGTTCAATTCGCTGTCCAAAGCACCAAACGCGGCATCGTGCCTTTGTTCGGCCGTACCGATGACGTCATGGACGCTTCTAATCTTGCTCTCGACCGTGCTGGCCGCAGAGCGTATCTCGCTTCTGAGAAGTTCGATGCTCTCATCGGCGCGCTTTTGCCTCTCGACTGAAGCGGCGGCTTCCTCGGACACGCGATCCGACAAGTGTCCATGTGCTGCTTGCAATTGCATCAGCTTTTGATCGAGGGCGGAAGAAACGTTAGAGGTTTCTCCGCGTACCTCTTCGACCTTGGCGGCGAGCAGCTCCAACGAGGACTTCAAAGCCCCGTTCTGCTGCTCCGACAATGCTGAAATGTCCGACAGACGCTTATCAAATGCGCGCGAAGAGGCTTGAATCCCAGTGTACAAGGTTCCGAGGCGTGCTTCGATATCCTTCAGCACTCCTGAAAGGGCCGCATCCAGCGCCGTGGTGCGCTCGGCATTCTGTGAGATATCTTTTTCGAGGGCAACAAATCTGGACGCAGCTTCTGCCTTCGATTCATTCAGGCTCGCGACGAGGCGCCCCAACTTTTCGGCGACGTCGGCACGCTGCTTGAGCGCAATGTCGGCAGCCCGAGCAAGACTTTGTTCCAGTTGCTCAGCAACACTCCTTGCTTCGCTGCGAACTGTAACAAGACTATTGTTCAGCGCGTCAAGTTTGCCGGCGAGTTGAGAAACCTCCCCAGCCGATAGTTCGACAAGCTCGCCTAAACGCTGCTCAACGCTTGAAATGGCGGTCGACGAGTCCGTGCGAACAGCCTCGATCGCACCAGACAGCGTCTCAAACCGAGTCGCCACGCTTGCTTCTTGCACCTGCGACTTTTCAGAGAAGAGCGAAATGCGGTCCTCAAGCGTGCGGCTAAGAAGCGAGACTTCAGTCCGTGTATTGTCCAGCCGGCCAACCGTGCGTTCGAGCGTGTCGGCGATGGTTGAGGTCTGGCTCGCCGAGCGTTCAGCAAGTTCAGCCAGCTGTTTTGCCAGTCCAACCGACGATTCTGAGACATTTCTCTGAAGCTCATTGAGCTTTCCTGAAAGCCGTTCGAGCTCAATGGAAACTAATGAATTCGTTGCCCCGCTTCTCTCGACAATTTCGGCAACGTTGTGCTCGACGCTGAGGAGCTTGGCAGAGGTATCTGCGCGCACGTCGTCCAGCTTTACTGCAAGCCTCTGTACCTCTGCGCCCAAAATTGATTTTTGGGAAGTGACCTCATCGATTATTTGCGTCAGGCGAAACTCAACGGCCTCTGAGCTGCCTGTATATTCGGCGCGCGCCTCGTCGATCCGTTTTGCAACGGCTTCAAGGCTGCTGGCGAGCGTCGAAACCTGGATGGCCGACTGACCGGTCGTTTGAACGAACTCTGCAGCGAGACGTGACAAGCCGTCGTGGAGCTTTTTGACGGCTTCACGCATGGGTTCGGAATCGCTCTCCTCCTCGAACTCGCGCAGCCGGTGGCTAAGTTCGGCGAGCTGGCCACTAAGATTGGCTCTGGGACGTCCCTCTGCGGGAATTTTTATGTCTTCAAGACTGGAAAGAACATTTTTGGTGAGCCACTCCCCGACCGACATGCCAGCTTTGCGCGCAGCAATCTGTGCAGCGTCTTTCGCATCATCCGGAATACCAACCAGGTTCCAGGCGGCTTCGTAGCGCATCGCGACCTCACTCAGTCATTTACGTACTCGTACTGAGCAAGATGCGGAAAACAGGGTTAAGATCGGATAAATTAGGAATTAACAAGGGCTTAAGAAGTGCGAATTCTTCGTTTTTTCCGCGGAATATCGCCTAAGGAAGGCTAGCAGCTGCGCCCAAGCGACCAAGAGGTCTAGGAAGCGAGGCGGTAGGCTGAATGCACACGGTCGGCCGGCAAGCGTACCGAGACCAAAGTCCCCTCTCCGACACGACTATTCAGCGACACGCTTCCCCCATGAGCCTCGGCCAGTCCTTTGACGATTGGAAGGCCGAGACCTGTTCCCTTGTCCGCCGTCACGACGTCGTGGCGCCCCTGGCCAAAATTCTCAAACACCCGTGCTTGGTCCTCGAGTGCAATGCCCACGCCCGTATCGCGAACGCCGAACGTTATGGCGCCGTTCTCCTCGCACGACACAAAGGCAACGACAGAGCCCTGTGCGGGCGTGAACTTCAGCGCATTTGACAAGAGATTCAGCATGATTTGCTTGAGCGCGCGCTCATCGCCTCGCACATGGCATCCGTTGACTGGTGTTTCGCACTTGAGCGCAACCCCGCCCTGCTCGGCCTTTGCCTCCATGAGCGCAAGCGAGTCTTGGATCAGCTGGGCAAGATCGACGTCGCTCTCGCGCAGCGTAAATGATCCCGCTTCAATTTTCGCGAGGTCAAGGATGTCATTGATCAACGCCAAGAAGTGATGCGCCGAGCGATGAATGAGTTCTGCATACTCAAAGTGCTTCTCAACATTTTTTACCATCGAGCGCGAGGCGATCATCTCGGAAAAGCCCAAAATGGCATTTAACGGCGTGCGCAATTCATGGCTCATATTGGCCAGAAACTGCGATTTGGCTTTAGAGGCATTTTCTGCCCGCGCGACTGCCACATTCAGTGAATTGGCCATCTGTTCGTTCTGCAGATGCAAGCGCACCGCTTGCTCGTACTTGCTGGCGAGCGTCCAGCCATAGCGCACAATCATAGCGGTGAAGAGTGGGAGTATGATGCTGAGCGTCAAGGCAAGTGCGCCGCCTTTAACAACAAATGCAATCTCTGCGACTCCTACAACGGCGAGAAGATTCGCCGCAAAGACTGCCCGCACGGGTGACAGCATGAAGAAGGATCCCACCATCACGCCCAGGACAATTGTGCAGAGTATCGACTCGTTGGTTGCGTTGGTCGAATTCCAAAAGATGGGGACAACTGAGCCCCACACCAGGCCATGGAACGTCCAGAGCGCCGCTAAGCGCAATTCTTGCTCGCGAGCCGGGATAACTTCACTTCGGCGCTGGTAGCGATGCCATTCGCAAACGCCCGCGATGGCAAAGGTGACTTCAGAGAGTACCCAGAGCGTAGCGTACAGTGGACGTGCGACTCCCAAGCTCGGGAATGCACCACAAAGCGCAATCGCAATTACAATCGCGAACGGAACGCCATCGGCATACTGCAGGCGCGTGCCGACCGCCAAGCGAACGAGCTCTTCATCGATATGGCGCTCCAACTCACTCGCGCCCTTTTCCCCAACCATGCCGACAACTCAAGTCGTTAGACCGGGCAAGCCTCGCACCAACGCGTAAACAAACACGTAAATCTCTTAAGGATTATGGCGCTTGCCCAGACCGGGTATTTCCGGCTCTGGGTCTCGGACGGGGCTTAGTACAACAAAAAGCCGAGCCGGAGCGTAACCGCTTTCGCCGGCCGTACATAGTAAATTGCTGCGAGGCGATGGACTTCGAAGCGGCCAGACTAGTCTAACGGCCCCTTCGCGTTCGGAGAATTTTAAGATGCCTGAGCGGGAAAACGCTGTGATATCCACGTCCTCTCTGATGCGCATTTTTTTTGAACGACCCGAGATGAAGCTCCTCTACTAGATTCCTTGAGCTCGACAGTACGTCGTCCATAAAAATGGCAGATCGTTTCTTTATGGCGCCACCAAACCTACGCCGCCGTGCGATTCAGACGCCACGTCGCTAGATTGAGCGCTGCCGCCAATGTTACCCACACGAGATAGGGCGCAAGCAGAAAAGCGGTAGTGAACAGGCCCTATCGCAAGACGAGTCTCTTGCGTGACTTTTTCGAGTTGGCCGCGGGTGCATTGAGCGCGGCGAGCGCGGCGGCCTCGCGGTCGGTTTCTTCCTTGGCAAGGCGCAGGGCACGAAGCTTCTGCGTCTTGGCGTCGGTTTCGGCCCGCTCGCGGTCGATTTCCTGGCGGATGACATCGGCGCGCTGCTCGCGCACGTCGAAATGCATCTGCGCACTCTTGCGCGCACCATTTCGATCGCGGGGCGGCGGGCTCAGCGGATTGTGGTTGTTCATGCAGACTCCTTTTTCCGGCGCACGAAAAAAGCCGGCGGACGGACTTCTTCCGCCGCCGGCCCTTGTCGTCAGGCCTGAGAGGCTTAAGCCGACTTCAGATTGACGGCCTTGGAGCCGCGCGC
>Ga0335080_10002104_pt1 | contig 19800 bp, 15 predicted proteins | sample Lox_Sample_34_FD_206720 | JGI IMG/M metagenome (GOLD analysis project Ga0335080, IMG submission 206720) | Soil microbial communities from Loxahatchee National Wildlife Refuge, Florida, United States - Lox_Sample_3.4 | ecosystem: Environmental > Terrestrial > Soil > Wetlands | place: USA...
TCCAAGTCACTGATCCTGTTCTGTGCGGCGTTTTGTGAAACGTGCAGGTTTTCTATTTTGTTTTCTATTGAAAAAATATGATTGGTGAGCCGGTTGATATCTTCCTGCGTTTGTTTTATGGCCTGTTCTTTCAATTGTTCATTGTATCCGATAATTTCATTCTGCTTAGCCTGTATTTCTATCTTCAGCCAGTTCACAATCGATTCCTGCGTAGTTATTTCCTCCTTTAATTTTTCCAGGTTCTTCGCCCGGCCAATCTTTTTCCCTTCAAACAATCCAACACTTCCTCCGGTCAGGGAGTATTTACCTTTCACATATTTACCATGTTTTTCCAGCACTACTGCGCCATTCGGTGAAGCCACATTGAACCACTCAATAGAAGGCTCGTTTTCTGCAATAAAAACATTGCCCAGCAGGTGTTCGGCAAGCTGCCGGTATTGTGCATCAACTTCTATTACAGAGATAGCCGGTATCGTTCCCGGAAGCGCTTCATGTACTGGTTCACTGAACAAAGAAAATTTATCCAGCAAAAAGAAATTGGCCTTGCCTTTTTTGTGTTCATCAAGCAAATGAACAGCACACAACCCTTCTTCCAGATTGTTTACCACATAGTAATTGAGATAAGGATCAAGTACATTTTCGACAGCAGCCCGATATTCTTCATTGACATAAATAATATCAGATAAAATCGGCGCGGTGTGATTCCATTCCGGGTTATTATGCAGAAATTTTACGCTTTCCGGGTAGCCCTCCATGGAGTCGATCAGGCTTTTCAGCAAATCGTATTCGTTCTTTCTTGAATCCAGCTTGCGGTTTTCTTCGGCCAGCAGCTGTCGAAGCTCTTCCCACTTTTCCTGTGTCTGCGTAATCTGCTCTTTTGTTTTCTCATGGTGTTCCTGCAATTGCCCAAGGTCTGTATTCCTGATTTCCAGTTCCTGCTGCCTGCCTGATTTCTCCTCCTCCAGCTGCCTGATCTGGTTTCCGCGGTTTTCTTTTTCCTCTTCCAGTTGTTGTATGCTTTCATTCAGGTTTTGAATGGATGTATCGGCAACGGCTATGCGCTTTTCTATCTCGAACTGATTGCGCTGAACATGGCTATGCTCACTACGTAAACCATCAACGGCTGTCTTTTTTTGATCGAAGACCTGGCGGGCCTCATCAACACCCAATTTCAAAGCATCGAGCTGCTCCTGTAATCCACTCAGTTTATTTTCTTCCTCAGCGGCCTGCTGCGCTGTAAAGGACATGCTTTCTTCCAAAGCTTTTGTCTGTCCCTCACTTTTCAGTAAGAATTCCTGCAGGCTGCTTTCTTTTTCCTTCAGGAAATCCAGTCTCTGGGTAATAAGATTTTTTTCATTTTCTTTATTCTTGACATCCTGCACCAATTCATTAAAAGCCTGCTGCATGACCTGCAGGTTTTTTTCTTTTTCAACAAAAGCAAGTTTTTCTTCTTCCAGTTCGGCTTCCTGCTGTGCAATTTCCGCTTCGATCCTGATTTTATTATCCGTTTCTGTATCTGACTGTGCATTCAATTCTTTATAGGTAAGATTGAATCCTTCCAGCCCGGCTTTTGCCAGTTCGATGCTTAGTTCACGATATTCTTTTTTGATCTCATAATACTTCTCAGCTTTCTTGGCCTGGTTCTCGAGTGTTTTTAACTGGTTATTGATCTCAAATAACAAATCCTCGATTCTTGCCAGATCCTGTTCGGTAGCATCAAGTTTTTGGCGTGCTTCTTTCTTTCTTGTTTTATAAATGGAAATTCCTGCAGCCTGTTCCAACATGCGGCGGCGGCTGTTGTCCTTATCTTTAATAATATCATCCACCATACCCAATTCGATGATAGCATAGCTATCTGTCGAAACCCCGGTATCCAGGAAGAGATTTTGAATATCTTTCAAACGGCAGGAAACGTCATTCAGCCGGTATTCACTTTCCCCGCTTTTATAAAATTTACGCGTAATAGTGACCGTATTGAACTCGGTGGGAAGCTGGTTTTTGGTATTTTCGAAAGTCAGACTAACCTCTGCCAATCCGGAAGCAGAGCGGCTTTTCGAGCCATTGAATACGAGGCTTTCGAGATTTTCTGAACGAAGCTGACTGATTTTCTGCTCACCAATCACCCAGCGTATACTGTCTACAATATTGCTTTTACCGCATCCATTAGGGCCGATGATACCAGTCACTCCTTCATTAAAATGAATATGGGTCTTATCCGGAAAGCTCTTAAAACCTTTAATTTCTAAGCTCTTTAATCGCACAGGCGTACTTTATTTTGTGGTCCAATGCAAACCTACATTAAAATGCTTAATTCTCATTTACCCTGTTGATAAGTAGTGAATAGCAATTTTCCTCTCTAAAGTGGGATACCGAGAAATTTGACCTTGGATTTTTCTATAAAACAGGGTACTAAATTTCTATTGTAATACTTGGATGGCAATTAAAAAATAGTAGTTTGGCTGTTCATTGCACCCGCTACATGCTTTACGGAAAAACACTTTGTCCTATCCACTTACTCATTTGCTTAGTTCTGATTTCTGCATCCGGTATATTTAATGAATTAATTGCTCAGACTGATACCAGCTCAAAAAAATATTATATCAGTTCATCCGGAAATGACGATGATCCGGGCACAAGCGCTCGTCCATGGAAAACACTAAAGCATATTAATCAGATTTCATTACATGCAGGTGAGGAAGTGTATCTGAAAGGAGGCGATTATTTCGATGGTCCGCTTGTATTAGACTCGCTGGATTTGGGGACTGCAGAGTCTCCTGTCTCAATAAATTCGTATGGAAAAGGAAAAGCAATTATTAATGGAGAAAATGGAAACGGGATCGAGTTGAGGAAATGTCGTTATATAGTAGTAGGGAATTTTATTGTAAAAGGTAACGGGCGCAAAAATGGAAATACAGGCCGCGGGCTCTTCCTTGCAGATGCGGAAAATATTTCAGTTAATCAAATTGATGTAAGTGGTTTTCAAAAAGGAGGAGTGGAAGTGGCTGATTGCTCTCAAATCAGTTTAAAAAATATCAACGCAACTAATAATGGTTTTGCGGGAATAGTAGTAACCGGAAATTATTATCCGCAATCCAGCAATCATCATATTTATATCGGGTATTGTAAAGCAAAAGATAACCCGGGAGATCCAACTGAATTGAACAATCATAGTGGAAACGGGATCGTCGTCGGACTGGCCAGTAATGTCCTGATTGAATTTTGCGTAGCCACCAATAACGGATGGGATATGCCGAGAAAAGGAAACGGACCTGTTGGCATTTGGGCCTGGGAAAGTGATTCTGTTGTTATTCAGCAATGCATTTCTTACAGGAATCACACCGTTCCTGGGGCTATGGATGGAGGCGGCTTTGATCTCGATGGTGGCGTTACCAATTCCATCGTGCAGTATAACCTGTCTTACGAAAATGAAGGTTACGGGTACGGTATTTTTCAATTCAGCGGGGCCACGCCATGGCACAACAATATTTTCCGGTATAATATCAGTTTTAATGATGGGAATATAACCCAGCATGGAGCAAGCATATTGTGGTGGAACGGAAGTAAAGACAGCAGCCAGTTCCATGATTGCTACATCTTCAACAACCTGTTATATAACAGTAAGGGATATGCGCTTGGCGTTATTCCCAATGAATACGATAACAGTCGTTTCTTTTTCCTGAACAATATCCTCGTTGCAAAAGACGAGCTGATGAGCGGTGGCAATATCAGGCAGGAGCAATTTTACGGGAACGACTGGTGGTCTATTCAATCAAAATTTAAAATAAACGGCAATACCAGCTTCAAAAACTGGATCGCAAAAACGGGAAAGGAAAATCTGAATGGCAAGATCGTTGGACACAACACAAAACCGGATCTTCTTCATCCTGCGACACCTACTTTGGATGATCCAAGGTTTCTTCAAAAACTTTATTTTTTTAAACTGGATCTCAACTCCTTACTGCGCAATACGGGACTGGACCTGAAAAAATTATTTCACCTGGATACCGGGGGAAGGGATTTTTACGGGCATCATGTTCCGCTGGGTGAATCCTGCGAGCCTGGTGTTTTTGAAATCGAGTAAAACACTTTATTGTTCTTTCCGGGCGGCCCGCTGTCTCAGCTCACTGATCGGCATATCAATCTGCCTTCCGATCGGTTTACCATCCCTGTAAGTAACCACCTTCAGCATGGAAGCTTCTTTTGGAATGGATAGTGGACCGGTATATTTTGGATAGAAATTATCCGGGTGTGAATTGTCAAAACTATAATAGATATCCAGTCCTTCCACTTCAGTCGAAAGTTCAACGATCAAGGAATCCTTTTCATCTTTTTTCGCAGTGAAAATTGGATCGAACATAGCCCTTGCGTATTTTACCTGCTCAATATCCATTCTTTCAAAATTCGCTTCCACTCTCCTTGCAAAATCATTCCAGTTCTTTTTTTCCCTGGGCGACCAGACACTTTCTGCAATGGCAAGGCTTCTCGGCCAGAGCATATATTGCATGTGTCGTGTATTATACACCTGCTCTGTCCATAAATTGCCTTGCCCTCCTTTGATAAATTTCGGATCAACCCCATCCGGAACAGGTTCAAATTCATAAGTTGTTTTCAATCGCAATGTGGCATAAACCGGAGGTTCAATGACACGATCGCTTTGCATGTAGTCAAGATAAACAAAAGTGGTTGGGCTCATCACTACTTCATGACCCATTTGTGCAGCCTGGATTCCTCCCTTGATGCCACGCCAACTCATTACGATTGCGCTTGGTGCAAGGCCGCCTTCAAGTATTTCATCCCATCCAATCATTTTCTTCCCTTTCGATTCCACAATTTTCTCCACTCTTTTTTCAAAATAACTTTGCACTTCTTCCTGTGTTTTCAACCCTTCTTTTTGCATCAGTTGCTTGATCGCATCGCTTTTTTCCCAGAAATTTTTAGCGCATTCGTCGCCCCCGACATGAATGTAGTCAAACGGGAAAAGCTGAGCCAGCTCGGTGAACACTTTGTCAAGAAACGCATACACTTTTTCATTTGCAGGGCAAAGCGTATTGTCGATCAGCGCCGTCATCCCTCCATTCCAATTCATAATTTCTTCGCCTGAGCGCACCCGGTAGTTTTCAGCGCCCGGGGTGCAGGACAATTCAGGATAGGAAGCAATCGCAGCAAGGCTATGCCCGGGTACATCTACTTCAGGCATGATATTCACGAAGCGATCTTTTGCATATTGAACAAGCTCCCTGATATCATCCTGCGTATAGAATCCGCCATAGTCACGTGGTTCGTCGGGGGAAGGAGATGCAAACTCTCCGAATGTACCGACACGCTTCACATTCCAGGCGCCTACCTGAGTGAGTTTGGGGAGACTTTTGATTTCCACCCTCCAGCCTTCATCGTCCGTGAGATGCATGTGAAGCAAATTGAACTTATACCTCCCCATATTATCAATGAAATCCTTGACCTGATCCTTGGTAAAGAAATGACGTGAGACATCCAGCATCAATCCTCTCCACCCAAAACGGGGATAGTCCGTAATTTCAACTGCGGGGATTTTCCATGCTATATCTTTTTGAGCAGTTTTGCTTTCGATTTCCTTTGGCAATAATTGTAACAGCGTTTGTACGCCATAAAACAAACCAGCGGGTTGATTGGCCTTTATCACAACGAGTTTTGGAGTTACAGACAAGCGATAACCCTCGCTCCCAATTTCTTTATCCATCGTTTTGTTCAGTTCCAGACGAATAGATGCGACTGGTTTTCCATTGCTGGTTATATTGGAACCGACTGCTATTGAATTCGCACCGGTTGCAACCGACAATTTCTGTTTTAAAATATTACTTAACTCCTTCAGCTCAGGATTTGCAGGAATTTCGATAATGATATCTTTTGACAGAACAAAGTAACCGCTATTTTGAACGACGTTTACCGGTTCAGGAATGATTGCGAGTCCTCCGGAGTTATTTTGTCCGAAGGTTGATATTACCACGCAACAGAAGAATGAAAGGGAGAATAGTCTTTTCATATAACAGCCAGCAAATTTTGGTGAATGAGGCGGTGAAAATAAGTACTTTTATTTATGTGTAGGAAAAAAATATGAGCCATTGAGTCTTAACCATTGATTATCGATCATTGCTGTAGTTTTTCTTCGAAAAAACACTCAATAATCAATTTTCAACATTCAATAATCAAGTAATTATATCCCGCGGGTACTAAATACCTGTGTATTGAGTCATTGAAAATTGAGTGTTGATTATTGAATATTGAATATTATAAAAGAAAAACTTAATCGACGATTTTAGCATATTAATGTGCTATTCTCTCTTCGATTTATTGCCATATCGCTGCGTTCTGATTTTTAATCCTGCCCTGCAGTCATTAATCAATTCATTAAGCCTTTTGATTTGGGTGGCTTCCTGTTTGGCAGTCATTATCCAACGCGTAACAATTTTCTTATAATGAGGGGCCTGGATTTGAAAAAAAGCCCAGGCTTTCTTATCTGCTTTTATTTTTTTTTCGTACGACGGTTTTAGTTTGACCTTTTCATTTTCATATGCGTATATCCCGGACTTGTGATCTTTCCTTTTGCTATAAGCTTTCAATCCTGCCGGTTTCATCAGGCCCAACCTCGTTAGTTCCTCGATTTTTTTGATATTAATCAGGCTCCAGTTGCTGGTTGGTTTTCTCGGGGTGAACCTGATAAAATAACTATATACATCAATTGATCTCCTCACGCCATCGATCCAGCCAAAACAAAGCGCTTCATCAACCGACTGCGACCAGGTGATACTGGGCTTCCCGCTTCCCACTTTATAAAAGCCTATATAAACCTCTATTTCTTTTTCATGATTTTTTTCAAACCATTTTCTGAGATCCGACTGACTGGGAAAAAACAAAGGTTTCATCCTAAATATTTGTCTCCTTAAATTACATCAATCTGTTGAGATCGGCAGCAGACATTCACGGATTTTCAGGAGCGGGAAGCCGTTCCATTGAGGATTTCCCCATGAAAATATTTATTCTATCCCAACAAATAATATCTTTACCCCTGTTTATCTTATTTATTTTAAAACAAGCAATATGAACTCCTTTATTGTCCCCATCGATTTTTCCGAGACATCGCATCATGCCGCACGGTTTGCCGCCCATCTTACCTCCCAGGTGCAGCGTGCGCATATTGTTTTATATCATGTCTTCGATCCGATTGAAGCGGGTTCTGATGGTACCCCGCTGGAAAGTGACGATGAGGACAGGAAAAAAATTATGGAGGTGGCGCTTCAAAGCGTAGTAAATGAATTATCAGGCATCACCAATGCTAAGATTTCCTGTGTGGCGGAACCGAATTCCGATTTTGTAGACAGTTTGGAAAGCTATGTTCACAGAAATAGCATTGATATGATCGTAATGGGCATCACAGGAGCTTCAAGAGTTGAACAAATATTTATGGGTAGCAATACCCTTAAAGTAGTGAACAGAAGAATCGCACCGCTGATCATCATACCGCCCGATGCGCAATTCCATTCAGCAAAGAATATCATGCTCATTACTGACTTTAAAGACATCGACAAGACCATGCCGATCGCGCCAATAAAACAAGTCCTCAATTTATTTAAGGCCAATCTGCATGTGGTAAATGTAGACAGCGAGCATTATGTGGAATTAACTGACGAATATAAAAAAGAAAGAGCCAAACTGGATGAGATGATCAAAGAATATAACCCGGAATATTATTTTATTCGAATGTTTGATTTTGTGGATGCGATCAACCAGTTTGTGAAAGACAGAAATATTGATATCATTCTCACTGTTCCTAAAGAGCATTCTGTTTTTTCCTATGTGTTCAAAACAACGCATACATCAAAACTGGCTTATCATAGCCATGTGCCTATCATAGCAATCCATTCATAAAAAGTCTGAGATTGTTATACTACCGCAGGCTCCTGCTGGCTGAGGCAATGGAAACTGCCCAGACCCCAGATGATATCTGTCGAATCAAGGCCGATGACTTTTCGTTCGGGGAAACATTGCTGAATAATCTGCAGCGCTCTTTCATCCTTCCCGCATCTGAAAACAGGAACGATCACAGAGCGGTTGGCGATATAAAAATTAGCGTAAGAAGCAGGCAGGCGCTGTCCCTGATAAACAACCTCATCCGGCATCGGCAATTCCACAATATGAAGTTGTTTGCCATTCAACAACCTCATTTTTTTTAAGTCGACAAGGTTTTTTTGAAGGAGATCATAATTTTCATCTTTCTTATTCTCTTCCACTACAGCAAGCACGGTATCTTCATTGACAAATCTTACAGTATCATCGATATGACCATCCGTATCATCGCCTACGATGCCTTCATCCACCCATAAAATCTGTTCGACTCCATAATAATCTACCAGGTATTTTTCAATCTGGTCTTGTTTAAGATCGGGATTTCTGTTCTTATTCAGCAGGCAGCAGGTTGAAGTGATTAACGTTCCTTTACCGTTAAATTCGACCGATCCTCCTTCCATAATAATTCCGGGATGATAGACAGGGATATTATATCGTTTCGCGATCAGCGTTGGTATGACATCGTCCAGATCATAGGGCGGATATTTGTTACCCCATGCATTATAATTCCAGTCAACAATGATTTTTTTCTGGGCAGCATTCGGATTGATCAGGAATGCCGGACCGTGATCCCGGCACCAGGCATCATTGGTAGGGTGAAGAAAGAATTCAACCTGGTTCAAATCTACTCCTGCATTTTTTAAATGTTCTGTCGCGAAAGATTTCATCGCCTCATCGTTTACATTGATGCGAACCTTTTCGCCAAGACTGAGTTCTTTTATAAAGCGGCTGTATACACCATAAACAGTATGGATCTTTCCCGGCCATGAATCTTCCTTATGAGGCCAGCTTAACCAGGTAGCCGTGTGGGGAGCAAACTCAGCAGGGAAATAATAACCCAGTTCTTTTAGTGTGGGCGATGTCATTAAATTCTTCTATTGAAATAATTGAATCCTCAACACACAATATTCAACACTCAATTTTCAATTGGAATTCCGGACTCATGTGTTGAGCATTGAATGTTGAATTGATTATTGAATATCTCTACCTGTTTTCATCAATAAATCGTTTTGTAATTGGCTCATAGGAATCTATTCGCCGGTCGCGCATAAAGGGCCAGTGGGTTCGATAGCTGTCGGTCTTCGCAGTATCAATTTCATGAACAATCACTTCTTCCTTATCATGCGATGCCTGGTGAAGTATTGTCCCGAAAGGATTGGAGATAAATGATCCACCCCAGAACTGCATGGCGCCATTCTGTTCAAAACCACCCCGGTTCACACTGACGACATGTACTCCATTGGCAACAGCATGACTTCGCTGAATGGTCTGCCAGGCGTTATATTGCTCGACGTTGGTTGCCTGATCTTGTGCCGTTGCCCACCCGATGGCCGTAGGATAGAACAAAATCTCTGCTCCCATTAATGAAGTAATTCTTGCAGCTTCAGGATACCATTGGTCCCAGCAGATTAATATACCGATTGTTGCCAGTGTTGTTTTAAAAACTTTATAACCAAGGTCTCCGGGAGTGAAATAAAATTTTTCATAATAAGCCGGATCGTCGGGGATATGCATTTTCCGGTACTTGCCAAGATAAGCTCCATCCGTATCCAGTACAGCCGTAGTATTGTGATAAATTCCCTGGGTTCTTTTTTCAAATAAAGATGCGATGATCACTACATTCAGATCAGCAGATACTTCGCTTAATGCATCCGTTGAAGGGCCGGGAACAGACTCGGCCAATTTGAAATTTTCGTAGTCCTCCTGGTCACAGAAATACAGAGACGTAAATAATTCCTGCAGGCAAATGATCTGTGCTCCCTTGCTTGCAGCTTCTCTGATCTTATCAATGGCTTTTTGCAGATTAGTTTGTTTACCCTTAGCACAGCTCATCTGCACCATTCCAATTTTTATTTTGCTCATGAAGGTTTTGTTGAGAGCTGCAAAAATACAAGGGAAATGTGAGAAATCTGGAAATATGGAAATGTGGAAATTAAATTCAAAATCGTTCAATCTACACGCGAAAAAAAATAATCTATATGTCTCGTTTTTTGAAAGCTAATTGAATCGCTTACGTTGAAAAGTTGGATTAAGCCCAATTCCCCTATTTTCACATTTCTGACCTTATTCTCTCCCCATTTGTTTGAGGAAAGACACATGTGAAGCAATGGCTGAACGCACCCTGGGATATTCTATATAAACAATCCCGTATTCACTGCAGGTTCGTTTGATAATTTTGCTTATCGCAGGATAATGCACATGGGATATTTTGGGAAAGAGATGATGCTCGATCTGGAAATTCAGCCCGCCAACCAGCCAGCTCAACAGTTTATTTTTTGTCGCGAAATTGGCCGTCGTCTTAATCTGGTGAATCGCCCATTCGTCTTCCATCTTCCCGGTTTCAATATCAGCAACGGGAAAAGCAGTGTGCTCCACCGTATGCGCCAGTTGGAAAACAAGACTCATTACAAGCCCTGAAAAAAGAATGTAGATACCGAACCCAATAATCCAGTGAACGAAACCGGTCATGTAAATGGGCAGCGCAAGGAAAAGAAATGCATTCAATAATTTGAAACCCCAGAACATAAAATGGTCGTCCAATTTCATTTTTTTCAAAGGTACTGCTCCCACCCTGTTTCTGAAGTATTTCTGATAGTCAAACAGGAAAATCCAAAATATGGACATCAACGAATAAAAAATCCAGAAATAGAGATGTTGGTATTTATGCAGCCTGTAGCGTTTTTGTGTTTTGCTCATCCGCATCCAGGGCTGAATATCAATATCATCATCAACACCATCTACATTAGTATATGCGTGATGAATCACATTATGTTTCATATTCCACATGAAGCTATTGCCGCCGAGAATGTTCAATGTAATAGCAGCAAGCCGGTTAATTGTTCTATGCTTACTGAAACTGCCATGCGCGCCGTCATGCATGACATTAAAACCGATTGCTGCAGAAAGTCCGCCCAGTACAATACATTCCAACACTGCCCAGATTACTACAGGGGTAAAGAAAACAAGATGTACATAAATCGATACAGAAAAAATCATTAATAAAGCAGCTTTTATGAATAAGCCTGAATTACCTGTCGTCGATTTGCCGGCATCTTCAAAATATTTATTGATCCGCCTTTTTAATTCGGCATGGAATGATTGCGGGATATTGGAAAATTTAGGTAGCACCATAATAAAAACTGAATTTGTATGAACTGGGTGCAAGTTACTCCAGTTTGAGTTCCCAACAATGTTAAAATTGAATAAACGATATATTAATAACCATCAGATTATGTGTCGAGTTGAACGAAAGCATCCATGCTTCGAACACCAATCATTTTTTCAGTAATAAATCCCTCTGCATAAGCCACACCAATCATCTTGCCGAACATCTGGTGTCGACCAATAATTGAATCGAGGAATTCAGGAGTTGAAATATAGGTTTGCGGTTCATTAGCTTGATATGTGGCAGAATAGAATTGCGATGAATACGCTTTGATCGATTCAATTTTTCTCTCAAATACCGGCGTAATATCATACACGAAGGATGGCGGGTAATAACGATCCTGTATATAATGAAATATATATTTGGGTCGCCAGGATTCCTGCTGAATGCCGTCGCTATCTACTGATTCAACTTTTTTCAAGCCGCTTAGGAAGCAGGCATCTTCAATCAGTCGGCCCGCGCGACCATGATCCGGGTGACGATCGGCCAGAGCACTGGCCAGCACAATGTCTGGTCTGAATTTCCTGATGGATCTTACCAATAGTCGCTTATGCTGCTCATCAATCTGGAAAAAACCATCGGCCATGCTCAGGTTTTCCCTCACATCCAATTGCATGATGGCTGCCGCCGCTACAGCTTCTTCTTTTCTCAATTCTGCGGTTCCTCTCGTTCCAAGTTCTCCCCGGGTTAGATCAACCACGCCTATTTTTTTCCCTTGTAATTTCTCCATCATCAGAGTACCGGAACAACAAAGCTCCACGTCATCCGGGTGAGCTGCAATGGCGAGAATATCTAGTTTCATTGTGTGTTTTGAAGCAGCAAAGTAAGTGCGAAAAACTGAAAAAAAAGAAACGAATTGATCAATATCCCGTATCCCGAATCCCGAATCCCGTACCGCGTCTCTCCCAGCTACCCACCCTCTTATTTCCTTTTTACATTTTCCACATTTTCGTAGCTTCGCACCTCGATTAAAAATCAATCCATCATTAAATCGAAAATAACATGGCCTACGATGTAGTTGTCCTTGGCAGTGGTCCCGGCGGATATGTGGCAGCAATCCGCGCTGCGCAATTGGGTTTTAAAACTGCAATCATTGAAAAAGAGAGCCTGGGAGGCATTTGCCTGAATTGGGGTTGTATACCTACTAAAGCGCTGCTGAAAAGCGCGCAGGTGTACGAATACATCAAACATGCAAAAGATTTTGGTATTACTGCAAGCGGGCAGCAGGATTTCCCTGCCGTGATTAAGCGAAGCCGGGGTGCGGCCGACAAAATGAGCAGGGGTGTCCAGTTCCTGATGAAAAAAAATAAGATTGATGTGGTGATGGGTTACGGGAAATTGAAAGCGAAAGGGCAGATTGAAGTCACTGCCGCTGACGGGAAAAAGCAGGTGGTCGAAGGAAAACATATTATCCTTGCTACGGGTGGTCGTAGCCGTGAGTTACCCAACCTGAAGCAGGATGGCAAAAAAGTGGTTGGCTACCGGGAGGCAATGGTAATGCCTCAGCAACCGAAAAGTATGATCATCGTGGGCAGCGGCGCGATCGGTGTTGAGTTTGCTTATTTCTATTATAGCATGGGAACAAAAGTGACCATTGTCGAATTTTTACCGAGAGTTGTTCCTGTGGAAGATGAAGAAATATCCAAAGAATTGGAAAAAATTTATAAAAAATACGGGATAGAAATTTATACCAGCAGCGAAGTGACAAGTGTGGATACCAGCGGCAACGGGGTGAAAGCAAAAGTAAAAACGCCCACCGGGGAAATCACGCTTGAAGCTGATGTGGTATTGAGCGCAATCGGGATTGCCGCCAATATTGAAAACATCGGTCTCGAAACTCTCGGCGTAAAAACAGACAAAGGAAAAATTGCGGTTGATAAATTCTATCAGACCAATGTTCCCGGGATTTATGCCATCGGCGACTGCGCGCCCGGGCAGGCCCTGGCACATGTGGCTTCAAAAGAAGGCATTATCTGCGTAGAAAACATCGGATATAACGAGAAGAAGTATGCGCACCAGCCCGAAGCATTGGATTATAACAATGTTCCCGGATGTACATATTGCGTTCCCGAAATTGCTTCTGCGGGCCTGACTGAAAAACAGGCCAGAGATGCGGGATATGACGTGAAGGTTGGCAAATTCCCGCTCAGCGCATCAGGTAAAGCCTCTGCAGCAGGACATACAGAAGGCTTTATCAAAGTTGTGTTTGACGCCAAATATGGGGAGTGGCTGGGCACGCACATGATCGGCTATAATGTTACGGAAATCATCATCGAAACAGTTTTAGGCCGCAAACTGGAAACGACTTATCATGAAGTACTGAACAGTATTCACCCCCATCCGACAATCAGTGAAAGCGTGAAAGATGCGATAGAAGTCGCTTACGGTGAAGCGATACATCTTTAATAAAATCATGATTGAGCTCTCACAGATTACTCAGATTGATACAGATGACAATCTAAATCCTGAATATCCTACTATCTGTACAAATCCGTGCCATCTGTGAGATTTTTTTCCCATACGAGTTTGAGTTGCGCACGGATTCGTTACGATGATTAGGATTGGTACGGATAGGATCATAACAAATCATAATTATTCTGCGTCAATCCATGCAATCCGCGGCAATTCTTGTAATTCGTGATTCGTAATCATTTCTTACCTTTCATTCAACAATCTAAACTTTACCCCATGGCCCAGGTTTCCATTTGGGAAAAAGAAAGTTTTTTGGCGCCCAAAAATATCATCATTGTGGGTAGCGGTTTTGTTGGCCTCTGGGCTGCTTATTATCTTAAAAAATATTATCCCAAACTATCAGTTGCCATTCTTGACCGGGGGATCATTCCCACGGGCGCGAGTACCCGTAATGCGGGATTTGCCTGCTTCGGAAGCGCAACTGAACTGATAGCAGATACCATGCATATTGGTGAAGACAGCATGCTTCAGATCGTAGAACTGCGATACAAAGGGTTGAAAAAAATCAGGAAAGTATTCAGCGACGAGGTAATTGATTTTGAAGAATGCGGAGGTTACGAGTTACTAACCGAAAGTCAGAAAATTGATATTAATACATTCCGTTCAAATCTCGACTGGCTGAATCGCAAGTTGAAAGATATCATCGACAAACCTAAAATTTTCAGGCTTAATGATACGAAAATAAAAGCATTTGGATTTTCCGGAGCAGCTCACCTGATTGAAAACAAATATGAAGGCCAGTTGCATTCAGGTAAATTATGCCAGGCCTTATTGCAGTTGGTGCAGTCCAGAGGAGTAACTGTACTTAACAACATCGAAATAAAAAGTTTCGAAAAGAAAGACGGACAAATCGAATTACAAGCAGACCGGTCGTACAGGTTTTCAGCGGATAAATTACTGATATGCACAAATGCATTTGCAAAACAACTTTTGCCTGAACTCAACGTGGAACCCGCCAGGGGTCAGGTTTTGGTGACTTCGCCCATACCCCGGTTAAAATTCAAAGGCACGTTCCATTATGATGAAGGTTTTTATTATTTCCGCAACCTGGGTGATCGAGTTTTGTTGGGAGGAGCAAGGAATAAGGCTATTGCTGAAGAGCACACTTATGAATTATCTACTACTGATCATATCCAGCAGGAACTGGAACGCTTTCTGCGTGAAATCATTCTGCCTAATCAAACATACACTATAGATCATCGTTGGAGTGGAATTATGGGAGTCGGGGATGAAAAAAACCCGATAGTAAAACAGATTACTGAAAATATTTATTGCGCAGTCAGGATGGGAGGAATGGGTGTGGCGCTTGCTCCGGAAATAGGTAAATCAGTTGCGAAAATCATGCTTTCAGCCTGATGACTCTTACATTTTGATCAGCTTGGTTGTCTTCGCATTTTTGGGATCGTCCGATTTAATATAATAGACGCCGCTTCTGAGGAATGAAATATTCAATTGCTGAATGCCCGGGTTCACCCGAAAACTCATCACTTTTTGTCCCATCTCATTAAATATTTCTACCGTCGAAATGGTATGCGACAAACTTGAATTTTCAACATAGATAATCCCGGAAGAAGGATTCGGGTAAATATGAAAGACTGAATTTCCCTGATCCGGTGACAGAGCAGATTGAGCTGGCCCTGATTGAGGAATCGAATTGATGGCAACTGAAGAAAGCAACTGATTTCTGACGCCGCCAGGAGAAAATAAAGCGCGCATGCGTTCCCGTTGTCCTTTAGTAAACATATTCATGCAGGCATCGTCTGTAAAATCCATATAGTTCATAAACATGTCGCCAAAAGGGCCACTGCCGCAGGTGATCACTATCGCACCGGGGCATCCCCTGTTGGCAGCACGCTGTGGAGGAGTATCCGCTACATGATCATCTCCGCAATCGGCATCTCCCCAGGTATGAATCAGGTTCAGCCAGTGACCGATTTCGTGTGTCGTTGTTCTTCCCTTGTTAAAAGGAGCGACCGCAGTTCCGGAAGTTCCGAATGCCTGATAGTAAACCACAACTCCATCAGTTTCCTTCGGTCCACCGGGAACACTGGAATATCCAAGTATACCACTGACCATATTGCCGACCCAGATATTCAGGTAGGTATTGCAATCCCACGCGTCATCTCCACCTGCAGCAGATGATTTAATATGGTCGTCAATATTAAATCCCTGTACGTTTGTGAATTTATGAATGATCCCCGTAGTCGCATTACCCGCAGGATCAACTACAGCAAGTACGAAATGAAAACCACAATCCGCAGCCACGGGCTTGAATATATCAGGCGTCTTGCTTGTATCTGTATTCTGCCTGCGATAATCTTTATTTAGTACATCAATTTGCGAACGAACCTGATCATCCGATATATTTTGTGAAGAAGAATTGTATAAGACATGAACTATAACAGGAATGGTAATGACGTCGGGGATATTATCAGTAACCAAAGAATCACTGACCTGATTTTTTCTGGCGAGGTAATCTTTTGTAAACGCTTCTATGGCAGTCACCCTGGCATTGATCCCAGGAGAACGCTTGAAAAGTTCCATCCGGTATTCGGGCGAATTACATTGTTGTTGCGATAGGGCCTGCAATTGCCAACAAAGAAGCACCAGTACGAGTAAAAATATTCTCATTGAGATATTTTTTCAGCCGGCGTTTCACAAGCTTGGACCAGAGGTTAATAAATCATAAGCATTGAATTCATCTTCGGAAGGGGCGGATAATACATTATGGAAGGAGAATATTGGAGCCTAAACAGAGTCTTTACATGGGGACAATCAGAGATTGTTCTTCAAGAAATCAAACACGCAGGTATTAAATAGGAGATTGGCAAGCTGTAACGAAATAAGAGAGATCCAAAAAACACTGAATATCACTTGAGGAGAATCATCTTGTGAGATGTTTGCACTGAGTGGTATTTCAGACGATAAGCTATTGTAAAGCAACTTATTTTTGCCGACAAATCCAAATTTTTAAGGCAAAATTTGGATTCGCTCCATGCGTTTAACAGAAGCGAACCTTAATTTTGCCCTTCATTTCATAATTATGATTAAAAAGATCATCATTCATTTATTCATCATCCTCGTCTTAATCTCCTGCAACAATACGACTACCGAAACCAGTACCACATCGAATGATTCAGGATCAAACAATGGACCTGCCGCGATTAGTTTTTCAGTTGTCAATGCATATCCACACGATACAACCTCATTTACGGAAGGATTTCTTGTCCACGACGGGCAACTCTACGAAAGTACCGGCCATACTGATGATGTTCCCAGCTCGCGATCACTATTTGGTACTGTGGATTTAAAAACGGGTAAAATAATTCCCAAGGTGGAAATCGGCAATAAATATTTTGGAGAAGGGATTACCTTTCTCAAAGGCAAAGTATATGAGATGACATTGGATGCGCCCAGAGTTTGTTTCGTGTATGATGCCCGGACTTTCAAAAAATTGGCGGAATACCCATTAAATTCCGAAGGATGGGGAATGACGACAGATGGCACCTATCTTATCAGGAGTGATGGAAGCAGTAATTTAAGTTATCATGACCCGAATAATTTCAGATTGGTAAAAGTATTGGGGGTAACAGATAATAATGGATCCGTAAGCAATATTAACGAACTGGAATATATCAATGGATTTATTTACGCCAATCAATGGCAAACCAATTATATCTTAAAAATCGATACATCAAGCGGCAAGGTTGTCGGCAGACTCGATCTTTCTTCCCTGGCAATGGAAGCAAAAAATAAATACCCCGACAGCAATACGCTGAACGGCATAGCATATGATTCTGCCACAAAAAAAGTTTATGTAACCGGCAAGCTCTGGCCGAATATTTACGAGATCAAATTCAATAATTAGTTTACCTCACTTACCCACAATATAAATCAGCGAACAGCAGCGTTCATTATTAAAAAGCGCTTTCAGGTTGGAAGCAGCGCCGGTAAAAGACCCCTTGATAATATTTGAATGGCCTGTTTTGTATTTTTCGCTCAGCATGCTAATATAAAAACTATCATACCACATTGGGCGAATATCATATAGCTTCAATGCATGCATCTTCAGCAATAGCTTCATCGAAGCAGGAGAAAAATGATATAGATGCCGTGGCACGTCATAAGCTGCCCAATATTTTTTGTATACAGCCGCATCATAACAGGTATAATTAGGGACTGCAATAAATATCCTGCCTGATGGAGATATAATTTTTTTTAGTTGTTCCAGGTAAGCATGAAGTGCATGAACGTGTTCGAGCACATGCCATAAACTAACTGCGCTGAACGAATTTTCTTTTATCTCACTAAGATGTTCCGTAGGCAATAATTTGACTTTATGAAGATCCAATGCGCGTGTCCTTGCTCCTTCATCAGGTTCCAATCCTGTTGCCTGCCATCCTTTCATATCCATATAATGCACAAAGGCTCCGGTTCCTGCTCCCATATCCAGTATACTTTGCTGATCCGTTTCCTGATCTCCGGATGACGCTTTCAACGCCGACGCAACCAACTTGTATTTGCCAACCAATGTCCGCTTTCTGACAACATGATACATTCTGTTAACAAGTCCCTTACTGGTATCAGTATGCGAAATATAATCTTCAGCCTGGTAATAAGCTTTTATAGCATTTGCATCAGGAATGTTTTGGGTGAACCGTACAGAACAAATGGCACACTCCCAAATTTCAAAAAGTTCTTTGGATACATGATCCGCCGTTACAAGAACAGGATGGATATCGGCCGACTGGCAACAGGGGCATGCAGGGTATTTGATACGGGTTGACGACATACTCGGGTTAAAGATACAAGAGAAGGAGAATAAATTATGACAGAGAAACAGGTTGGTGCTTTTTTACCGATTATTTTTCAACTTTCAGTTCCTGCTGGTTCCCTGCAGCGTCCAGTCGCCAGCCATGAGAGGAGAAATGAAATAAAATGACCATGATGCCAATGATGCCTATAATGAGGGCAAACACCCACCACAATTTATTCCTTTCCTCTTCGGGTTCATTTAACAATAATTCGCTCATCTCCACATTGGTTCTTTCCGTATCGCCTACAAGCAGCACGTGTTTAGCATCCGGGTGAATTACTTTTCTTGCGGGAACAGGTTGCAGAAATCCGGGGTTACCCAGAGATGATTCAAAAATGATATTTCCATCATTATCTTTTTTCAACTCCCCCACTCCATCCCATTTCACTTTTTCATGATTGTTGATTTTATTACGCAGGGTATGCGCAAATTCATTATACCATTGCAGGGCCTCATAATCCTGCATATTTTTTTGTGCAGCCAGAAAAGAAAAAAAATCTCTCTCCGGTGCATCAAAATATTTATCGAACCGAAAATAATACAGCGGCGGAAGCATATTCTTGGTGCTGGTATCAACGCTGGCAGGAAGTGTTTCCATGTGAATGGTCCCCAGCCCCGGAATGCTGATACTTTTATGCTGAAATAGATAACTGTTCAACAACTCGAACATGGTTATACCGGTTTACAACACGAAAGAACGGAATTTTGTGGAGAAGAAAAAATGAAAGCGTTTGGGAACAATAGCGCTGACCAGGCCATCTTAATTTTGATTGAAGGAAAAGATTATTCCTCCAAGAATATTGAATCCATACACCTGGTACTGGTTCCATCTTTCATACTTATCATTGAAAATATTATTCATCTGAAGCCAGAGGTTCAACTGCCTGGTTACCCTGAATTCAATTCCCGCATTCAAATCAAACCCTCCTGCAGGATTGTGCACGCTGCCGAATTTATCAGGATAAGGCGCTCCCTGGAAAATCAGCAGATCGCCTTTCAGCCAGAGATCTTTATATACCTGCCATCTCAGGGTTGTAGTGAAGTCCAGTGGAATTAAGCCCCAGGCTTTATCTTCATGTAATGGGGTCGCATACTGACTGATGGTCAGGGCAGCTTTCGCACTGAATTCCTCTCCCTGGGTATATACAATTTCCCCGTGCATTTTAAATGCCTGCAGATGATCGTACCGGACAAGGAAGGTTTTGCCATCCACTGTATCATTGACAAACAAAGGCATATTCCAGTA
>Ga0335080_10002105_pt1 | contig 19799 bp, 15 predicted proteins | sample Lox_Sample_34_FD_206720 | JGI IMG/M metagenome (GOLD analysis project Ga0335080, IMG submission 206720) | Soil microbial communities from Loxahatchee National Wildlife Refuge, Florida, United States - Lox_Sample_3.4 | ecosystem: Environmental > Terrestrial > Soil > Wetlands | place: USA...
AGGATTGAGATTCTGAGAGCAGCCAAGGCTTCCAGCCAGCCGCGTGGCGTGGCCTCCTTTTTTCAGTTCTGGCGCGCAAGCCTCCCCGAAAGCCAACTTCTGCGCCCTGGGCGGTACATGGCCGAAAGGACATTCGGAAGAGCGCCTATGGCGTGTTCCCAGCGGACCTTTCGGCGGCCTTCGGGCCTGGTAAACCCTCAAGACAGCCCCCACCCCGCCGATGACTAGCTTATGAAGGCGGGAGGCTTCGCGGGCTTCACGCCTGTCGTGTCTCTTTCAGAGTCTGCGGATAGCAATGTTTTACATGACGCATGCATTTGAGCCGTTGTGGGCCCGGCCGTGGCTTCGCACATCGTGGACCGACGAGACGAGGTGCAAGCGAGAGCCAATCCTCGCCACAACAGGCCGCTTCCTTTCATCTTTCGCGGTGAAACCGCGCCGCTCTCCCAGCGCTAACCGGAGGTATTGGTGGCAGGAATACACACAGCGAGAGAGAGGTCATGAAGGGGCGCACGGAGATTCTGCTGGTGGAAGACAACCAGCACGACCAGGAGCTTATTTTGCAGATATTGGGACAGGAAAATCTGGCCGACACAACTCAAGCTGTGGAGAACGGCAGCGAAGCCCTGGACTTCATTTTCTGCCGCGGCGCATTTTCCGGCCGGAACTGCGAACCGCCGCGATTGGTTCTGCTCGATCTCAACCTTCCCAGGGTCTCAGGGCTCGAAGTGCTGCAGCAGATCAAGAGCGACGCCTGCGCCAGTACCATTCCGGTGGCAGTGCTCACTTCCTCCTGGGAGGGGCGTGATCTGGCCGCCAGTTACCAACTCGGCGCCAACAGCTACATCCAGAAGCCCGTGGAGCTGCAGCAGTTTCGCGAGGCGGTGCGGCGAACGGCCCTGTACTGGCTGGTGACCAACCAGCGGCCGGTGGCCCAGGACACCCGTGCCACAAGGCAGGCCGCGCCATGACGCCGAAGCCCCCGGGAACCGGGCCGGAGAAGACCAAGCTGCGCATTCTGCTGGTGGAGGACACTGCGGCCGACAGCGAACTGATCCTGCGGCATTTGCGGCGGGCCGGCTTTGAAATCACCGGAGATGTGGTGCAGACCGCGGCCCAGTTCCGCAGCCGGCTGCGCTCCGATCCGCCTGACATCGTGCTCGCTGACTACAACCTGGGACAATGGCGCGGCATGGAAGCGCTGGCTATCCTGCGGGAAGAGAAGATGGATATTCCGTTGATTCTAGTCTCTGGAGCGCTGGGCGATGTGACCGCGGTGGAGTGCATCAAGCAGGGGGCTACCGACTACGTGCTGAAAGATGCTCTTACGCGGCTGCCAGTCTCCATTCGCCGGGCGCTGCAGGAAAAGCAGCTGCGCGAAGACCGCCGCCGCGCGGAGGAAGAGCTGGCTAAGAAAGTGGGGGAACTGGCCCATTCCAACATGGAACTGGAGCAGTTTGCTTACGTGGCCTCCCATGATTTGCAGGAGCCGTTGCGCATGGTGGCCGCTTATACCCAACTGCTGGCCGAGCGCTACCACGGCAAGCTGGATGAGCAGGCCGACAAATATATCCACTACGCCGTGGATGGCGCCCTGCGCATGCAGGCTTTGATTCAGGACCTGTTGGCATTTTCCCGCGCCGGCCGGGCGGATATGGACCTTACCTCGGCGGATTGCAACTTAATTGTCGAGGATGCCATGAAGAATCTGGCGGTGGCGATCCGGGAGAGCAATGCCGTTGTGAACTTCGAATGCCTGCCGGTGGTAATGGGCAACGCCGCCCAGTTGCGCCAGGTCTTTCAGAACCTGATCGGCAATGCCATCAAGTTTCGCGGTTCTCGGCCGCCAGTCGTGCAAATCAGCGCCGAGCAGGAAAACGGCGAATGGCTGTTCTCCGTCTCCGACAATGGCATTGGCATTGCTCCCGAGCACCTGGATTCCATTTTCGTGGTGTTTCAGCGGCTGCATACGCGCCAGGAATATCCCGGCAACGGCATTGGGCTCTCCATCTGCAAGAAAATCATCGAGCGGCACGGAGGCAAGATCTGGGTGGAATCCCACGAGGGCCATGGGGCCAACTTCAAATTCACCTTGCCGCTAGAGGCTCACACGGTGCGGGAAGTGATGATTCTGGAACCAGGAAAAGAGCACAAGCATGAAGATGCCCGAAGTCTTGTTGGTGGATGACAATCCGGCGGACGTGGACCTGACCAGCGAAGGCCTGGCCCGCAGCGAGTGTTCGCACCGGATCAACTCGGTTTCCGACGGTGCTGAAGCCATGGCCTTCCTGCATCGCGAGGGCAAGTACCACGACGCGCCTTCCCCCGCCCTTATGATTCTGGACCTCAACCTGCCCCGCAAGGATGGCCGTGCGGTGCTGGCCGAGGTCAAGACTGATCCCGCGCTGCGCCAAACCCCGGTGGTAATTTTCAGCACCTCGCAGGCAGGGCCGGATATCGGCCGCAGCTATCAACTCGGGGCTAACAGTTATGTAACCAAACCGGCCGAACTTTCCGAGTTTTTCTCGGTAGTGCGCTCGATTGGCGAATTCTGGCTCGGCTGCGCATGCCTTCCGAGTCCGGAGGAATCATGAACCACTCCAAACACGTCTTGCTGATTGAAGACAATCCCGGCGATGCCGACCTGATCCGCCTGCGCCTGGTAGAGAGCAAGTCAGACGTAGATGTGGCCTGCGTGGACCGTCTCTCGACCGGTCTGGAACAGATGACCGAAGACCCGCCCGCCGTGGTGCTGCTCGACCTGAACCTGCCTGACAGCCGGGGCGCGGAGACTTTTCGCAATGTGCTGAGCAAAGCTCCGGGCGTGCCCGTAGTTGTGCTTTCGGGTCAGGATGACGAAGAACTCGCCGTCAAGGCCGTGCACCAGGGCGTGCAGGATTACCTGGTGAAAGGCGCCTTCGACAGCAAACAACTGGGCCGCGCCATCCGCTATGCCATGGAGCGCCAGGCCCTGCTCACGTCGTTGGATATGTCGCGCAAACAGCAGCTTCAGTTCAAAGACCAGTTCCTCTCGCACGTTTCCCACGAGCTGCGCACCCCGCTGACCTCGATTCACCAGTTCGTCACCATTCTGCTCGACGGCCTGGCGGGCCCGGTTTCCCCGGAACAGCGCGAGCATCTGGAAACGATTCTGCGCAGCGCCCAGCAGCTGCGCACCATGATCGGCGATCTTCTGGAAGCCAGCCGCACCGAGTCGGGCAAGGTTTCGCTGCAACGCCGCTGCATTGCCGTGGACCAGGTAATCGAGCAAGCCGTGGCCATGCTCCAGGCCAGCGCTCGGGCCAAGCAAGTCGGCCTGGAAGCCGCGGTGGATAGCCGGATTCCGCTGCTCTATGCCGATCCCGACCGCGTGCTGCAGGTGCTTACCAATCTGATTGACAACGCGGTCAAATTCACGCCGCCGGAAGGCTCGATCATGGTCAGGGCCTGCATGGCGGAGCTGGATCCCGACTTTGTCTATGTCTCAGTGACCGATACCGGCCGCGGCATCAGCCCGGAAGCCAAGGCGCTCATCTTTGAGCGCCTGTATCAGGACCCCAATGCGGTGGATAGCAGCCGCAAAGGCCTTGGCCTCGGCCTTTACATCTCCAAAGAACTGGTTCGCTTGCATGGCGGCAAGATTTGGGTGGAGAGCGATCCCGGCCACGGCAGCACCTTCTCTTTCACCTTGCCGCTATTCTCGCCGGCCAAGTTACTGCGGCCGGTCATCGTTCAGCACGGCAAGCTGCGGGAGGCGCTCAGTTTGATCAGCGTGCGCTTCACCCCGCGCCGCACGCCCGGCGGCGGAAGCTGGAACGAGATTCGCCACGAGTGCGTCGAGCTGCTGCAACTCTGCGTGCTTCCGGATAAAGACCTGGTTCTGCCCCCAATGGCTGGCGCCGGCCCAGATGAGACCTTCTTAATTGTGGCCTCTGCGGATGCAGCCGGAACCAATGTTCTGGCCAATCGCATTCGGGAACAGCTTCGCCGCCGCTCGGAATTGCAGGCCAGTGGCAGCTTTGAGGTTTCGGCCCGGGCAATTCCGTTGCCCGGCGCGGAAAGCGGTGGGTCCCTGGAGAAGTTGGTGGGGCAAGTTGCCGATAGGATCACTGAGATGGCCATGAGCATTTTGCGGCATGAGGAAGAGGTCACCAGAGAGGCGTAGTCCCTTCGGTGCTGATTCCTGATCACTGACAGGCTAGGGGGAGAAGCAATGGAGAAGCCAAAGATCCTGATCGTGGATGACGATCCCGACTTGAGGCGCGGGTTGAACCTGCGTCTGCGCGCCAACCACTACGACACGGCTTACGCCACCGACGGTTTCTCGGCCATCGCCATGGCTCAGAAGGAACAGCCCGACCTGATCATTCTCGATCTGGGACTGCCCGCAGGCGATGGCTTTGTCGTGCTCGAGCGCCTGCAGCAGAGCGCCAACCTGGCCACCATTCCTGTCATCGTGCTGACGGCGCGCGACCCGCAAACCAGCCGGGAAAAGTCCCTGCGTGCCGGCGCCACGGCATTCTTCCAGAAGCCGGTGGATAACGGAGAGCTGATGGGGGCCATTCGCACCACTTTACGCACGGCCTGGCCGGGCACGGCAACCTCCGCCTAGCTCCACCACCGGAGCTGGGAGTTGTTCGTTTTCGTTCCGCCTCCGTCTTTGCCCAAATACCTTGGCAATGGCAGACGCGCCTGCGTGTGTCTGCTCTGCTGTTCTCACCCGATGAAGCATGTGTATTGCGCTGCCGATAAAAATCTTTAGGCCGGCCTCATGAGTGCGCGCGAAATCAACGAACTTCGCGATCCGGAAGTGCTGCGCGGCGTGCTCGACAGCCTGCAGATCGGGGTTTACGTGGTGGACCGCGAACGCCGCATCGTGCTGTGGAACGCCGGAGCCGAAAAAATCACCGGCTATATGCGCCACGATGTCGTTGGCCGCGTGTCGCGAGAAAATATTCTGGCCAACTGCAACGACGGCAGCTGCATTCTTTGCGGCGCGGTCTGTCCGCTCACCGAGGTCATTCATGAAGGCCATCCTCGCGAGGCCCAGATTTATCTGCGGCACAAAGCCGGCCACCGCGTACCGGTGCATCTGCGCGTGGTTCCGGTCCGCGACCAGCGCGGCCTGATTGTCGGTGCGGCGCAGAGCTTCGAGGAGCAAGGGCCGATCGCCGAGTTGGGCATCCGCCCCGGAAACCTGGCCGCTCACGGCTGCCTCGATCTGCCCACCGGCGTGCCCAACCACGCCTTTACCCAATCGCATCTGCGAGAGAACCTGAACTTCTTTAACGAATATCATCTGCCCTTTGGCGTTCTGCTGATTCGTGTGAACGATCTGCAGCAACTGCGGGCCAGCCACGGGCGCGAAGCCGTGGACGTCATGCTTCATGTCGTGGCCCAGACCATGAAGCACACCTTGCGGCCCGATGGCTTTTTGGGCCGCTGGGCGGAGGATTCCTTCCTCGCCATTGTGACCAACGGCAACCGCTCGGACCTGGAGCGGGCGGCGGTGAGCGTGGAAAAAATCGTCGGGTGCTCGGGAATCCAGTGGTGGGACGACCTGCTCTCGGTCACCGTATCCGTCGGCCAGACCATGGTGCAATCCGGGGACACGCTGGAAGTCTTGGTGGAGCGGGCGGAGCGCTCGCTGCCCCAGCCCGAAACCAAAAGCTCGGCGGCGGCGGCCGGAGGCGAGACTCCGCCGCAAGGACCGGGGAACTGATCGCCATGTTTGCAATCATCGGTATCGTGGTGGTCTTTGGCTGCGTGATCGGCGGCTACCTGATGGAGCACGGCAACATTCGCGTGCTCTTGCAGCCGGCCGAGTTGCTGATCATAGGCGGCGCTGCCGCTGGCACCATCCTGGTGGCCAATCCCCTGCACATCCTCAAGCAGATCGTAGGCGGAATTACCGGGGTCTTTGGCGGATCGAAGTTCACCAAGCAGCGCTATCTCGATTCCCTGAAAATGATGTACGACCTGCTCAACAAGGCCCGGCGCGAAGGGCTCATGGCGCTGGAGAATGACGTCGAAGATCCCGGCAAGAGTCCCGTCTTCTCCAAGTATCCGGCCTTCCTCAATGACCATCACATCCGCGACTACGTCTGCGACACGCTGCGCATGGCGGTGAGCGGCACCGAAGCGTTCGATCTGGACCAGGTGCTGGAGCTGGATATGGAAGTGCATCATCACAATGCGACCCAGCCGGTTTCCTCGCTTTCCACCGTGGCCGATTCCTTGCCCGGCCTGGGCATTGTGGCCGCTGTGCTGGGAGTGGTGATTACCATGCAGGCCCTGGGCGGACCGCCCGAGGAGATTGGCCACAAAGTGGCCGCCGCTCTGGTCGGGACCTTTCTCGGCATTCTGTTGTGCTACGGATTGATTGGCCCCATCGCCGCCAACATGGGCAAGCTCGCCGAGGAAGAACACGCCTACCTGCACGTACTGCGCGTGTTCATCATTTCATTCCTTAAGGGGACCGCGCCCATCATGGCCGTGGAAGTGGCGCGCCGCGCCATTCCTGGCCACGTGCGGCCCTCCTTCCAGGAAGTGGAGGCGCTTTGCCGCGGCCGCAGCGCCAGCGAGGGCGGTGGAAGCGGCAGTGCTGAACCGCCAGCGGCCGCAGCCGCCTCGGCCTGAGGCAAGATATGGACAGTCAACGCCCCATCATTATTGTCAAAAAGAAAGTTGGACACGGCGGCCACCACGGCGGGGCCTGGAAAGTTGCCTATGCCGACTTTGTGACGGCCATGATGGCGTTGTTCATCGTGCTCTGGCTGCTCAATACCAACAAGCCGGTGCGCGAAGCCATCGCCGGCTATTTCAAAGACCCCACCGGAACGGGCAGGGAAACCGGCACCCGGCAGAGCGGCAAGGGAGAAAATCTGCCGGTCACGACCGTGACCAAGGACAACATCTCCGAACTCAAAGAAAAATTGCAGAAAGCCATCCAGCAGATGACCAACTTCGACCAGCTGAAGAATCAGATCACCATGACGGTCACCGCGGAAGGCCTGCGCATCGAAATGCTGGAAACCGCTTCCGGCACCTTCTTTAACCTGGGCAGCCCAACCCCCAACGCCAATGGACAGGACCTGCTGATCCGCATGGCGCGCGAGCTGGGGAAGGTTCCCAATAAAATCACCATCGAGGGGCATACCGATGCCAAGCCGTACTCGGGCAAAGGGGTTTACAGCAATTGGGAGCTCTCCGCCGACCGGGCCAATGCTGCCCGCCGCCTGATGCAGCAGAACGGCCTGCGCCCCGACCAGGTTTCACAGGTTCGCGGCTATGCCGACCAGCAGCTGCGCAACCCGAAAGACCCTTTCGATCCTTCGAACCGCCGCATCTCGGTAATCGTGCACTACCTGGAAGCGCAAGCACAAACGCAGGCTCCCGCCTCGACTGCCGGAGAGAGACCCGCGCCTGGCGCGCCTCTCCCAGACCAGGCGCCGGCGGCGCCACCGAGCCAGGGAAAAAAGGAATAGTCATGCGGTAGAGGCCCAGCGAAAATTCGAGGCCAGCCTTGCGGCCGGCCTCGGGTCATTCTGCTTGCCGCTTAGGGCTTGCGGCAGGTCTTCGTCTCGGGCTTGGGCAGGGTAGCGTTATAGGCTGAGATATCGAACGACCCCAGTCCCGTGGTCAAGTCGTAGCCGGGGAGCGCCGTGTACAAGCCGTTCGCCCCCAGAATAATGTCGTGGAATCCCGGAGGCGAGGCCGGGTTCGGAATCGGCGTAGCGCCTTTGTAGAACACCGGACCGGCATTTCCCAACTGATTGAGATGGCCGCTCTGCAGGCGCGCCCACACTCCCAAAGACAGCGGCGAGGAGAGGCTGGTGCCGCCGTAGCAGCACTGCTCAGTGCCATCCAGCCAGATGTACACGCCACTGTTGGGATCAGCGTCCATGGCTACATCGGGAACGCCGCGGCCCACGGTCGAAGCGTAGTTCACGGGCTCCTGCCAGTAAGGCGAAAGCTCGAACTGACTGACGCCGCCGCCGCCCGCATTCCAGGTGATTTCGTTGTTGTAAGTGTCATCGCTGTTGGTGAGCAGCGTGGTGCCGCCGGCGCCAATCACATAGGGCGAGGCCGCGGGATATTCAACCAGGGGCGCGCCGCCGCCGGGAACGCCATTGGTTCCTACGCCGCAGGCTGAGCCGTTATCTCCGCTTGAGGCGAACACGGTTTGCCCCTGGGCGGCCGCTTCCAGGAACGAATCATCATCCACCAGCATGGAGCCATCGAGATACGCAAAGCCTTCGCACAGCCCGAAGGAGGCGCTGCCCGCACGGGCCAGCTTTTGCGCGGCGAAGTGATTGAACATCAGGGCCACGTCAGAATCGCTCAGAGAAGTAGTCGTGTAGATATAGAGCTTGGAGACGGTTTGCGCCATGCCGGTCGAATACTGGGTGTCCATGTCGAATTCGTCGGCGCCCGAAGTGTCAGGACTCGCGAGGCCAACCTGGACGACCTGCACCGGAACTTTCGGCAGGCTGTTGTTGGTTTCCGCCAGGCGCAGATCGCTGATCACTCCGCTGACGTCGCCTTCGGCGAAAATCGCGATGGCGGTCTTGGAGCCGGTCGCCGTGCTGCCCACGTCATAGGCAACCCACAGGTCTTTCGGGCGGTACGCTCCCGGATACACCGGCACGCTCACGGCCTGCTTGGCCATAGGAAAGCTCATTTTAGCGGCGTTGTTCAGGCCCAGCACTGCGCCCACGATGCCGCCCAGTTCTTCCGGCACTTGTGCGGCGCTCAGGTTGGCATAGACCGAGGCGCCATTGATCAGAAACGCGCCCAGTTGTGTGTTGAAGGCCTGGCGAACCGCGCCCGCGGTGCCGTCGGCAGAGACCACCAGATTGTTGGGCTCGACCTGGACATTTTTGAAGCCCGCGCCGCCCAGGTAGCTGACCACGCTCTGTACCTGCGCGCTGGTCGGAGCATAATTGGCGACAAAATCGGACGGCTGAATTTCCTGCTCGAAAAGCGGATCCCCCGGCGTGCTCGTGTGCTTCACGTAGGCCACAAGAGCATTACGATTCTGAATCTGCAATCCGACGTTGACGTGAATGGGAGTTGAATCGGGCAGCGTTCCTTGCGAAATAGCGTTCACTAATGCTGGGCCGACTGCCTGGGTTGCGGTAGGAACCCAGTTTTGCGCCTGGGCCGCGCCGGCAAAAAACAAAATCAACACGAAAGTGGCGAGCACCACAGAATGCCCGTTTGCAGACACACTAGTGCGAATGCTTTTCATGCTTCCTCCTCAAATGAGTTGTCTCTGGACTTCAGTGAAAAATGCCGGCAGCTCGCCGAGAAGGGGCCCTGGGTGTGGCGCGCGAGCCAGCAGACGGACTCTCTGCCCTAAAGCATGTGGGGTGCCAAAACCGCAGGCGCGGCGCAAAGCGATTGAAACATCTCAGGATTGTGTGTACGGGTTGTTAGTGCGAACAGGCGCGAAACCTCAGGCAATCTCTTAAGTTCGTATAAATTCTGCGCGTCCGCCTTCCAGTTTTGATCTACAGAGAGACCTGTAGTAACCAGTCAGATATACAGAAGACACTGCATTTTTGGGGTGGAACCGCCGGTTTCATTTTGCCGTTACCTGAAAGGTTCCATGTACGCCTGAGACCGCGTCGGGCGCCACCCACGCGTCGTAAGTGCTCACCGGCACCACCCATTTCATCTCAGGGTCGTACGAGCCAAGATCGTTCGCCGCGACCGTGAACTCCACCGTCTTGTGTTCGCCAGGGCCGAGCGTTACTCGCGAAAAGCCTTTCAGTTCGCGCACCGGCCGCGAGGTGGGCGCAACCTGATCGTGCACGTAGAACTGCACCACCTCGGTGGCCGCGCGGATGCCGGTGTTCTCTACTTCCGCGCTTACGCGCACAGTTCCGGCCGCTGTCACGGCCGGGGTTTCTACCCGAAGATTGCTGTACTTGAAGGTGGTGTAAGTCAATCCATAGCCGAAGGGAAACAGCGGCTGACTGCTCTCATCAAGATAGCCAGTGTGCCAGCGGTCGGGCGCACTCGGCCGGCCGGTGTTCTTATGGTTGTAATAAACCGGAATCTGCCCCACCGAGCGCGGCCAGCTCATGGCCAGCCGGGCGCTGGGGGAAACCTCGCCCGAAAGAACGTCGGCAATTGCATTACCCGCCTCGATTCCCAGATACCATGCCTGCATGATTGCCGGCACATGGTCGTTGGCCCAGCGGATATCAAGCGGACGGCCGCTTTCCAGCACCAGCACAACCGGCTTGCCCGTCGCAACCATAGCCTCAAGCAATTGCTGCTGCTCGCCCGGAAGAGTCAGGTTCGCGCGCGAGCTGGCCTCGCCCGTCATCTGCGCCAGTTCTCCCAGGAAAAGGATCACGACATCGGCTTTACGGGCCGTGCTGACCGCTTCCTCAATGCTGGCTGGCCCGCTGGCGGCTTCTCCGCTTGCGCCAGTGGCGGAGGTGGGCGCGGGCGCACCCGCTCCCACCCGCCGCTTCTCGAAAGAAGGAATATCTACGCCCTTGGCATACAGAATGTCAGCGCCAGCGAATTGCGCCTTGATGCCGGCGAGCGGACTTACCGCATCTTCCGCTCTCCCTTGTCCCGCCCAGGAGCCGAGTTGGTCGCCTTTGTCATCGGCCAGCGGCCCGATTACGGCGATAGTCTTCGTGTTCTTGTCCAGCGGCAGCAGACGGCCCTCATTTTTCAGCAGAACGATAGATTCATCCCCCAGCTTGCGCGCCAGTTGCCGGCTCTCGGCCGTCAGAAGATCGGTCTGCTCGCGTTTCGGGTCAGCGTAAGGATGCTCGAAAAGCCCGGCGCGGAATTTCACCCGCAGCACGTCGCGGACGGCTTCATCCACCACGCTCATGGGCAGCTTGCCGGATTTCACCAGGTCCGGAATTTGCGTTCCGAACGCCCCGCTGGTCATATCCATATCCAGGCCCGCCTTCATCGCGATCAGCGCCGCCTGCGCCTGGTCTGCCGCGACGCCATGGGGCATCAATTCGTTGACAGCGTTATAGTCGCTGACCACAAAGCCGCGAAAACCCCACTCGTCGCGCAGGATGTCGGTGAGCGTGTGATGGTTGGCCGTTGCCGGAACGCCATTCAGGTCTTCGAATGCCGACATCAGCGTGCCTGTGCCTGCCTTCACCGCCGCGTGAAACGGCGGCAGATAGACTTCGCGCAACAACTGCTCTGAGATATCCACGGTGTTGTAATCGCGCCCGCCCTCCACTGCCCCATAGGCGACGTAGTGTTTAGTGCACGCCACCAGGCTGCCGGGATCGGATATGTCTTTACCCTGAAACCCGCGCACCTTGGCCGCGGCGATCATGGAACCCAGGTATGGGTCCTCGCCCGCGCCTTCCACCATTCTTCCCCAGCGCGGATCGCGGCTGATATCCACCATCGGCGCAAACGCCCATTTCACGCCCTCGGCGCTGGCTTCTTTCGCTGCCACGCGTTCCGCCTGCTCGATCAGGGCGGGATCGAAACTCCCCGCGCTGGCAATCGGCACCGGGAAAATGGTGCGGTAGCCGTGAATTACGTCGTAGCCAAAGAGCAGCGGAATCTTCAGCCGCGATTGTTCGACCGCGATTCTCTGCACCGCGTTCACCTTCTCCGCCCCCAGCACGTTGAAGAGCGAGCCGGCCTTGCCCTCTTTCACCAGTTCCAAATTCTTGTCTGACGCGCCGTCGTATTGCGCCAACTGGCCGGCCTTTTCCTGCAGCGTCATCTGCTTGACCAGCACGTCAATCCGGTGCTCGATGGCGGCATTGGTCAGTGGTTGCTGCGCGGCGGCCGCCCAGCACGTAACGAAAAAGAAGAGCAGAAGCAATGCCGGACGGCGAACGCGAGTCATCATCTCTATATTTCCTCCGCGCGGTGGCTGGCAGAAACGATTTTCTTCAATATAACCGCCGCTTACAACTATGCATAAGTATTACCGGGCCGCCTGGAATGCATACCAATGAAATTCCAGGGTCTCTCCCAGGTGAGACAGAAAATATGCCGCGCTGTGATCGCCCGGGTACAAATGGAACTCATGCTTTACGGCTTCTACCTCAAGCTGGCGGTGCAGCGCCTCCGCCCCTGCCTCGAATCCGTACTCATCACTTTTGCCGCAGTTGAAATAGATCTTCAACTTGGCGATGCGGACCTTGTTCTCCCGTGCCAGCACGAAGGGATCATTCTGCCGCCAGTGCGGCACGTTGATCGGATCTCCGAATACCGGCGCCAGCAACCGCCCGAGCTGCGCTCCCGAGCGCATCGCAGTGTCAAGCTGCTGGGGCGAATCCGTAATCAGCGCCGCGCTCTGCGCGCTCACCGAAGAAAACATCTCCGGATAGGCCAAGGCGAAGCGCAGCGCGCCGTAGCCTCCCATCGAAAGTCCGCTGATGGCGCGCCCGCTCTTTCGCCGCTGCACATGATACCTGCCTTCGATGTAGGGCACGAATTCCCGCACGAAGAAATCGCTGTAGGGCACTTTGCCATCAGCCGAGTTGATGAAAAAGCTGGCCCAGCCCTCAGGCGTCACGATCAGGAAGTCGCCGATCTTGTTCTGCTGCCGTAAGTCCTGAATCAGGTCCCATCCCCCGCTGCGAAACAGCGTCTGCTCGTTTTCGCCCAGCCCGTGCAGAAAATAAAGCACCGGATAAAGCCGCTTCGCATTCGAAGGCGAATCATATCCCTCCGGAATGAGCACGCAATAGCGGACATTTCTCTTGAGGAGCCGGCTCGGCAGCGCGCTGCAGTCAATGCGGCTCTGCCCGAAAATCAAAGAAACCGGAATGAGCAGGAAAGCTGAAACGACCAGGGTCCGCAGCCCGCGAGCCATGACTCCAGTTTACTCGTAGCGCAGCGCTTGCACTGGATCCAGCCGCGCCGCGCGGTTCGCCGGGTAAAGCCCGGCCAGCAGGCTAAGAACAATGGCGAACCCAATCGCTCCCCCTACCAGCCACCCGGGCACGTACCAGATTTGCGCCGGAGGAAAATTCTGCCGCTGCAGATACACGTTGGTCCCGAAGTTGATCACCCGCCCCAGCAGCCAGCCGAAAAGCACGCCCACAATGCCGCCCAGAATTCCCATGGCGCCGGCTTCGGCGAAAAACAAGCCGCGCACATCGCCATCGCTCGCGCCCAGCGCCTTCATGATTCCGATCTCCCGCCGCCGCTCCAGAATCGCCATCACCAGTGTGTTGACGATTCCAATCGAAGCCACCGCCAGAGCCAGGCTGCCGAAAATTCCCAGGAACAAATCCAGCACTGCGAAGAACTGCCGCAGATTACGGGTGGCGTCAACAATGGAAAATGTATTGAAGCCCAGCTTCTTGATCGCTTGCTCCACGGCCGGCACGTATTTCGGCGTGCTCACCCGCACGCTGAGCGTGGTGTAGGCAGGTTCGCTTCCAACCACATTTGTGGTGTCGCGCAGGTCCGCCACTTGCATCACGTGCAGGTTCTGCACCAGCTTGAGCGGTATAAATACGCGCCCGCGCTGTGCCCCGCGCATGCTCTCGGGGTCGAGGTCGGTCACGCCCACGATCTTGAGCGTTTCGGTCCGCGAAGTCACCGAGTAGGAGGCGGTGGACATATCCGCATTGGCCGACGGCGAAGCCGTACGCTCCACGTAGCGCATGCTCAGTTCTTTGCCCAGCAAAGGCTTTGCCAGCGATGCGATGGCTGCTTCCGGCTCGCCCGGCTTGCTGCGCTTCTCGAGCAACTCTTCGGCGAAGGAGCGCTGCAAGATCGCCTCCGCTGCGGCGTCTGACGAAAAGAAGTTGCCTTGCATGCCCTCGAACGAATCATTGCTCTTTGCCGAGAATGGCAGCCCGGCCACCATGGTCAGATAAGGCTTGTCCTCGAAGCGCACCTCGGTGACAAAGCGAATATCGGGATAAGCCTCCAGCACGTTCGGCAGTTTTTCAATTTTCTGGCGCGCAGTCTCGTTAAGCGCGGGGCTTTGCGCCGGAGCAGGGCCGTTCTCCTGCTGCTCACGGCCGAAGTCGCGCAGGTCGCGGCGTGACATCACCACCACCGTATCGAATAGCCCCGATCGCTCCAGCCGCCGCGAGGCCAACTGCTGCAGGCCGACGCCCAGCGCCAGCATTGCCACCAGTGAGGCTACGCCCACCGCAATTCCTACGGTAGTGAGCGAGTTGCGCAGCACCGATTCGCGCAGGTTGCGCATCGCCAGCTCAGTCACATCGTGCAGCTTCACTGCGCGCCTCCGGGTACAACCGCCTGCTCGGCCACCAGCTTGCCGTCAGAAAGAAAAATCATGCGGCTGGCGTAGCTCTCGGCCAGCGCCCGCTCATGCGTCACCATCACGACGGTCATTCCCAAGGACTGGTTGAATTCGCGGATCAGATTCATGATCTCGGTGCCGGTGTGGCTGTCGAGGTTGCCGGTCGGCTCATCCGCCAGCAGGATGCGGGGCTGATTGATCAGCGCCCGAGCCAGCGCCGCCCGCTGCTGCTCGCCGCCGGAAAGCTCCGCCGGACGGTGACGCACTCGGCCGCTCAGCCCCACCCGCTGCAGCGCTCTCTCCGCCAGCGCTCCGCGCTTGCTGCGGTCCACTTCGGCAAAGCGCATGGGCAGCTCCACGTTTTCAATCAGGCTCATGCTGGGAATCAAATTGAAGGATTGAAACACCATGCCCACGGTGTGCAGCCGATGCCGGGCCAGTTCCGGACGCGAAAGCGCTGCCAGATTCCTGCCCTCTACTTCGACTACTCCCGAGCTCGCCTGGTCGAGCCCGGCCAGCAGGTTCAGCAAAGAGGATTTGCCCGATCCGGAAGCGCCCAGCAGCGCCACGAACTCGCCGCTCCGTACCTGGAATGAAATGCCATCTACGGCGCGGATCACCGCCTGCCCCATGCGGTAATGCCGGCAGAGATTTTCCGTGCGCACGGCGAAGCCATTACTGGAAGCAGTGGTGCCAGGGACAATGCTCATGGGGCTAGGGCGCGTCTCCCCTCACCAGGTCCAGGGCATCAGGTACAGCGCCGTTGCGCCCGGCCATGGAACCTGCTTCTCCGGCGGGCACGGCATCGCCTTCGCCCGGCGCCAGAAAGAGGTTCGTCTCCAGCCCGTGCTGCCTGGTATACAGGTCGTAGTAGCGCCCGTGCAGGGCGTAGAGCTGGTCGTGCATGCCCTGCTCCACAATCCGCCCCTGCTCCATTACCAAAATCTGGTCGGCGCGGCGAATAGTGGAAAGCCGGTGCGCGATCACGAATGTGGTCCGTCCCTGCATCAGATAGGAGAGTCCCTGCTGGATCAGCGCCTCCGATTCCGAGTCCAGGCTGGACGTGGCCTCATCCAGAATTAAGATGCGCGGTTCAGCCAGAATGGCGCGCGCGATCGAAACCCGCTGCCTCTGCCCGCCCGAAAGCTTTACCCCGCGTTCGCCAACAATGGTGTCGTACTTCTCCGGAAAGTTTTCCGCGAACTCATCCACCCGCGCGATGCGGCACGCCCGCAGAACCTCTTCCTCACTCGCCTCCGGCCGGGAAAACGCCACATTCTCTCGAATGCTTCCGTCAAACAGGAACGACTCCTGCAGCACTACGCCTAAACGGGTGCGGTAAGACTCCAGCCGCACCGTGCTCAGGTCAACTCCATCCACCAGCACGCGGCCTTCTGTCGGCACATGGAAGGCGGAGATCAGCCCGATGGTTGTGGATTTTCCCGATCCCGAGGATCCCACCAGGGCCGTGACTGTTCCCGGCTCAGCGCGAAACGAGACGTCGTGCAGCACGGTTCGGCTGCCGTCGTAGCTGAAGCTCACATGCTCGAACTCCACCCTGCCGTAAATTTCAGGCAGGCTGACCGTGCGCTTCGGGTCGCGGTCTTCCGGGCCGAGGCTCAGAATTTCCTGCGTCCGCTCCAGTCCGGCCAGGGCCTCGGTCAGTTGCGTCCCGATGGAGACGATCTGCGAGACCGGCGCCACCAGAAATCCCAGAAACAAGGTGTAGGTAAAGAATCCGCCGATGGTCAGCGTACCCGCCATGATCTGCCGCGAGCCCACATACATGATGACCACGCCCACCGTGCCCAGCAGCAGGCTGGCGGAAAGGCTCATCAGGGAAGTTGCCGTCAGGGTTCGCATCACGTTTTCCAGCAGCCGGTGCACGCCGCGGGAGAAAACGTTCTCCTCTCGTCCCTCGGCGTGATACCCCTTCACCACCCGCACGCCGCCAAACGATTCCGCCAGCCGCCCCGTGACCTCAGCGTTGATCTTGCTGCGCTCGCGAAAGATCGGACGAATGGTCTTGAGGGCGGTGCGCAGCGCCAACGCAAAGACCAGAAGAAATGCAAAAGCCACTCCCGTCATCAGCGCGCTGATGCGCAGCAGCACTACCAGCGCAATGGCCGCCGTGAGCAGTCCTCCCGCCAGGTCCACCAGGCCGGTGCCGATCAGGTTGCGCACCCCTTCCACATCGCTCATCACCCGCGCCACCAGCATGCCGCTCTTGTTGGAATCGTGGAAGGTCACGGGCAGGCGCCCAATATGCGCCTGCACTTTTTGCCGCAGCTCGGCAATCAGCCGCTGGGCGGCTTTCGAAAGCAGCTGCGTCAGCGAAAACGACGTTATGCCCTGCACCGCGGTGGCCGCCAGCACCGCCAGCACCAGAGGCTTCAGCAGTTGCGTCTGGTGCTTAACGATGACACTGTCAATCAGGTACTTCGTGGAATAGGGAAGCACCAGGCCGGAGACCCGGTTGATGACCATCAGCCCGAAGCCGAGCGCCAGCAGCCCGCGGCGCGGCTTCACCAGTTCCCAGATCATGGGAGCCACCGCGCGCAGGTTCGGCTTGGCCCCCTGCGGCCTCTCCCCCGACGCTTTGGAGGCGTGTCCCAAACCCCTTAGACTCGGCGCCACTGAAACTAGCTTCATTTTCTGGCTTATCCCGCGCTCTGCAAAACTTGTGCCCGCTCCGCCATTTGCCCGCGAAGCTCGTAACTCATTGCCGCATCTATAGTAAACTCCCACCGGCCCACAAACGCACTTGATGATGGAACTCTATCGCTGGCTTCCGCCGGAAGCGGTCAAGATCGTACTCGTCCTGTTTCTCTCGTTCCTGGTGGGACTGGAACGCGAGGAGCGCAAAACCGGCGAGTTTGGCTTCGGCGGAGTGCGTACTTTCCCGCTGATCGGCCTGATCGGTTATTCGCTCGGCCTGCTTTGCGGCAACCAGCTCCTTCCCCTGATTATCGGCTTTGCTGCCGTCTCTTCTTTTCTTCTCCTCTCGTACTGGCACAAGCTCTCCTCCTCTTCGGTGGCCGGCGTAACTACGGAAATGTCGGGCCTCACCACCTTTCTGGTCGGCGCGCTGGTTTACTACGGGCATTTCTGGATCGCCACCGCCCTCAGCGTCGCCAGCCTGTTGCTGCTCGAACTCAAAGCCGCGCTGGAAAGACTGGCCAAGGTCATCCCGGCGGAGGAAATCCTCACCTTCGCGAAGTTTTTGTTGCTTTCCGCAGTGATTCTGCCCATCTTGCCTGACCAGCCCTTCGGCCGCTTTCATATCAACCCCTTCAAGACCTGGGTTGTCGTCGTGGCGGTCAGCGCCATCTCATACGGCAGCTATGTTTTGCAAAAACTTACAAAGGAGCGCGGCGGCGTATTTCTCGCCGCCCTGCTTGGCGGCGCTTATTCCTCCACTCTGACCACGATCGTTACGGCCCGGCGCGCTGCGCGTGACCGTCATCCGCATCTTTTTTCCGGCGGCATTCTGATCGCCTCCGGCGTCATGTATTTGCGCTTGGCGGCGCTGCTGGCACTGTTCAACCGCCAGTTGGCCGCCCTGCTGGCGCCGTCTTTTCTCGTGCTCGCCGGGCTGGGAGCCGGCGCCGGCTGGCTCTGGTCAAAACGCCCCGACCCGGAAGGCGGGGAGGTACGGCGCGAGTTCGCCCCCGGCAACCCTCTCGAGTTGCGGCCGGCTTTCCTGTTCGCCCTGCTGTTTCTAGCGATGCTGGTGTGTACTCAGCTGGCCGTGACTTACCTGGGAAGGGCGGGCGTAGATGGCTTGGCTGCCCTTATGGGCGTAACCGACGTGGACCCATTCATTCTGGGCATGACGCAATCTGCCGGCGCGGCCACACCCTTGCACCTCGCCGCAGTAGCAGTGCTGATCGCTGCCGCCAGCAATAACGTCATCAAGGGCATCTACGCCTACACCCTGGCTGATCGAAAGACCGGGGCCCAGAGCCTGGCGCTCCTGATCGCGCTTGCAGTCTTGGGGTTGCTGCCCTTGTTCTGGGTCTGATTCGCTCTTCCGTGCGGGGGCGGGCATTTCCGCCCCGCCTCCAATTCCCGGCACTACGATCTCGGGCAAACTGTGACCAGCGTGAAAGCATGACTTCAAAGCGCGCTGGAAGATAGAGAGAAGTAAACGCGCAGTCGCGTGGAAGCGTGTTCAGCGCCACTTGGCCGCTCATCTGGTGTAGGCCTGGGCCACCGTATCGAAATCCTGAGAACGGGAATCAGAGGTGTACGGCGCGGTCGTTGCGCCAGCATCGTCTATCCTTGTTGCCATTCCGAACCTGCTTCAGCCCCCGAGGAATCCGCTCTTAACCGTGCGGTGCAGGAGCAGTCGCTGCCCGTGTCCTCCGCGATCCTCGGCGGTCAAAGGCCTTGAGAATCGCCCGCTTCGACGCGCCAACTCATCGCGCTCCGGATAGTAGCTCCGTTCGACAGTCATCATTAGATGGGCACGAAGGCGGGCGAGGAAAACTGTGAAGCCAAGACCTTCGTGAACCTTTATGGTTCAGCGGTCTTTTCTGACCCCGCGAGACCGGCCCACCCCCAGCCTCTGGCTGCGGTTTTCAGCCTTTCCCGCCGATGGTATGATGAGTCAGGCGTCGGCTCCGCCGATGCCTCTTCACGCACTCCTCAGTAGCTCAATGGCAGAGCATCCGGCTGTTAACCGGAGGGTTGTAGGTTCGAGTCCTACCTGAGGAGCCATCTTTTCAATAGGTTAGACACTCTTCCGTGCCGTTTCCGTGCCGTTACACCGTCTGCAGCGCCAAACGCACGATTTGCCGTGTGCTTCGCGCATGTCCTCGGTTGCCGCATCCCCATAGCAGTTGACTTTGTGAACAAGAGACGTTGGTCTTCGAAAACGCGTGCGCGTTACGCCCCGGCCGGTTGGAGCAGGTGAGCAACCGAGCGGATACCGATTGCAATTTGTCTGGAGGCACCACAACAGTGCGGGATGGTCCCGGGTTCATAACGGATCAATGCTCCGAGCTTCTACCTCGGAAATGAGAATTCAAATCTCTCTGTCGCTTCCAATGTGGGGATGTGGTCCAACGGATAAGGGCGCAAAGGCTACGAACTGGGTTTACGAAATATGAGATCAGAGTTCAATTCTCTGCATCTCTGCCAGATTTAGTTGGCTCGCGTGGTCTAAGGCATGATGACGCTTCGGTCCTAACCTTGTTTGCCAGATCAGGAGATCCGGGTTGGATTCCCGGCGGGAGTTCCAAGGGGTGGGTAGTGTAACCGAACAACACGGTAGCCTCCGAAGCTGCAGATCCCGTCTGACTCCCGGCCCGCCAAGCAGTCGCGAAGTCTCACTTGGAAGCCTTACAGGGGTCCTCTCTTTCTAGTGTAAGAGGCGTTCAAGTTTTACCATCGGCCTTAACTAGAGCTTCGCGAACTCCGCTTGGGCTTTCTTCAGGACCGGAATGTCGGAGTCCGCATCTTGCCACAGCCTGAGGAAGTGTTGGTATGCGGCCTTTGCTTTCACAGTGTCCCCGAGCATGGCATAGGCTCGACCCAGTTGCAGATGTGC
>Ga0335080_10002106_pt1 | contig 19792 bp, 14 predicted proteins | sample Lox_Sample_34_FD_206720 | JGI IMG/M metagenome (GOLD analysis project Ga0335080, IMG submission 206720) | Soil microbial communities from Loxahatchee National Wildlife Refuge, Florida, United States - Lox_Sample_3.4 | ecosystem: Environmental > Terrestrial > Soil > Wetlands | place: USA...
GCTCCTTGCAAAGGTACCTACCTTAGCTGCGTCGCGACGCCTTGCAGTCATCCGCACCTGACGCAACGCGCGTTGTGAGACTTGATCAGAGCTTCCCTAACCGCCGGCGCGCGGTCGATGTCGAGCACACTATGCTCGGCGCACCTGCTTGGGGGACTGATAAACTGCCTGTTCCGAAGGAGACCGACGATGCAGGATAGCGGTAAGTCCGAGGCCCCCGGCGCGGTGGAAGTCGCCACGCTCGGCGGCGGATGCTTCTGGTGCCTGGAAGCCGTCTACGACCAGATGAAGGGCGTGCAGAGCGTCGAATCGGGTTACATGGGCGGACACATTGCCAACCCGACCTACGCCGACGTGTGCTCCGGCGAGACCGGTCACGCCGAGGTCGTGCGCGTCACGTTCGACCCCAAGTTGGCGAGCTACGCCGACCTGCTCAATGTGTTCTTCGTCATCCATGACCCGACCACGCTGAATCGTCAGGGCAACGACGAGGGGACGCAATACCGCTCGGTCATCTTCTATCACTCGCCAGAGCAGAAACGCGTGGCCGGGCAGGTCATGGAAGAGCTCTCTGCGCGCAAGCTGTATGACGATCCGATCGTCACCGAGATAGCCCCGGCCGGCGTCTTTTACCCGGCAGAGGACTACCACCAGGAGTACTTTCAGCGCAACCCGCGCCAGCCCTATTGCCAGTTCGTGGTGGCGCCCAAGGTGGCGAAGTTCCGCAAGAGCTTCCTGGACCGCCTCAAGAGTTGACGCTGCCGCCTGGCGGTTCGCCTCGGTCGCGCATGCGAGACCGGATCAGGGCTTCCCTAGCCCAGCGCAAGACCGATTCCCCAGGCGCCGAAGACGGCAATGGCAATGCCGCTCAGCGCATTGATCTTGCGCACGGCCTCGGGCGCCGCAATCCAACGCCGCAGCGCCGCTCCAAACCCGGCATAGGCCGTCTGCACCGACAGGCTTCCGAGAAAGAGCCACAGTGAGCCGTAAAGCACCGCACCGAAATCGCGCTGGATCGACAGCTGTCCCGAGAAGGCTGCGAACAACACGATCGTGAGCGGATTGGCCAGGGTCAGAAGATAGAGCTGGAGCGGCCCCGGGGCGCGTGGAGCGCTCGTGCTCGCCGCGGTGTCTGCGCGCAGCACCGAGCTCGCGGCGAGCCACACCCCTAGCACGATCAGCAGACCGGAGGAGGCGGCGCGGAAGGCGTACTGATGGGCTTCCAGCCGACGTGCCAGCTCCGCTCCTGCTGCGAGCGCCAGCAATGCGTAAGTCAGGTCGGCCAGCGCCACGCCTAACGCTGCCCGAAGCGCCGCGGCCAGCCGATGGTTGAGACCGACGTGAATCAGCAGCAGCGCGATGGGGCCGACCGGCGCTGCGATCGCGGCCCCGAACAGGAATGCTCGGACCGTCTCCGAAGTCATGCGTGGGCGCCCTGCTTCATGCCGCTACGATACCGCGGACCCCGCGCGCGGACATTCGGTGGGCATGTCCGCCTGTCGCAAGCCCGCCCTATGCGCGCGGGATAGCGCGGCGAGCGGCTGGAAAGCCGCGTCCCGCGCGGAGATTGCCGTGATCACGCCGCTCCCTTGCACGCCGTCTCGCGCGTGTAGCTGGTGCGCGACGCCGGGCCTATGACACCTCTCCCTCGGGGCGGGGACGGCATTTAACTGTTGACAGGGCATGCACCCCTCGGCATTCTGTCGCTGCCGCGCTAGAGCCGAATGGCGCGGCGGCTCGAGAAACACGCACAGCGGCAATTCGACTTGAGTGGAGGTATAAGCACATGGCCACAAAGAAGGCGAAGAAAGCTCCGAAGAAATCGGCGGCGAAGAAAGCCAAGAAGCCGGCGAAGAAAGCCCCGGCCCGCAAGCCGGCAAAGAAAGCGGCACCAAAGAAGAAGAGCGCCGTGAAGCGCAAGCCGAACGCAGCGTTCATGAAGGCGATGACCCCGACCGCCATCCTGGCAGCAGTTGTCGGCGAGAAGGCCATCCCCCGCACCGAGGTCACCAAGAAGATCTGGGACTACATCAAGAAGAACAAGCTGCAGGACGCCATCAACAAACGGATGATCAACGCCGACGAAAAGCTGAAGGCTGTGTTCGGCGGCAAGAGACAGGTGTCCATGTTCGAGATGACCAAGCTGGTCAACGCGCACCTGAAGTAATCGTCTCGCATCCAGGCGTCAGCGTGGCCGCTGGCGCCTTGGCGCGGCCGGGCTCGCGCCCGGTTCGCGCGGGTGCGTGTCGATCAGTGTCGGAAGTGGGGACTATCGGGCGCGCCGCCAGCGGCTCGTTTCCGCATCTCTAGGCAAGCTGGCGCGGGGGCGGCCCGGCTGAGGCGCCGGGCGGCGCAGCCGCTCAGGAGACCCGACTACGCGGGGCGGCAGGCAGCGCGTAGTGCGGTGGCGCTGTCAGCACGGCGGAGCGGTCTGCGTCGCTCAGCCGGTCCCAACCGCACATTGCCATCACGCGGTCGATCTCGGTCCGCAGCAGCTGGAGCACACAAGCTACCCCTGCCTCACCGGCAACGCTCACGCCCCACAGGTGAGGCCGACCGATGAGGCATGCGCGGGCACCGAGTGCCAGCGCCTTGAGCACATCTGAGCCGCGCCGCACACCACCGTCGAGCAACACCGGCACCTTCCCGGCAACCGCATCGACTACGGCTGGCAGCGCTTCCACCGACCCCGGGGCGGCGTCGAGCTGACGGCCGCCGTGATTGGAGACGATGATGCCGTCGATGCCCAGGGCGACGGCCCGGCGCGCCTCGTCCGGATGCAGAACGCCCTTCAGCAGCAGCGGGCGGTCCCACACGCGCCTCAGCCATTCCACGTCCTTCCAGCTGGCGGCAGGATCGAGCAGGCTGCTCATCTTGGCGGCGAGCGACATGATGTCGGAATCGCCTTCGCGGCTGTAGTTGGCGAGCGTGAAGCGGGGTCCTCGAGCCATACGTAACAGCCAGCGTGTGTGCAGGCCCATGTCGAGGATATTGGCGAGGCCCAGCGTCAAGGGGACGGTGAATCCGTTGCGCATGTCGCGCTCGCGCCAACCGGGTACCTGGTTGTCGATGGTCAACACCAGCGCGCGATAGCCGCTCGCGTGCGCCCGCTCGGCGAGCGTGCGCGTGAGGTCCCGGTCGCGATACACGAACACCTGCATCCAGAGATTCCCCGTCACCTCGCGCGCCAGGTCCTCGATGGAGACAGTCGAGGCGTGGCTCATGGTGTACACGGTTCCAGCCGCGAGCGCCGCGCGCGCAGTGGCGACCTCGGCGCGCGGATAGAGCAGGCCAGCAAGCCCAGTGGGTCCGACCAGCACCGGGCTCGCCAGCCGCTCGCCAAACAGCTCGACGGACTGATCGCGCACCTCGGTGCCCGCGAGCGGACGCGGCAGCAGGCGTGTTTGCGCGAACCCCGCTTCGTTGCGCCGCATCGCCAGTTCATCCTCCGCAGCGCCGTCGACGAAATCGAATACCACCCGCGGCAGGCGCCGCTGCGCGAGGCGCCGCATGTCGCCGAGGCTGTGCACGTGGCGGCTGAGAGAGCTTCGATGCATAGTGGCTTGAGTGGGAGTTGGAACTCGTATTCCACCGCATCAGGCGTGTTCTTGACAAGCCACATCCGGCCACACACCATGGCGCGGAGACCATTCATCTGTCGGAACGCCACATGAGTGCAGCGCCGCGTTGGAAACGCCGTCCGGAGGGCTCCACATGGGGCGACTGGGGACCTGACGACCAGTTGGGCCGTCTCAATCTCATCACCCCGGACAAGGTCAAGCGGGCGGTAGCGGAGGTGAAGGAGGGGCTCAGCTTCTGCTTGAGCCTGCCGCTCGACTACCCCGGCGGGAACGTGCTCAATCCGCGCCGGCATCCGCCGGTGTTGCGCCCGACCGTGCGCGGCGACCGGCCGAATTTCGCCTATGAGGTGCGCCGCGACAACGCCGACGCCACCGATGTCGTCAACGACGACGTGGCGATCCTGCACCTGCAGTATTCGACCCAGTGGGACAGCCTCGCGCACGTCGGGCAGCTGTTCGACGCAGACGGCGACGGCGTGGCCGAGCCCGTCTTCTACAACGGCTATCGCCCCGGCGTTGAAATCGTCGGGCCGACCTCCGTGTCCGACGCCGGCGGCATCGGCACCGTGCCGGCCAAGTCCACGTCTCGCGCCGGCGCCTTGGGTATAGAGAACATGGCGGTCAGGTGCGTGCAGGGGCGTGGCGTGATGATCGACCTGCACGCTCACGTGGGCCGCGCGCGCGCGGCGGTCGGCTACGATCAGCTCATGCGAATCATGGATGCGGACCGGGTGACGGTGGAGGCGGGCGACCTGGTGTGCCTGCACACTGGCTTCTCGCAGCTGCTCCTGGAGATGAACCGGCGGCCGGACGCCAATGTCCTCGAACATGCCTGCGCTGCGCTGGATGGGCGCGACCGCAGGCTGCTGCAGTGGATCACCGACAGCGGGCTCGCGGCGTTGATCGCCGACAACTACGCGGTAGAGGCGCATCCCGCCGTGTCACAACCGGGCCGCTGCGCCGCGCTTCCCCTGCACGAGCATTGCCTGTTCAAGCTCGGGGTGAACCTGGGAGAAATCTGGTACCTGACGGAGCTCGCCGGCTGGCTGCGCGCCCACGCGCGCAACCGCTTTCTGCTCACGGCGCCGCCGCTGCGGCTGCCGGGCGCGGTCGGTTCGCCCGTTACGCCCGTGGCCACGGTCTGATGCTGCCAGCATGAGCTACGTCACCGGTGTCGGGCTGACGCCGTTCGGCAAGCTGCCTGGGCGTGCGACGCTCGATCTCATGAGCGAGGCTGCCGCCGCAGCACTGGCCGATGCCCACCTCGAGCGCGCCGACGTGGATGGCCTGCTGTGCGCGTACTCGACGACCTTTCCGCACTTGATGCTGTCGACCACGTTCGTCGAGCACTTCGGGCTCGCGCCCACTTACGCGCATTCCCTCCTGGTTGGCGGCGCCACCGGCTTCGCCATGGCGATGCTGGCGCACACGCTGGTCGAGGCGCGCGTGGCGCGTAACATCCTCGTCGTCGCTGGCGAGAACCGCCTCACTGCTCAGAGCCGCGATGCAGCGGTGCAGACACTGGCCCAGGTCGGGCACTCCGAATACGAAGTTCCGTTGGGCGCGACCATCCCTGCCTACTACGCGCTGGTGGCTTCGCGCTACATGCACGAGCACGGAATTACCGAGGCGGACCTCGCGCAACTCGCCGTGCTCATGCGCCGCAACGCGCTCGCTCACCCGGGAGCCCAGTTTCGCGAGGCGATTACGGTCGAGGACGTGCTCGCGTCGAAGCCGATTGCCTCCCCGCTCAAGCTGCTCGACTGCTGTCCGGTGTCGGACGGCGGTGTCGCTTTCGTCGTGGGACGGGAGCCTACCAGCGCGTCGCGCGTACGCATCCTCGGCGCGGGGCAAGCGCATACGCACCAGTACGTCAGCGGCGCACCCAGTCTCACCGAGTTCGGCGCCAGGGCGAGCGTCGAGCGCGCGCGCAGCCACGCGGGCGTCGAACTGTCCGACGTGCGCTATGCCGCGATCTACGACAGCTTCACCATCACGCTCACCATCCTTCTGGAAGAGATCGGACTGGCGCCTCGGGGCGAGGCCGGCGCACGCGCCCGGGACGGTTATTTTGACCGTGCCGGGCGGCTGCCGCTCAACACTCACGGCGGGCTGCTGTCCTATGGTCACTGCGGCGCGGGCGGTGCGATGGCCCACCTGGCAGAAGCGCAGCTGCAGATGACCGGCCGCGCCGGCGCGCGCCAGGTCAAGGACGCTTCCGTCGTGCTGCTGCACGGCGACGGCGGCGTGCTCTCCTCTCACGCCAGCTTGGTTCTGGAGGCACGATGACGCAGGGCGCGGTGCTGGATTGGACGGCCGGAGGCGCGGGGATTGCATTCCAGAGTTGCCGGGCGTGTTCGCATACCTGGTACTTCAGGCGCGGCTTCTGCCCGCGCTGCGGCGCGAACCCCCCGGCTGAGCACCAGGCATCGGGGCTGGGCACGGTGCACGCCGCTACTCTTGTCACACGCGCGCCGAGCGAGGAGCTGCGGGCGCACGCCCCATATCTGATCGTGCTGGTCGACGCCGACGAGGGATTCCGCCTGATGGCGCACGGTGCGCATGATTTGCGCATCGGCGCGCGTGTGCGCTGCCGCTTCGTCCCGTTCGGCGACCGGCTGATTCCGTTCTTCGACCCCGCATGAAGCCGGCACGGGCGCCCTTGCGCACAGTGCTGGCTCCGCGCTCGGTCGCGGTAATCGGCGCATCGGAGAACCCCAACAAGATCGGCGGCCGTCCGCTGCTCTTTCTGTCACGCTTCGGCTTCAAGGGCAAGGTCTATCCGATCAATCCCAAGCGCAGCGAAGCACAGGGCCTGAAGGCGTATCCGAAGCTGGCGGCCCTGCCCGAGGCACCGGAGGTCGCGCTCATCGTGGTACCGGGAGACCTCGCGCTCGAGGCGGTGGAGGAGTGCGCCGCGGCCGGGGTGCGGGTCGCGATTGTGATGGCCTCTGGCTTCGGCGAAACCAGCGACCCCGTCGCGCGCGGTCAGCAGCAGCGCATGGTCGAGCTCGCGCACGCCAGCGGCATGCGGATCATCGGCCCGAATTCGCAGGGACTCGCCAACTTCGCCTCCGGCGCGGTGCTGAGCTTCTCCACCATGTTTCTCGAGGCGCCGCCGCAGGATGGTCCAGTGGCGATCGTCAGCCAGAGCGGAGGTATGAGCGTGGTGCCGTACGGCCTGCTGCGTGGCCGTGGGATCGGCGTGCGCCATGTGCATGCCACGGGTAACGATAGCGATGTCACCGCCGCCGAGCTGGCTTCGGAAGTAGCCGCGGAAGAGGGTCTGAAGCTGCTGCTGCTGTATCTGGAGAGCATCAGCGATGCAGCGGCGCTGGCGCAGCTCGCGCGCGTTGCGTGTGAGCGCGGACTGCCGATCGTGGCGCTCAAAGCGGGACGCACCCCAGCCGGCCAGGAGGCCGCGCGCTCGCACACCGGCGCGCTCGCGAACGAGGATCGCGTCGTGGATGCATTCTTCGCGCAGCACGGGATCTGGCGTGCCCGCGACATGAGCGAGCTGGTGCATGCGACCGACCTGTACCTGAAAGGCTGGCGGCCCGGGGGACGACGCCTGGTCGCCGTGAGCAATTCCGGTGCGGTGTGTGTGATGACGGCCGATGCCGCGACCACGGTGGGCATGCCCATGGCGCGCCTCAGCGCGGAAACGCGTGGGGCGCTGGCGAGCATTCTTCCCAGCTTCGCGACGACCACCAATCCAGTCGATGTGACCGCTGCGCTGCTCTCCAACAGCCGCCTGTTGAGCGACATCCTCCCGGCTCTGGCGCGCGACCCGGCGGCAGACGCCTTTCTGATCGGCATCCCGGTAGCCGGGCAGGGTTATGACGTAGAAGCGTTCGCTCGCGATTCCGCTGCCGTGGCCGTGCAGACTGGCAAACCGTTGGTGGCCGCCGCGCCGCAGCCCAGCATCGCCGCCAGGTTCCGGGACGCCGGCCTTCCGGTGTTCGCCACCGAGAGCGAAGCGGTGGCGGCGCTGAACCAGTTTCTGTCGCATCTCGAGCTGATGCGCGCGACGAAGCACTTCGACGCGCCGAGCCATACGCTCCTCGCGCGGGCGAGCAACCCGGCGAGAATGCTGAACGAAGCGGAGAGCCTCTCGCTGCTGGAGAAATATGGCGTGCCGGTCGTCGAGCGCAGGTTGTGCGGCAGCGCGGAGGAAGCCGTGCAAGCGTTGGCAGCGCTCGGGGCGCCCGTCGCGGCAAAGGGATGCTCGCCCGATGTGGTACACAAGTCGGAGCTCGGCTTGGTGCATCTGAAACTCAGCACCGAGCAGGACGTGCGCGACGTTTTTGCCGACATCGAGCGCAGGACGCGTGGACAGGGACTGCGCTTCGACGGCGTGCTGGTGGCGAAGATGGTCAGCGCCCGGCGCGAGCTGATGATCGGGGCGCGCATCGATCCGGTGTTCGGACCCGTGGTTTTGATCGGCGACGGCGGGAAGTATGTGGAGGCGATCCCCGACGTCGCGCTGCTGTTGCCGCCGTTCGATGCGGCGGCGGTGGGCCGCGCGCTGTCGCGATTGCGCATCGCACCGCTGCTGGCGGGTGTGCGCGGCGAGGCGCCGATGGACATCGAGGCGCTCAGTGCCGCCGCCGTGGCCGTCAGCCGTGCCATCTCGGACGAAAATTCCGCTGTGGCGAGCCTCGATCTCAATCCGGTGATCGTGGGCGACGTGGGGCAAGGCTGCTGCGCAGTGGACGCGGTGGTGTACGTCGCCGACGAAGCGCGCCGCGTGTAGAACGCGTTGACCGAACGTTCACCCGAGTTCGAGGCGTTGCTGTCGGCCGCGCTGGCGGAAGCGCGGCGTTGGCTTGCGCCCGAACAGATCGAAGTCTGGCTGGACGGGGCACGCCGCTTGGCGGACGCGTGTGGCGGGCTGGAACCGGTGGGAACCTACCTTCGCGTCGTGCCCGCCGTTGCCAGACAAGGCGGCGACGCAGCCCTGACGCGCATTATCGCCACGGCCCTCACCGTTGCGGCGCAGGCGCACGGTCACGCGGTCGATGCATTTCTCTCCGCGCTGCCGATCGCCGCGCGCCATCTCTACACGCCTGACTCGCTGGCCGCCTTCCTCGATGTCGTCGATGAGATCGCGGCGCTTGCGCCGGGCGGGCTGGTGCCGATGCTCGAGCGCCTCGGCCCGCTGCTCGAGCAGCTGTCAGTCGACGGGCTGCGCCGCTGGGCGCTGCTCGGCGTCCAGGCGCACTCGAGCGATGCCGGCGATCAGAACGCCTGGTTTCGCCTCGAGAGGAGTGACGCCCGGGCGGTGCTGCGCTCCTCTGCCGAGGGCACTCCATTCACGGATGTGGAGCGCAGGCTCGGTTTCTATTTGCGTGCGTTGTGGGGCTTAGGCGCCGAATTACACGCCGCGACCGCGGTTGCGCCGGGTGACAGCAGGCGGAACCGACGCGTCTCCATCGTCGACGGGGCTGTGCGCATGCCCCAGGTCTTCGACGTCTTCCCCGGCCAGGACGGTCCCACGCTGTACCGGGCTGCGGTCGCGCACGCCGCGGCGCACCTCCTTCACTCGACGCAGCGCTTCCCGCTGCGTGAGCTGCGCCCGATCCAGGTCGCGATCGTTTCGCTGATCGAGGACGCTCGCGTCGAGCGCCTGGCAATGGCCGAATTGCCAGGCTTGCTGAAGCTTTGGCTTCCGTTTCACGTGGCGCTGCCGAGCTCCGCCGTGAGTGCCGTCTCCTTGCTCGCGCGGCTGACTCGCGCGCTGATCGATCCCGCTTATGAGGACGACAATGCTTTCGTGCAAAAGGGCCGCGCGATGTTCGCGCAGGCAGCGGCGGGCGGCCTGTCCGACCCGGCCGTTTCGCGCAGCATCGGCGGCCTTCTCGGCAGCAACCTGGGCCAGATACAGGTGCGCTTCAACTTGAAAACCTATCTCGTCGAGCCGCTTTACCGCGACGACAACGTGTTTCTGTGGGACTTCGGGTCGCCCGGACAATCACGGGCGGACGATCAGGACATCCACGAGGAAGTGAGTTCGAGCGTGGCCGAGGATGGGAAACGGGGGGAAGCTCGCAGCCAGCGCGACGGGCGGCCCGACCCGACCGAGGAGGGTGCCCAGCGCGAGGCGGCGTCCGCGCAGGAGGTGGAAGCGTTCGAGCTGGCGCCGCCACAGCCCTATCGCTACGACGAATGGGATTACGCGAGCGGCATGAAACGCCCGCTCTGGTGCACCGTGCTCGAGAAGCGGGTGCGCTTGGGCCTCGCGGGCGATATCGACCAGGTGCTCCGGCGCAACCAGGAGACGGTAAACCGCCTCACCACCCTGATACGGGCCGCTCAGGTGGAGCGGCCGCTCAGACTGCGCAAGCAACTCGAAGGCGACAAGCTCGATCTCGATGCGAGCATCCGGGCGACGGTAGACATGCGCTCCGGGCGCAGTCCCGACCCGCGCATCCACGAGCGGCGCGGCAGGCGCAGCCGGGATCTCGCCGTCCTGCTGCTTCTGGACCTGTCTCAGTCGACCAACGACTACGTGCCGAGCGCCGGGACCACGGTGCTCAATCTTGCGCGCGAGGCCACCGCCCTGGTGGCGGACGCGATGGACAAGATCGGCGACAGCTTTGCGATCCACGGTTTCGATTCCAATGGGCGGCACGAGGTCGAGTATTACCGCTTCAAGGATTTCGACGGCCCGTATTCCGATGCGGAGCGCGCACGGCTCGCGGGGATGACCGCTCAGCTTTCGACCCGCATGGGCACGGCGGTGCGGCATGCGGGGCACTTTCTCCGTCAGCGCCGGGCGGCGCGCAAGCTGATCCTGGTGGTGACCGACGGCGAACCGCACGACATCGACGTTCACGACCGCAAGTACCTGGTCTTCGACGCCAAACACGCAGTCGAAGAGCAGACGCATCATGGCGTTGCAACCTTCTGCATCAGCCTCGACCCCGGGGCCGACGAGTACGTCGCGCGTATCTTCGGGTCACGCAACTATCTGGTCCTGGACCACCTGCGCCGGCTTCCCGAAAAGCTTCCCCTGCTTTACATGCGCCTGACGGCCTGACGCCGTCGGACCGGCCGCCGTTCGACTGCAGCCTATGGCTCTCGCGGGCGCGGGACTTGCCTGGGTTTGCGCGCGTATCTACGCCACGCCCGCAGATCCAGACTCCGCTCAAGGCAGCCATGGCGCCCGAGGATTTACCAGTCGCCGCACAGCGACAGACCCCCCGCGCAGACCGCTTCAGGCGGCAGGTGGTGGTCATCTCGAGCGCCATCCTCACGCTCGCCGTGCTGTTGTCACTCTTCACCTACATGCACGGCCGGTCGGTGAACCTCACCACGACCGGATTCGTCGATCACGATCTGCCCAGCGTCTCAATCCTGTTCGACCTCAAGCTTGCCGTGGTGAGCGAGGAGCCGATCCTGTACGACTACTACGCGACCGGGGACAGAGCCCGATTCCGGGCGAGCCATGGCGCGAACGCGCGCAGAATCGAACGTACCCTCGTTCAGCTCAGGCACAGCGATGTCAGCCCCGATCTCACGCTCGGGATCGACGGCCACTTTCGGGAATTGAACCGGCTTGCGGCAGAGCTCGACGCCACCCTGAGCAGCGCAGCCCACGACCCCGCAAGAGCCGGAGCGCTGCTCACCAGCATCAGCCGCCACGCGGCGGACATCAACACCGGCGTGGACAAGATGCTGGCCGTAGTGAGCGGCGACGTCGCGAAACGCGGCAAGGTCGTGCAGGAGGAGGTGGCCACCATCGTGAGCATGGTGGTGGCGTTCAGCCTGGCCACGCTCATCCTGCTGGTCCTGACCGGCTACTCCCTGCGCGCCTACATCGGTGAATCGACCAAGCGCAGGCAGCTGGCGCTGTTCCCAGAACGCAACCCGCATCCGATCCTGAGCGTGTCGAGCGAGGGCAAACCCCTGTACGCCAACCGCGGTGCAGTGCAGATGCTGCGCGATTGCGGCACTTCGGCCACCGACGCCTCGGCGCTGCTGCCGGCGGACCTGGTCGAGCGCATGGATGCCTTACGGCGCTCGCGCCGCGACCGTGACCGCTTCGAGTACGAAGCCTGCGGCCGCCAGCTGGCATGCGAGATCCATCCCTTGCCCGATCAGGATCTCTATCACGTCTATCTTTCCGACATCACCGAGCACAAGCGGGCCGAGCAGAAGCTGATGTATCAGGCTTATCACGACACGCTGACGGATCTGCCGAACCGCAACGAGTTCCAGGAGCGGCTCTCGCAGGCCATCAGTGCGCAGGCCCGCGGTGCCATCCTGCTGCTCAACCTCGATCGCTTCCGCCTCATGGTGGACAGCTTCGGCCACAACGTCGGAGACGAAGTGCTGAAGGCCGTCGCCACCCGCCTCCATCAGATACTGCAGGGCTCGTGGTCCGAGTTTCTCGCCGCCCGGCTGTTCCGTATGGACGGCGCGCGCTTCGCTGTGTTCGCGCCTGGCGTGCGCTCGCCCGCCACGCTCGACGCGCTGGCGGCGCGGATGCAGGAATCTGCGGTCGAGCCGCTTCGCGTGCGCGACCGGCAGCTGCTGCTGAGCTTCAGCGTGGGAGGCAGTCTGTTCCCGGTGGACGGCAACGATGCGGAGACGGTGCTGAGAGGCGCCGACCGGGCGATGCAGAGCGTGCGCAAGCAGGGCGGCAACGGTTACCGCCGCTACAGCACCGAGCTCGACGCCGAGTACACGGAGCAGCTCGAGCTCGAGACCGAGCTGAGGCTGGCGCAGGAGCGCGGCGAGCTCACCCTGCACTTTCAGCCGCAGGTCAACATACGCACTGGCGCGCTGATCGGGTTCGAAGCCCTGCTGCGCTGGAATCATCCCGAGCAGGGCATGATCCCGCCCAACTCCTTCATCCCCCTGGCCGAGAGCACCGGGCTCATCGTCGACATCGGAGAATGGGTGCTGCACACCGCGTGCGTGCAGGCGCGCGCTTGGCTGGACCAGGGGCTGCGCGGATTCACCATCGGCGCAAATGTCTCGGGCCGCCAGTTCGCCGCCGGTGACTTGGCCCAGCGCGTTCAGCGCGTCGTGCGCGATACCGGGCTCGATCCGGGCTATCTCGAGCTCGAGGTCACGGAAAGCGTGGCCATGATAGACGCCGAGCAGACCGTCGACACGCTTGCCGAGCTGAAGAGGATCGGAGTTCGCATGGCCATCGACGACTTCGGCACCGGCCATTCGTCGCTCGCGTACCTCAAGCGCCTGCCGGTGCACCGCCTCAAGATCGACAAGTCGTTCGTGCGCAATGTCACCTCGGATCGCAACGATGCGGCCATCACACGCGCGGTGATCGCGCTTGCCAAGAGCCTGGGGTTGAAAGTCATTGCCGAGGGTGTGGAAACCGAGCAGCAGCGGGCGCTGCTCGCGCGTTACGGCTGCAGGGAGATTCAGGGCTTCCTGATCGCCCGTCCGTCCCCGGCTTCGGACCTCGAGCCGTTCGTCATCCGGCACCTCCAGGCCAGCACCAGAAGCGCGCAGCCGGCCCAGCGCAAGCTGCGGGCCGTCTAGCTCGCACCGACATCCTGTTTTAGCCCGAGGTTCGATGAAACACCGGATCGCTTTTGTCTGTGCTCTTGCGCTGCCCGGACTCTGCTCCGCTGCAGCGCCCGCGATGGTGGGGCAGATCGATGCGGGCGCCCCCATTACGCAGCTGCGCATCAGTGCAGATGGCAAGCTGGCGGTTGCATTCCTCCAGCCGTCCGGGGATCTGCCGTGGGGGATCAGAGTCATCGACACCTCTGTTCCCGAAAAACCGGTCCTGAGGGGCTTCATTGGCGCGGCGTCGCCGGGCCGCTTGGTCCTGGCGCCGGACGGTCGCCAGGCTCTGCTTCTGACAGAGCTCGAGAAAGAAGCGTTCGACACCGAAACCCGTCACGAGATTGTCGCCATCGACTTATCCAACCCCGATGCGCCGAAGCCGAGCTGGCGCCGCGAGATTCTCGCGCGCAGGGTGGTCCTGGCGGACGATGCCAGCGCATACGCGGCGTCTCAGCGCTCTAAGACTGAAGAGGGACACTGGCAGACGGTTATCACCTGGGCGAATGGTGGGCGACCGGACGCGGTGATGGAGGAGGCGGGATGGTTGCAACCTGACATGAAATTTTCCGAGGGCGCCCGTTTTCTCGTCTCTATGCAATTTAATAATCAACTCCGGATCCTCGACCTCCGGGAAACACCTTCGGCCTTGTACGAGCAAGGATATACCGGGTACTCCAGATACGATTGCATCGCGGCCATTCTCGAGAGCGGGCACGTTGTCGTGGAAGACACCCGCGTTCCCCGCCTTGGCGTCTATGCACCAAAGGCAGATATCCCTCGCATCGCCACACTGACACATGACGGCAGCAAGCATTGCGAGCGCCTCGGCATCGGGCCCGGGGGAAGCTTGATTCTCGCGGGCGAAATCGGCAGCGGCCGCGTGTACCGCCTCGACCTACGCGATCCCGGCAACCTTGCGTTCGGCGGTTCTTGGCAGTTTCCGGTGAAGACTTATCCGCTCGCGGTTGCGGGCGCGCTCGCCTATGCGGCTGCGGGCGAGCACGGCAGGCAAGTCCAGATTTTCCGCCTTGACGTAGCCGGTCCGGCCGCAGTGGACTGGGCGGCGCTCGAAGCGGCCCACCGCGCCGCAATGGACCGCTACACCCAGGAGCTTCAAGCGGGGAAACCGGCGCCGCATCTCTTCGCCCTCGGACACTTAGAACAGGCCGGCGTCCGCCAGGCGTTGCAGGCTCCGGTGCAGGAGATTTCAGCACAGCGCGCCGCCGTTATCTTCAATGACTATGGATTCCTGGCGTCGAAGAGCGGAACCGAATCCCCTTCGGCGGAGCCCGCGCTGCGGCGCGCGCTCGAGCTGGACCCGAATCGGGCACTTGCGGCGCTCAATCTCGCTGAAGTGCTGCGCGGCCGCCTGTCCGCGATGACCGACACTTCAGCCAAGCAGCGTCAGGTGTCTGAAATTCAGGCACTGTACAGCAAGTATCTCGACCTCGGCGGCAAGAGCAATGCCCGCATCGAATCGTTCATGAAAGGCGGCGCAGCTCGGAGTGCGGACGGCGACATTTGCAGCGCGATTGCGCGCTATGCAGATACCGGGCTCCTGCAGGAATGGGTCGCTGCGTCGGCGACGAACATCAAAGCCGGAAATCGCCGGATCGACATCGCATTCGCGACCGAGGGCACGGCGCATGTGCCGGTGATCTATGCTTTCGACGCCGATACCGATTTTCCGTTGGATGAGCACGCAATATCGGTCCCCGAAGATGACCTGTGGGGCGGCGATAGGCTCGGCTTGATCGATTATGGCGACACAGCGCATATCCTCCACTATCGCGACTTTCACCATCCCGTCGCAGCATGGCCGCTTTCCGGCGGTCCAGCGTGCCGTTTCAAGACGCACACCGTGGAGAGAATCGGGCCCGGCGCTGTCGAGCCCGAGCTGTGCCGCAGCTTGAGCCAGAGCAGAGGTCCGGCCGCGATCGAGTTCAAGGCGCCGGCTCCGATCGAGCGCGAGACCGTGTCGGAACGCTACTCCGAGACCAGCGCCGGCAGCATGCGGGCGCTGGATTTCGCCAATAGTGGGAACCCCGAGAACATCCTCGAGCTCGCGCTGAACAGCAGCGCGGGGGCAGGCTGCGACGAAATCTTCTATGACGTCGTCGACAAGGCCGGTCAGCGTTTCGCTTCGAGCTCGAAGCGTGACCTTCTAATGAAGCTGCAGAACGCGGACCCGTCCAACCGGTATCCGATGCTGCCTTGTGGCAACAGGGCGCGCTTCTTCATGTACCACGGGAAGGTGTATTTCGAGAACAAGCCCGCTGCCTGGCCACCTGCCGACAACTGGAATCAGTATCACCGCGTTGCGCGCGTCGACCGGGGAAGAGTCGTGGACGTGTGCGATTTCCGGTTTGAAACCACGATCGCGCTGGAGCGCTGATCACGCGCTCTGGCGGACTTAAGACCGCCAGAGCGACCTCACCCTCCCCGCCCCCGAATCAAGTCCGGGGCAGGCTCTCTCCCGCAAGGGGGCCCTCACCTCCCGCCCTCTCCCGCAAGGGGAGAGGGAGCTCAGCTAAGCATTTGGCGGGCGGTACTTGACCTGTTTCTTCACCGCCTGGTCGACTTCTTCCGGCGTGAGGAGCACGGTGCTCTTGGTGCGGGCCGCTCCGCTGCCGGTCACTGCGAGCGCAATCGCCGCAGCGGACACATGATCCGGTAGATCGACGATGGCGAACGCGTCGTAGTCCCCCAACGCGAAATACTGCGCCTCAAACTTTCCGCCGACGCTCTCAACCGCCTGCTGCACCGCTGCTCGACGTGCCGTCCCGCCGGTTTTCATGATGCCTTTCAGGCCTTCCATCGTGTAAGACGCTTCGATCAGGTATTTCGGCATAGGTCACCTCCATGGATAGTGCTACTGCGCGATCGCGCTGCGCTTCACGCTCCGGGCGGACGCTCGCGCGGCGCGCTGCTCGCCTTTTCCGTGTCGTCGTGGCGAGAAGTGGAATGTAGTTGATGAACGCTACGCCGGGGTCGGCAGCGTGTCAACCGAGCGAGGCGCAAGGCAAGTGCACACAGATCATTTCGATTCGCATTGCTACTCCCTTTGTGCGTACATGGGCCACTCACGTTCTGAACTCAGCTCTCAACGCTTGGTACAAGCGGCGGAATTTTTCGCCTGCGGCGCGATACGCATCGGCCAGAGCGGGCTCCGGATCGATCGCTTCGCTCACCGCAGGCGCAGTGCAGACTTCGCCAACGGCCTCGTTACTTACCGCCAGCCGGGCCAGGCGCGTCGCTCCGAAGGCTGGCCCCTGCGCCCCTTCTCGATAGAGAAGCACTGGCCGATCGAGTGCGCTGGCGAGAATGCGCATCCAGAGGCGGCTTCGGCTGCCGCCGCCGATCGCAGCTACGCGGGCAACCTGAGTCCCGGCGGCGCCCAGGCAGTCCTGCGCTTCCGCGAGCGAGAGCGCGACGCCCTCGAGCACGGACTGGATCAGCGCCTCGGTCGAAGTCTCCGCCTGCAGCCCGAAGAACACACCCCGCGCGTAAGGGTCGTTGTGTGGCGTGCGCTCTCCGGTCAGGTACGGCAAGAACAGCAGGCTGCCGACACCTTTGAAGGTGGCCTCCACACGCGCAAGCAGTGCGTCGATGTTGTCTGCCCCGACCAGTTTGGCCGCCCACGCGAGGCAGCTCGCGCCATTCAGCATCGCTGCCATTTGGTACCAGCGGTGCGGGATCGCGTGGCAGAAAGCGTGCACGAACGCTTGCGGGAACGGGCGATAGTCGGCGGTGCACACGAAGTATTGAGCGGAGGTGCCGAGCGAAGCGAAAGCGTCGCCGCCGGACACCGCGCCGATGCCGACCGCGCCCGCTGCGGCGTCACCTGCGCCGGCAGCGACGGTCACGTCAGGCGGCAGGCCCCATGCACTCGCGACATCGCGGCTCACGACCCCGGATGCTTGCGATCCCTCCAGCAAGCGCGGCATGTGCGCGAGCGACAAGCCAGTCGCCTGCAGGAGTTGAGCAGACCAGGAGCGCGTGCCTTCGTCGAGCCACAGCGTCCCCGCAGCGTCCGACGCATCCGTAGCGAGCTCGCCAGTGAGGCGATAACGCACGTAATCCTTGGGCAATATCACGGTCGCGAGCCGCGCGAAGATCTGCGGTTCGTGTTGTCTCAACCAGAGCACCTTGGGCGCGGTGAACCCCGGCATGGCGGGCACGCCCGCGATGCTTCCGAGATTCGGCACCAGCCGCTCCAGTTCCTCGCATTGCTGCAGCGAGCGGCCGTCGTTCCACAGAATGGCGGGGCGCAGCACCTTCCCCGCTCGATCCAGCAGCACGGCGCCGTGCATCTGCCCCGAGAGTCCTATGGCGCGCACGCCTGCGAAATTGCCTGGCGCGGCCTGCCGGAGCGCGCGAGCCGCGCGTGCGACCGCGGTCCACCACTCTTCTGGGTTCTGCTCTGACCAGAGCGGCCGCGGGCGCGAGATTGACAACGCCTGCTCCGCTTGGGCAAGCACGCGCTGCTGCTCGTCGACCAGCAAGGCCTTTACGGCGGAGGTGCCTACATCGATGCCGAGAAATACCTGTGTCATGCAGACCCGCTTCTGGCGGCCGTTCCGGGCCCACCCTATTGACGTGGCTCCGATGCTTGGAGCAATGTGTCGCGATCGCCCCGCGTCGAAGGCAGACTAAACCAAACGAGGGTGATTTAGTAATATTGGAAGACGAATTCCCGGCAGCGCGCTGTTCATACCATCGATAAGGCGGAGGACCCTGATGAAGACGAAGAGACTTGTCTTGCTGTGTGTGTCGATGTGCACCGCAGCATTCGCTTACGCGCAGCAACCGACGGTCGGCCTCATCACGAAGACCGAGACCAATCCATTCTTCGTCAAGATGAAGCAGGGCGCGGAGGCGGCAGCCAAAGCCGACGGTGCCAAGCTCATGAGCGCTGCGGGCAAGTTCGACGGTGACAACGCAGGCCAGATGACCGCAATCGAAAACATGGTGACGGCGGGCGCCAAGGCCATCCTCATCACGCCGAGCGACACCAAGGCCATTGTGCCCTCGATCAAGAAAGCACGCGCCGCTGGCGTACTGGTGATCGCGCTCGACACTCCCACAGATCCACAGGATGCAACTGACGCGCTGTTCGCTACGGACAACTTCAAGGCCGGCGTTTTGATCGGTGAGTACGCAAAGGCGGCGATGGCGGGCAAGAAAGCGAAGATCGCCACCCTGGACCTCGCCCCCGGCATCACCGTCGGCCAGCTGCGCCACGACGGGTTCCTCAAGGGCTTCGGCATCAAGGAGGGCGACCCCATGATCGTGTGCAGCCAGGACACACAAGGGGACCGCGCGAAAGGGCAGACCGCGATGGAGAACTGCCTGCAGAAGGCACCCGACATCAACGTCGTCTACACCATCAATGAGCCTGCTGCGGCAGGCGCGTACCAGGCGCTCAAAGCCGCCGGCAAGGAAAAGGGCGTGCTGATCGTATCCGTCGACGGCGGGTGTGAGGGCGTGAGGAACATTCAGGCCGGCGTCATCGGCGCTACGTCACAGCAGTACCCGCTCAAGATGGCGCAGCTCGGCGTGGATGCGGGCGTTGCATACGCCAAGACCGGGAAGAAGGTTTCCGGCTATACGGACACCGGGGTCACGCTCATCACCGACAAGCCGATGAAGGGCGTCGAAAGCAAAGACACCAAGTTTGGCCTGAGCGCGTGCTGGGGCTAGCAGCCGACTGCTCTCTTTCCTCCCCCGCTTGCGGGGTAGCGCCAGTTCATTCCCCTCCCCCGCGTGCGGGGGAAATCTCGCTCATTCCCCTCCCCCGCTTGCGGGGGAGGGTCAGGGTGGGGGCTGATTTATGAGTGCGCCGACAGCAGCGAGCGCCAGCCCAGGCGTGCGCGGCCTCCTCGAACACCTGCCGCCGGTCGCGACGTTCGGACCGTTCATCGCGCTTGCGCTCGCGTGCGCGTTCTTCGCCTTCCAGTCGGACCGCTTCCTGGCGGGTCAGAACTTTTCGCTGATTCTCCAGCAGGTCATGGTTGTGGGCGTGGTGGCCATCGGGCAGACGCTGGTCATTCTTACCGCGGGAATCGACCTGTCCTGCGGGATGATCATGGCGCTCGGCTCGATCGTGATGACCAAGTTCGCGGTCGATCTCGGCATGAATCCGTACCTGGCTATTCTGTGCGGGCTTCTGGTGTGCGTCGCATTCGGCTTTCTGAACGGTGCGCTCATCACTTACGTCAGGCTGCCGCCTTTCATCGTAACGCTGGGCACGCTCAACATCGCCTTCGCCATCACACAGATCTACTCGAAGTCGCAGACGGTCTCCGGCCTGCCTGACGCCATGCTGTTCTTCGGCAACACTTTCAAGATCGGCGAGACTGCGGTGACCTACGGTACGGTCCTGATGCTGATCATGTATCTCGGTGTGTGGTTCATCCTGCGCGAAACCGCGCCTGGCCGACATGTATATGCGCTCGGCAACAATCCAGAGGCGGCGCGGCTGATGGGCATCCCCGCGCGCGGGATGCTGGTGGCCATCTACACGATCGCCGGATTGATTTACGGTATCGCAGCGCTGCTTCTGGTTGCACGCACCAGCGTCGGCGACCCGCAAGCCGGGCAGACCGACAATCTGGACAGCATCACCGCGGTGGTGCTGGGCGGCACCAGCCTGTTCGGAGGAC
>Ga0335080_10002107_pt1 | contig 19788 bp, 21 predicted proteins | sample Lox_Sample_34_FD_206720 | JGI IMG/M metagenome (GOLD analysis project Ga0335080, IMG submission 206720) | Soil microbial communities from Loxahatchee National Wildlife Refuge, Florida, United States - Lox_Sample_3.4 | ecosystem: Environmental > Terrestrial > Soil > Wetlands | place: USA...
CGCGCGCACACCGAGCCGCTCGAGCTCTGCTGCCTCGGCGGGAAGATCGTCGATCGCGAGCCGGCCGAACGGCGGCAGCTCCGCGTTCGGCTCGGTACGCGGGCCGACGAAGAGCGGATAGACGAAGTCGTCGAGGTCGAGCCGGGTCTCGCGGACGAGCGCGCGAAGCCGGTCGTTGCGGCGCAGCCTGCGCAGGCGTGTGGCGGGAAAGCTCACACCAACAATCTACGCGCTCCCAGACAGGCGAGACCGCCGAAGATCCCGCCCAGCGCGAGCAGCCAGGCTGCCTGGCGGGCGAGCTGGGCCCATGGGTTGAGATCGAACAGCGCCGACCGGAAGAAGCTGACCGCGTGCGTGAAAGGGAGCACGGTGCTCGCCCAGCCCGCCGGCGGCACGACCGCGGCCGGGATCAGGCCGAGAAACACGATCGGCAGCACGACCAGCACGGCTACGAGCGAGGCCGAGCGGGCCTCCCGCGCCAGCGCGCCGAGCAGCGCGCCCAGCGCGCCGAGCGCGCCGCCTGCAAGGAGCAGCCCGAGCACGAGCAGGGGCATCCGCTCCCACGGCTCGCCGCCCTCCACACGGCCGACGTCGATGATCACCCCGAACGCCACCGCGATCGCGAGCCCGAGCACGAGCGCGAGCGCCGCGGCCAGCGCGATCTTCGCCCAGACGAGCTGCCCAAGCCCGACCAGACCGCGGACGAGGCGGCCAATCACGTTCTCGTCCCGCTCGGCGGCAAGCGACCCGGCCGCGAACACGAGCGCGAGGAAGGTGATTGTCAGCGCGATCGCGTTCGCCTGCACCTCGGCCGAGAGCGCAGAGCTGCGTCCTCGCGCCCCGGTGTGCGCGATCTGAATCGGATGCGCCGTGGCCTTCAGCGCGCCCCCGGTGTTGGCGAGGGCGAGCCGGGCGTCGTGGATGAAGTCCTCGAGCACGCGCACGTCGTGCGTCTGTGGCATCCGCCGCAGGAGCTGCTCCGATCGGTTCAGGCCGATCACGTCGATCGGCGAGCCGAGGAACGTGCCTTTGCCGCCGTTCAGGATCAGCGTGACGTAGCCCAGGTTCGTGTCGATGTAGGCGCGCTGGAGCTGGCGGTTGAGCGAGTAGACGAGAGCCTGAACCTGCTGGTCGACCCGGGAGGAGATCGTGCCGTGCGAGAGCTGCACCTCGAGCTTCGGGCTCTTCACCATCCCCTCGAGGGTCGCGATGAACCCCGGCGGGACGGTGACGACGGCGACAACCCGGCCGTTGCGGAGCTGGTGCTGCGCTTCCTCGGGGCTCAGCCGCACGAGCTTCACGTTGCGGCTGACCTCCTTGATCGTCCGGTCGACGTGGAAGCGCTTGCCTCCGACCACGACCGTCGCAGGCAGGTTGTCCTCGTCGACCAGCGCGACCCGCGGCTTCGAGTTGGAGTAGCCCGCGACCAGCCCGACGAGCAGCGCGATCGCGACCGGGTAGGCGAGCAGGATCCCGAACAGGAGCGGCGAGCGCCGCAGCACGAGTGCGTCTTTCCGGACCAGAAGCCAGGCTCGGGTCATGCGAGCAGATTGTCGGTTTCCGCGCGGTCGTACTCTCCCACGGTCCCGGAGAAGACGAGCCGGCCGTCGCGCAGCGCCACGACCCGGTCTGCGTGTCGCTCGATCTCCTCCAGGTGCTGCGACGCGAAGAGCACGGCGCCGCCAGCGTCGCGGAGCGCGTCGACGCGTTCCCAGAGCTGCAGCCGCTGCTCCGGGTCGAGCGCCGCGGTCGGCTCGTCGAGAAGCAGGACCTCGGGCGCGCCGAGGAAGGCGATCGCGAGGTTCAGCCGCTGGCGGTTGCCGACCGAGAGGTTCGCGCTCGGCTTCGGCGCCCCAGGCAGGTCGAAGTCGGCGAGCAGCCGCGCGGCGGCCTCCTCGGGGTCGGCTTCGCCCTCGAGCTTCGCGAACAGCTCGAGGTTTTCGCGTGCCGAGAGCCGGCCGTACTGGGCAGGGCGCTGCGGAGCCCAGCCGACCCGCACGCCCTTGCGCCGCTCGACCCGGCCCTCGCTCGGCTGCAGCGCTCCGGCCAGCAGCGCGATCAGGGTCGACTTGCCGGCCCCGTTCGGCCCGGCGAGCGCGACGCCGTCCCCCGGCAGAAGCGCGAGCTCGACCGGCTCGAGCGCGACCGTCTGCCCGAACCGGCGCCCCGCGCCCCGGGCTGTGAGCAGCGGCTGGCCGCTCACCGACGCGCCGCGGCGGGCGGCTCGGGAGCGGGCGGCAGCGGCGTCACCGGCCGCGCGCCCTCGACCTCCACCTCGATCGGCACCGGTCCTGCGCCCTGCCAACGCTCCAGCTCCACCCGCTCGCCGAAGAACTCCCAGATGGCCCGCAGCGCCGCCAGCAACGGCAGCGCGACGAGCGCCCCGGGAAGGCCGTAGATCTCACCGCCGGCCAGCAGGCCGAAGATCACGAGCAGGGGGTGCAACCGGAGCGCGCTGCCCATCACGTTGGGCACGACGACGTGTCCCTCGACCTGGTGGATGCCGAGGAAGAGCAGCGCCACCCAGATCGCCGAGATCGGGTGCACGACCAGCGCGTAGATCAGCGGCGGGATCGCGCCGAGCCACGGCCCGAGGTACGGGATCAGCTCCGTGATCGCGACCCAGGCGCCGAAGAGGACGGCATAGCGATCCGCGCCCGGCACCCAGCCGAGCGTTCCGAGCAGCCACATCCCGAGCCCGGCGCTCGTGCCGATGATCAGCGAGAGCAGCACCTGGCCACGGACGTAGCTGGCGAGCGCGCGCTCGATCCGCGGCAGGAGGGACGGCGAGCCCTCGTGCGGCGGGAACCGCCTGTCGACCATACGTCCGAACCGCGGCATGCCCAGCAGCATGTAGATCGAGACCACGACCACGAGCACGAGGCTGAAGAGGAACTTCAGCGTGCCGATCGCCGCCCCTTCGACAAACGAGATCACCTTGCCCGTGTACTTCGAGACGTCCTTCCTGCGGATCTTCCGGACGAGGTCGTGGCCCTTCTTCTGGATCTTGATCGAGCCCAGGCGATGGGTGTTCAGCCAGTGCTGGAACCGGTCGACGTCGCGGTCGGCGTGCGTCTGGTGGGCCTGTCCGTGGGTGGCCGTAAAGTAGTCGTTCACGCGGCTGGCGCTCGATTTCGTCTGGTTCACGACCACGGTGCCGAGTGCGATCGCCGCGGCGATGACGATGGCCACGAAGCTCAGGTACACGATCGCCACGCCGAACCCGCGGGGGATCCAGACTCTGGTCAGCCCGCGCACGATCGGGTTCAACAGGAACGCGATCAGCGCAGCCACCAAAAACAGGAAGACGACATGACGCGCCGCGCCCGCCACGACCCACAGGAAGAGCAGCAGAATCGGGAGACCTACGAGCTGGATCCAGCGCGGAATCTGGATCTTCGCGGCCCCGGCGGGAGGCCCGGCCATGCGCGCCATCGTAGCGCGCACGTCGTACAGGCCCGGCGAGGCGGCGGGCGGGCGTGGGACTGGGATTTCGAGCTCGACGGGTCGCTCGCCCTGCAGCCCGAGCCAAGGTCGAGTACCGTGCCGCGGATGGTCCCGCAGTCGATGCGGACGCCCGGCAGAGCCGGGCGTCCTCGTAGCGGCATCGCAAGCGATGCCTTCGGGCATGCACTGGCCGTGAAGCGCAGGCACGCGGAGCACGCGGCGGCACGCCGGAAACGGCGGCTAGTCGGCCTGCTTCTGCTCGCCGCAGTCGCGCTCGTCACGCTCCTCCTGACCGCATTCGGGTCGGGGGGCCACGCGCGCGTTGCCACGACCGCTCCGGCGCCGGCCACCCGGCTGCTGCCGTCCGGGCCGCCGCAGCCCGAGGTCGTGGCCATGCGCGGGACCCTCCGGCTCGAGCTGCCGATCGCGCAGGGCCGCGTGACCGCGATCGGCTACCACGCCTCCGGCGACGGCGCGCTCCCGCTCGACCCCGTCGGCCATCAGGCGAACCAGGGCCTCGTCGGCCGGCTGGTGCACCACCTCTTCGGCGGAGGCGGCAGCGGTCTCCGCTACTACGTGATCGGCGGCGGCGTCGGAGCCTCGACCGGCACGCTCGACGTCGGCGCGGTGTCGGGTACCGACGTCTACTCGCCGGTCGACGGGACGATCGTCGGGATCACCCCCTACGTCCTCGCCGGGAAGACCTACGGCGCCCGGATCGACATCCAGCCGAGCGGCAGCCCCTCGCTCGTCGTCTCGCTGACGCACCTACGGCCGGACCCGAGTCTGCGGGTCGGCTCGACGGTCTCGGCGACGACGTCGAAGCTCGGCACGGTCGCCAACTTCACCGGCGTCGAGCAGCAGGCGCTGGCCCGCTACACGCAGAACGCGGGCAACCACGTCGCGATGTCGGTGCAGCCCGGTGCCGCCGCGCTGTCCTTTCCGTAGCGAGTCTCACGAACAACGTGTCGACCGGTCATTTCAGACGGCCGATCGGGCAAGAGCCCGCTCGGCCTGATGTCGGCGTCGCAAGCGCCGCCTCTTGGGGGTCGGGCTCGCCGAAGAACGGTGGGTCTCGCTGAAGATCCTTTTCGTCGCGGACGTCTTCGGCACGCCCGGGCGGGCGGCGGTCGAGGAGCGCCTGCCCTCGCTGAAGGAGGAGCTCGAGATCGGCTTCTGCGTCGTCAACGCGGAGAACGTCGCCGACGGGGCAGGCGTCACCCCTCGCCTCGCCGAGCGTCTGCTCGCGGCCGGGGCCGACGTGCTCACGCTCGGCAACCACACCTGGCGGCGGCGCGAGATCGTCCCGTACATCGCCGACGCCGAGCGGGTGATCCGTCCCGCGAACTTCTCTTCCGAAGCGCCGGGCCGGGGGCTGGTCACCGTCGAGGCGGGCGATGGGACTCCCGTAGCCGTCCTCAACCTCCAGGGCAGCCTGTTCATGCCGACGCCGGTCAGCCCGTTCGAGGTCCTGGACGCGCTGGTCGACGAGGCGCGCGCGAGCGCTCGTATCATCATCGTCGACTTCCACGCCGAGGCGACGAGCGAGAAGGTTGCGGCCGCCCGCCTGCTCGACGGCCGCGTCACGGCGGTCATCGGAACCCACACCCACGTACAGACGAGTGACGCCCGCGTGCAGCCCGGCGGGACGGCGGCGCTCACGGACGCCGGGATGACCGGACCGCACGACTCGGTGATCGGGGTCAAGGCCGAGCTCGCGATCGCGCGCATGCGCACGGGCATGCCGGTCCGGTTCGAGCCGGCCGCGGGCGGGGTCCGGATCGAGGGCGCTGTCATCGAGTGCGACGCCGAGGGCCGGGCGCTCAGCTGCGAGGCGCTGCGCGTGCCGGTTCCCTGAGGCATCGCTCGCGATGCCGTCGTCAGGACGTGCGGGCTTCGCCCGTGCGTCCGTCGGAACTGACCGGTCGATCCGACTGATCTTCAACAGGTCCATCGCGGAACAAAAGGACGATCAGCAGGGCGAGCAGCGTCAGGTCGCGGGCTAGCACCAACCAGGAAGGGAATGCTGCGAGGCCGCGCGCGAGGTCGAAGTACCGCGTCGGGAACCAGAGCTGGGTCAGGATGAGCGCGAGCCCGAGCAGCGCCGAGGCGGCAAGCCCGCGCCGGCCGCGGACGAGCGGCACGAGCGGGAGCAGCCAGATCATGAACTGCGGCGAGAGCACCTTGTCGAAGGCGACGAAGGCCGTCACCGACGCGGCCGAGTAGCGGACGAGCCGCTCCGGGTCGGCTGGGCCGAGGGCGAACGCGATCCAGGCGCCGAGCAGGACGGCCGCGAGCAGGATCGTCTGGACGAGCCCGAGCGAGTCGGGCAACGAGCCCGCGAGGTTCTGCGAGCCGTGGCTCGTGATCACGTGCAGGTGCAGCCCGCCGGCCTGGTGCGCGGCGAGCAGGATCGACGAGCCGAGGCTCTCGATCTGCAGCGGCCGGCCTGCCTGGTCGTGGACGCTCGTCCAGAGCCCGTGCGGCGCGAGGACCGCGAACGGGACGACCACGACTGCGACCGCCAGAGCGGCCGCGCCGAGGCAGAGGAGGGCCTCGCGCCGGCCGCGCGTGCGCCAGACATACGCGAGCGCGGGCGGAACGAGCACGCCCGGGAAGATCTTCGCCGCGAAGCCGACCCCGAGCGCAGCGAAGCCGAGCCGCTCCCGCCGGCCGAGGATCGCCGCGAGCCCGGCGACCGCGAGCGCGGTCGGCCAGATGTCGTAGCGGTAGATCAGCACCGAGCCGAGGGCGAGCGGCGCGAGCGCGAAGAAGAAGAGCGCCCCCGCATAGCGCCTGGTCGAGGCCCGCAGCGAGTCGAGCGCGCGGGCCATCGCGACCATCGCCCCTGCGGCGAGCAGGCCGACGAGCACCTGGAACTCCCACTGGAAGCGGTTGAAGCCCGGCCGGCCGAGGGCCGGGAGCGCGAACAGCGGCAGCGACCCCGGCGGATACTCGACCTTGAAGTCGCGATAGGGGAGCTCGCCGTGGACGATCGCCGTCCCGTAGCGGAAGTACTCGACCGTGTCCCGGATCAGCTTGTGCCGGTAGAAGCCGACGTAGAGGAGCGAAAACGAGACGAGGAAGACCCCGAGGGCCGCGAGGAGGATCTTGCTTCTCAAGGCATCGCTTGCGCGGCCAGCGGGATCTCCTCCCGCCGCGGGACGGTGGCGGGGTCGGGCGCCGGGGCGAGCACGGCGAAGGCCGCGAAGGGGAAGAACCACGGCAGGTAGAGGTAGAACCAGTGCGTCAGCACCAGCTCGAAGCCGAGCAGCAGCGCCGCCGTGAGCGCGGCGAGCTGCAGCGGCGACTTCCGCCTCGGCAGGAAGTAGGCGGCGGCCGCGCCGGCGATCAGCGCGCCCTCGAGCACGCGCTGCAGGATGTGCAGGTCCGGCAGGCCGGCGTGGTACTGCCGCCAGTCCCAGATCGAGAACGGTGACTCGCGCCGGAGCTGCCAGCTCAGCGTCCGCCTCCAGAACTCGTGCGCAGCGGCGAGCGGGTGCCCGTCGAGGAGGAGGATCGAGAAGGCGGCGAGGGTGGCGAGGAGGAAGGCGGCGAGGAAGACGAGCTTCTGGCGGGGCTTGGCGTAGGCATCCGGGTACGAGGCCCAGAGCGGCGCGAGCAGCAGCGGCCCGAACTTGGTCCAGCCGGAGAGCGCCACGGCCGCGCCGCGGGCCGCCGGCGAGGTAACGAGCCAGAAGCCCCAGATCAGGAAGAGCGGCGGCAGCGCGTCGTTCGTGTTCGAGCTCGAGACGTACTGGGTGAAGGGATAGGCAACCCAGGCGAATGCCAGCGTCACGGCAAGCCGCGTCCCGCCGAAGCGAAGGCCGATGAGGGCCAGGCCAAGCAGGCAGAGGAGATCGAACGCGATCGAGCTCGCGTGCGCGGCCGGAAGGTCGTCCCACTTGCCGCTCCAGCCGAACGCCAGGTAGCCGGGCAGGTAGGCCTCGTAGGCGACCGGCCCGTACGTGTCGCCCTGCGGGTTGGCCGACTCGCAGCGACCGTCGGCCTGGATCCGCTCACGGATCTCGCCGTCGGAGTCCTTCGGCCCACAGGCCCTGAGGCTGTCCTCGACCGGGAAGTGCCCGTACGGCGACTGGCCGTGCGCGATCCGCTCCGCGCCGATCACCCCGGAATAGCCGACGTCGATCACGTTCGACGAGCTGACGTTCAGCCCAACCCGGAAGCCGGCAAGGAAGATCGTCGCGGCGAGGAGCGCCCACACCGGCCAGACCGGCGCGGACGACGTCGCGAGCCGCCCGCGCCAGGCGCTCCAGACCATCCGCACGAGCAGGTAGGCGAGGGGCGGGTAGACGAGAGGGACGCTCGTCAAGACGTCGCCACGGTTGAAGTAGAGAAGCGAGACCGAGAACGAGAGCAGCACGAGCAGGTCGAGGTTGCGGATGTTCAGCGGGCGCCGGAAGTCGGCCAGGCCCAGCAGGAAGACGGCGCAAAAGCCGAGCCAGATGCCGGCGTTGTTGATCTCGTTGCCCCCGAAAGCGCCGGAGTAGCCGCGCGCCATCTTCCAGGCGACCTGCGGGCCGGTCCACGCCTCGGTGACGGCACCGCTCTTGTCGTCGACCCGGCCGGTCGCGATCTCACCGGCCACGCCCCACCAAACGTCGACCTTCCAGCTGCCCTTTGCGTAGGTCGCGTCGGTCGTGCGTCCCTTCTCCGGGTAGCGGTCGAGCCAGGAGGCGACCTTGCGGTAGCTCAGGAAGATCCGGGTCACCTCGGCCTTGGTCAGCCGCGGCTCGGGCGGCTGGAGCGACGAGGCGGGTAACGGCTTGTGTTGCGGGGGAGCCGCCGTCGCGAGCGCGGGGACCGCAAGGGCGACGGCGACGGCGGCGAGGGCGACTACGCGACCCATCCGGCGCAACTTAGCGCCGGTGCCGAACGCGAAACGACCAGAGCTTGTTGCCGATGAAGTTCAGCGGCGTGACGAGCACCACCGCGATCGCCTGGGCCAGAACCTTGTCGACGCCGAGCGAGATCAGCCCTGCGAGCAGGGCGAGGTTGGCGGCGTAGGCGACGAGTGCGACGACCAGGAAGCGGAGGCCCTGCCAGCCGACGTGGCCGCGCTGGTCATGGAAGGTCCAGAGCCGGTTCCAGATGTAGTTGTTCGTCACCGCGACCACGAACGAGCACGTGGCGGCGAGCGCGTAGTGAAAACCGGCTTCCTTGAGGAGGACGGTGTAGACGACGAGGTTGATCGCGTACCCCGACGCCCCCACCACGGAAAACTTGGCGAGCTGCACCCAGTTGCGTGGCCGGCTGAGTGCGCGGCCCGCGCGGGAGCGGGAGAGAACGGCTGCGGGCGAGAACGCCATCGGCGCCCGAGCCTAGCGGCTCCGCGGCGCCGAACCTGCCTGCTACGTCTCGCAACCGTCACGCTTTCGTCACATCCGCGTGACACACGCGTGCGCCTTCCGCCGATAGGCTCGCAGCGGGGAGGAGGTCGGGCGTGCCTTAACCAGGCGGGATCGGCGAACGGGGGCTGGATCAGCGGACGCGGAAGCCCGTCTCGCCCGCCGGCTCCTCTCGCTCGACGCCCACTTCCTCGACCTGAGCGCCTGTCGGCCCGCGCCGGCACCATTCGACCATCGACTCGACATGCTCGTCCTCGCCCTCGAACACCGCCTCGACCCGCCCGTCCGGGAGGTTGCGTATCCAGCCCGCAACTCCCAGCGACTCGGCCCTCGCCCGCGCCTCGGCGCGGAAGAAGACGCCCTGCACGCGGCCTCGCACCTGAACGCGCGCACGCGTCACTCGGTGTAGCCCTCCGCGCCGACGAGCGGGACGAACCGGCACGGGACCGAGTGGATCACGGCCGGTCCCTCGGGGCTGCGGACGATCACCTCCAGCCGCTGGGCCCGCGGCCCTCCGACCGGAACGACCAGGCGCCCATCGGCGCGTAGCTGCTCGTAGAGCGTCTGCGGGAGGGCCGGCGCGGCGGCCGCCACGGCGATGCCGTCATAGGGCGCCCGCTCGGGCCAGCCGAGCGTCCCGTCGCCGACCACGACCTCCACCCCTTCGTAGCCGGCCGCCACGAGGTTCACCCGCGCCTGATCGGCGAGCTCCGGGATCCGCTCGATCGTCACCACCTCGGCTCCGATGTCCGCCAGGACCGCGGCCTGGTAGCCGGAGCCGGCACCGACGTCGAGGACCCGCAGCCCCGCGCGTACGGCAAGGGCCTCGACGATAACGGCGACCATGTACGGCTGCGAGATCGTCTGGCCGTGCCCGATCGGGAGCGCCGCGTCGTCGTAGGCGCGCGGCCGCTCTGTCTCGGGGACGAACAGCTCTCGGGGCACGCGCCCCATCGCGCGGAGAACCTCCTCGTCCTCGATGCCGCGCGCGCGGAGCTGACGCCCGACCATCCGCTCGCGAGCGCGGGCGGGATCGTCAGGCGGCATCGGCGGCGTCACGCGCCCCGACGCCGAAGTGCGCCAGCGCGAGCTGCTTCAGGTCGACGATCCGACGCGGCACGGGCGCGTCGATTCCCACGGTCAGCATCGGCACTTCCGAGTCCCCCGCATCCAGAGAGCCGTGGCTGCCGCCGCCGAGATGGCTCCGTCCGGCCAGATCGGTCAGCTCGACGCCTGCGGGCGGGGAGACGATCAGCTCGCCCGCGTTCGGATTGGCGAGCGCGCACCAGGCCCGCTCGAGCGCGTCCGGCTGGTCGAGCAGCCCGGGGTCGCCGCTCGTCCGCCAGCCGGGCTCGGCCGGCGCGAAGCGCAGCTCCTCGCCGGCCCGCCGCGCGACCGCCTCCGCGCCCTCCCGGTAGAGGACGACCTCGGCCGCGGCCGAGCCGTCCAGCCGCCGTGCCAGCTCACCGGGCTCCTCCAGGCAGCCAGGCAACCGGTAGACCATGCCGGCGCGGTTCGAGGCGGTGACGAGCAAGCCGTCGACGGAGGCGAAGGACGTCTCGAGCGACTCCGCCCGCTCGACCTGGGTCTGGCCGTGGTCCGAGCACACCACGACCGCATAGCGCTCCAGGAACTCGTCCGGCCCGCCGGCCGCTTCGATCAGGGCGCCGACGGCCGCGTCGCTCCGGGCGAGCGCCACCTGCGTCGCCTCCGGCCCGAGCGCGTGGGAGGCGAAGTCGTAGTCGGGCAGGTAGTAGAAGAGGAAGTCGAACCCGTCGCGGGTCACCAGCCACCGCCCGACGGCCGCCGCGTAGGCATCGATCGAGCCGGCCGAGCGCCCGAAGACCCCGACCGAGGCCCCGGTCACGTCGGACTCGAACAGGCTGTAGAAGAAGAAGCGCCGCGGCCCGAAGGCGGGGGCCAGGCCGGGCAGCACCGCGCGGTGCCGCGTCCGGCCGCGGTAGCAGGTGACGTTCACCGCGGCCGCGGTCAGACCGGTGTCCTCGAGCGCCTCGTAGACCGTCACGGCGTCGCGGCCGAGATGCTGCTCGTTCATGTTGAAGACCGCGTCGAGGAACGACCGGCGCGTGCCGGCCGCGCGGATCGCCGCGAACGACGAGCCGTACTCCACGATGCGTCGTTCCCCGCGGTGGTACCAGACCAGGTGCGGGATCCGGTGCACGTCAGGGTGGGCGCCGGTGGCGATCGACGAGAGGCAGACCGGCGTCAGCGAGGGGAAGGTCGAGACCCCACGCCCGTAGCTGCCGTGCCTGGCGAGGAAGGCTAGCGCCGGGGCCGTCCCGCTCTCGACGGCATCCTCGAACACGGCGGGGGTCAGGCCGTCGATCACGACGAGGATCAGCTTCACCGAGGCCGCCTCTCAGTCTCGCGCAAGGCTGCGGAGCCCCGCATGACGGGCGGGCCGCCGCTTGCGGGCGCGGGCCGCGAGCACCGGCACTCCGACGGCCTCGAGGAACCCGACCGCCGGCACGAGCGCGAGCACCGCCAGAACGAGGCCGCCCAGAACGCCGAGGGCCGCCGTCCCGCCTCGCGTACCTCCGCGGGCAAGCGTGCCGGCAACCACGCCGGAGACGGCGACCGTGGCGAGGACCGCTCCCACCGCTCCTGCGACTGCCTCCCCCCAGCCGAAGGCGTAGCCGGCTGCCGCGGCGGCAACGGCGGCCAGCGCCGCGACGGCAGCCGTGAGCGCGCGGCGCGGGGCGAGCAGCCCCGCGAGCGCCGTGCCGATCGCAGTTCCGAGCCCGAGGAAGAGGCCAATTCGGTACCACTCCCACATCGCCGCAAGAGTGTAGACGCAGCCGTCTGAGGCGCTAGCCCTCCAGCCGGCGGATGACCGCCAGGCCGAACTCGGCCGCACGGGCGCCGTCGATCACGCGGTGATCGAAGGTGACCGCGATCGTCCCGACCGGCCGGACCACGACCTCGCCGCCGCGCACGACGGGACGATCGGCGACCCGACCGATGCTGAGGATCGCGACCTCGGGATGGTTGACGATCGGTGTCGTCAGCAGGCCGCCCAGCTTGCCGGCGCTCGTGAGGGTGAAGGTCGAGCCGCGGAGCTCCTCCGGCTTGAGCGTGCCGGCGCGGGCGGCCTCAGCCAGACGCGAGACCTCGGCCTCCAGCTCGTCGATGCTCGCGGTGTCACAACCTCGGACGACCGGGACGACGAGGCCCTGTTCGGTCTGGACGGCGACGCCGAGGTCGTAGCGGTCGAGGTAGACGATCTCGTCGTCCTCGAGCCTCGCGTTCAGCTCGGGGAACTCGCGCAGGCTCGCGGCGACCGCCTTCAGCACGGTCGGAACGAGCCGCTTGAGGTCGAGGCCGCCGAAGTCGCACTCCTCGACCCAGGTGACGGCCGGGACTTCGCGGTGAGCGTAGGCCATGTGCTCGGCGACGAGCCGCCGCACCCCGCGCAGCCGCTCGCGCCGGCCCTCCGGGGCCTGTCCCAGGGACAGTCCCCCGGCCTCGGCCGTACGGCGCACGTCCTCTTCGGTCACCCGCCCCTGCGGCCCTGTCGCCTTGACGCTGGAAAGGTCGATTCCAAGCTCCTCGGCCATGCGCCGAACGAGCGGCGTCGCGCGCACCCGTCCTTTCTGGCCGTGGCCCAGGGACTGTCCCTGGGACGTGGCCGAAACGGACGGTGCGGGCTCCGCCCGCGGCTCCTCGGGGGTTGCGCCATCGCCGCCGATCACGACCAGCACCGTCCCGACGGGCACGATGTCGCCCTCGGCGACCAGGATCCGCGCCACCACGCCGGCGGCCGGCGAAGGAATCTCGACCGTCGTCTTGTCCGTCTGGATCTCCACCAGCGGATCGTCCTCGGCGATCTCCTGCCCCTCGGAGACGAGCCAGCGGGCGATCTCTCCCTCCGTCAGCCCCTCGCCGAGGTCGGGCAGCTTGAACTCGTAGGCCATCGGCCGAGACCCTAGACGAGCGCGTCGTCGTCGAGCACGGCGTGAACGCCCTTGACGCCGTTCACCAGCTGCGTGACCCACAGGTCGACCGAGCTCGAGGTCCGCCAGGCAGAGCGTCAGCACGGCCCGCTCCATCGGCGCCTCGATCGCCGGCTGCGGACACCTCGTTCGGAGGGGGAGCTCGTGGACCGAGGGCGCGCCTCAGAGGACGCGGGTACCGGCCGCGTCGAAGGCCTCCACCTGGGCGGCGGCGACGGGGCTGCCGCTCAGGCCGTCGCGGAAGAGGGAGAAGATGAGCGCGTCTCTGGGCTCCTCCCCCGGAGCCGAGATCAGCCTGCGCCGCAGCCGCGCCTCCTCGACGAAGCCGAGCTTGCGAGGCACGGCCGCGCTCCGCTCGTTCGCCGGGTCGACGCGGATGTCGATCCGGTCGGCGCCGCACACCTCGAAGCCGACGCGCGCCAGCGCCGCGCTCGCCTCGGTCGCGTACCCCCGGCCGATCGCCGAGGCGCGGATCCAGTAGCCGATCTCGAGAGAGATGCAATCGCCCGCCCGCGGGTGCAGCCCGCTCCCGCCGACGACCTCGGATTCGTCGGCGGAGAACAGGCCGTACACGAAGTTCTCGCCGCGGTCGAACTGGCCACGAAACGCCCGGAGCAGCTGCACCTTCTGCGGCAGCGTCTGCGGCTCGTCGCGGGCCCACGGCATCCACGGTCGTAGGTGCTCGAGGCTCGAGTCGACCGCCTCCTTCAGCAGCGGCGCGTCGGCCGGCTCCCAGCAGCGCGCGACCAGGCGCTGGGTGACCACGCGGTACGGCGGATCCGTCAGAACTCGAGCAGCCTTCGTGCCGCGTCGGCAACGCGCTCGGCCGACGGCATGTACGCGTCCTCGATCTGCCAGTACGGGTAGGGGACGTCGTAGCCGGTCACGCGGACGACCGGGGCGCGGAGATCGAGCATCGCCTTCTCCGCCAGGATCGCCGCCAGCTCGGCGCCGTAGCCCGCCGTCCTCGGCGCCTCCTGGACGATCACGACCCGGCCTGTCTTGGCCGCCGCACCGAGCAGCGCGTCTTCGTCGAGCGGCTTCAGCGTGCGGATGTCGAGGATCTCGACCGAAGCGTCGAGCAGATCGGCCGCCGCCTCGGCCACGGGCACCATCGCCCCGTACGCGACGAGGGTCAGGTCGTCGCCCTCGCGAACGGTACGCGCGACGCCGAGCGGAGTGACGTGCTCGCCCTCGGGGACCTCGCCGCGCAGGGTCCGGTAGTGGAGCTTCGGCTCGAGCACGACGACCGGATCGGGATCGCGGATCGCCGCCGCCAGCAGTCCCTTCGCGTCGGCAGGCGTCGAGGGGATTGCCACCTTCACGCCCGGCGTGTGCGCGTAGTAGGCCTCCGGCGAGTCGTCGTGGAGCTCGGGCGCGCGCACGCCGCCGCCGTAGGGCATCCGGACGACTAGCGGGAAGCTCATCGCGCCGCCGGTGCGCCAGCGGTATCGGCCCACGTGCGTGATCAGCTGGTCGAGGCACGGGTACGAGAAGGCGTCGTACTGCATCTCGCAGACCGGCCGCCAGCCGGCCATGCAGAGGCCGACCGCAGAGCCGAGGATCCCGGCCTCGGCGAGCGGCGTGTCGACGCAGCGCTCCGGGCCGAAGCGGTCGCGCAACCCTGCGGTCGCGCGGAAGACCCCGCCGGCGCGACCGACGTCCTCGCCCATGACCAGAACGTCGGGATCCCGCTCGAGCTCGACGTTGAACGCATCGTTGATCGCCTCGACGAGCGTCAGCTCAGCCATCGAGCACCCTCCGCAGGTCGGCGAGATCCTGCTCGAACGAGGCGGGTGGGTCGACGAAAGCGTGCGAGAAGACGAGCGACGGGTCCGGCGGTGGCTCCGCCTCCGCCTGCCCGATCCCCTCGCGCATCAGCTCCGCGGCCTCGGCCCGCACGGTTTCCGCGGCCTCGTCCGAGAGCAGGCCGAGCCGGCGCAGGTACGCCTCGTAGCGGCCGACGCACTCGCGTTCTCTCTCCTCGTCGACGCGGGCCTCGTCGATGTACGCGGACGGATCGTCGGCGGTCGCGTGCGGCGCGGCGCGGTAGGTGACCGCCTCGATGAAGGTCGGCCCCTCCCCGGCCCGGGCCCGCGCGACCGCCTCGCGCGTGGCCTCGTAGACGGCCAGGACGTCGCCGCCGTCGACGCGCACCCCTGGGATCCCGTAGCCGACGGCCTTGTCGGCCAGCGTCTCCGCCGCCGTCTGCGCCGAGAGCGGCGTCGAGATCGCCCACTGGTTGTTGTTGCAGAAGAGGACGAGCGGCGCGCGCATCACCGCCGCGAAGTTGGCGCCCTCGTGGAACGAGCCCTCCGAGGTGGCGCCGTCGCCGAAGTACGCGATCGCGCAGGCGCTCTCACCGCGGAGCTTCTTCCCCCAGGCGAGCCCGGCGGCGTGGGGCACGTGGGTGCCGATCGGGACGCAGATCGAGGCGACGTTCCAGTCGAGCGGGTTCCACCAGCCCGCCGGGTGGCCGCGCCACCACGAAAGCACGGTCGACACGGGCATTCCTCGCAGCAGGCCGATCGCCGACTCGCGGTAGCTCGGAAAGATCCAGTCCTCTCGCTCGAGCGCGAAGACCGAGCCGGCCTGCATCGCCTCGTGGTTCCAGAAGATCGCGTAGGTGCCGATCCGGCCCTGGCGGTGGTAGACGACCGAGCGCTCGTCGTAGGTGCGGAGCAGGACGAGCAGACGGTGCAGCTCGAGCAGGTCGTCCTCGGAGAGGCCGTCGACCTCGCCGTCGGGAACGGCCTCGCCGTCGCCGATCACGCGCCTGAGGTCAACAGGAAGCACCCGCGCCACGCGGCCGAATCTACCGAACGCGAAGCCGAGCGACGGTTGCGACGACGGCGAGCGCCGCAGCGGCCGCGACCACGCCGACGACCTCGAGGCCGACCCCGCCCTCGAGCGGCGCGCCCGCCGCGAGCACGACCAGCCCCGCGAGCACCGCGCCGCCCGCACACGACAGGGCGATGACCGCCAGCCGGTTAACGAGCACCGGCAGCTCGGAGAAGGCGGGCACGCGCGGCTCGATCGACCACCAGGCGAGCTCGGCGGCGAGCAGGAAGCCGGCTGCGTAGAGCGGCGTCCAGGGGTCGGCGTGAGCCGGGCCCGTAGCGAGCCGCACCGCTTGCTCGGCCCCGAGCAGCGCGATCCCGGCAGCGAGCGCCGCGCTCCAGCGAGCCGCCAGCCCGCCGGCGAGGCAGAGCAGCCCGCCGCCGCCGAGGCCGACGAGCAGCCAGCCGTCCAGCGGCCCCTTGCCGAGTGCCGGGACGGCGAGCCCGGCCGCGACGGCGAGCGCGCCGCCCGCCGTCGCTAGACGCGCAGCATGCGGGAATGGCGCCTGAATCTCCTCACCTCCTCCAGCGCTGCCTGCAGCGGCGCACCATCGCGCCACTCGACGACCGGGACGCCCAGCCGCAGGTACCGCGACCGCAGCGCCTCGCGGCGGAGCAGCCACAGGCGCCACGCGAGCTCGTCCAGCCGGCGCCCGCCCGGCGCCGCGAACGGCACCGGCGAGATCTCGATCACTGCGAGGTCGAAGCCGCGGGCGCGCAGGTCGAGCAGCGCACGCACCGCTCGCTCGTCGAGCAGGGGCGAGAGCGCGAGCACGAGCGCCTTCGGCGGCAGCGTCCGCACGGGCAGCAGGTCGATGTCCTTCCACGCGTAGCTGAGGAAGATCTCGGCGTCGAGGAGCGAGTCGAGCACGCGGTACAGCTGGACGACCCCGCTCGACACCGTCAGCCAGTTGAGCACGCCGCCGAAGGCGACCAGGCCGACCCGGTCCTTCTCCCGCAGGTACTCGCGCGCGAGCGAGGCCGCAGCGCCCACGGCCTGGTCGAGCGTGCTCTCGTCGACGAGCCTCGCCTCCCGGAACGTGTCGAGGAAGATGACGACGTCCGAGTTCCGCTCCGGATGCGTCTCGGTCACCCACGGCTCGCCGCGCCTGGCGGTCGCCCGCCAGTTGATGCGCCGGACGCGGTCGCCCGGCTCGAAGGGCCGCAGGTCGGCGAACTCGATCCCCTCGCCGCGGGCGCGGGGGACCTGGTTGCCGGCGAAGGCCTGCGTTTCCAGCGGCCGCAGCAACCGCCGCAGCGCCTCGCCGTGCGGGTAGACCTTCAGCGGCCGCGGCCGCTCAATCGTCCACTCGTGCACCAACAGCCCGAACGGGTCCTGCGAGCGGAGGAGGAGGTCGCCGACGACATATGCGCCCCAACGCTCGCAGCGAAGGGTGAATTCGATCGTCCGGCGCTCATCGGCAGGGAGGCTGATCAGCTGCGGGTTCGGCGTCTCGGCGGCGAGACCGTCCGGCAGGTCGAGGAGCAGCTCGAGACGCGTGAGCGGGCGCTGCGTCCGGAGCTCGAGCTCGGCCTCGACGGTCTCGCTCTGCACCTGACGCTCGTGGTCGAGCTCGAAGAGCGCCTTCAGGTCGGGCTCCTCCGCCAGCGAGAGGCCGACAACCAGGACTGCGGCGAACGGCGCCGCCAGCGCGACGAGCTCCGGGCGGCCCGCGGCGAGCGCGGCGAGCAGCCCCAGGCCGGCGAGCGCCGTGTAGGCCCCGAGCTTCGGCGTCGCAGCTCGACTCATTCGGCCGCCGAGGCGGCCTCGGCCTTCGGGGTCGGCACGTGGTCGAGCAGGTCGGCGACGATGTCCTCCGGCCGCAGCCGCTGCACCCAGAGCTCCGGTCGGAGCGACAGCCGGTGCGCGAGGGCCGGCACGGCGACCGACTTCACGTCTTCGGGAACGACGTAGTCGCGCCCGGCCAGCGCCGCCCGGCAGCGCGAGAGCTTGAGCAGGGCGAGCGAGCCGCGCGGGCTCGCGCCGACCTGCACACCGGACGCGCCGCGCGTGGCCGCGACCAGGTCGACCATGTAGAGCCCGACGCTGCGGTCGACGTGCACCTGCTCGACGGCCGCCTGCATCTCGAGCAGCTCCTCGCGGCCGACGACCGGCTCGAGCTCGATCTCGTCCGCAGCCCGCGCGAGCCGCCGCTCGAGCACGTCCCACTCCTCCTCGCGGTCGGGATAGCCGACGCCGATCCGGAGCAGGAAGCGGTCGAGCTGCGCCTCCGGCAGCGGGTAGGTGCCCTCGTACTCGATCGGGTTCTGGGTGGCCAGGACGAGGAACGGCCGCTCGAGCTGTCGGGTCTTGCCCTCGATCGTGACCTGCCGCTCCTGCATCGCCTCGAGCAACGCGGCCTGCGTCTTCGGAGGAGCGCGGTTGATCTCGTCGGCGAGGAGAAGGTTGGTGAAGATCGGGCCGGCGCGGAACTCGAAGTCGGACTCACGCTGATTGAAGATCGAGGAACCGGTGACGTCGGACGGCATCAGGTCGGGCGTGAACTGGATGCGCGTGAAACCGATGCTCGTCACCTGCGAGAAGGCGCGGGCGATCAGCGTCTTGGCCAGGCCGGGGAAGTCCTCGATCAGCACGTGCCCGTCGGCGAGCAGCCCGAGCAGGACGAGCTCGAGCGCATCGCGCTTGCCGACGACGGCGCGCTCGACTTCGGCGAGGATCCGCTGCGATCGCCCGGCCAGCTCCTGGATTGTCACGTGATGGACTCCAGGTGCTCGACCGCGCTGGCGAGGGTCTCCGGCGAGGCCCCCGGCTCGAAGCGGCGGTGCGGGGCAACGCGATCGGGCCTCACGATCTCCCAGAGCTCGTGACCGAGGGCCTGCTCGACCTTCGGGCCACCGGTGTCCAGCCGCAGGCCGCGCCGGTCGGCGAGCCGCTGCTCCGCGATCTCGCGCAGGACGGGCCGCAGCCGGTAGTGCAGGTCGAAGGCGGTCGTCGACGCGAGCGTCAGCAGGCGCTCGGTCCGCTCCAGATCAGGCGGGCGGTCCGGCTCCCGCTCCTCCCGCTCGAGCGCCTCCGCGAGCGCAGAGCCCTCGGCGGGTGGGAACGCCTGCCGCGTGGCGAGGACCGCGGTCAGGACGGCGAACGCACCGGCGACGAGCACGAAGACGTCGAGCTCGAGCGCCCCCCGGCCGGGCGCGGCCGCGTGCACGACCGCCAGGACGATGGCTGCGAGGCCGATGCCGAGCAGGGCGCCGCCCAGCAGGCGCTTCACGCTGCCTCCGCCGTGTGCTCGAGCTCGGTGCGCAGGCCGGAGAGCGCCTCGATCGCCTCGGCCTTCATGCCGCCGTCGATCTCGTGGGTGCTGAACTTCGCCCGCGCGAACAGCTTCGTCAGCCGCTCGGCCGCGAAGGCGCTGACCTGCAGCCGGTCGAGCACGCGCGCCAGGTACTCGAGCGGCGCCTCGGCCGGCTGACGCGGGACGCCGTACGCCGCGAAGGTCTGCTCCATCCGGGCGTAGGTCCGGATCACGGCCGTCCGCGGGTCGAGCTCGTTCTGTAGATCTTCGAGCGTGTCCTTGAGCACCACGTCGAGCGCGGCGGCCAGCTCGGCCTCGGCGTCCCACTCCCCGCCGGAACGCCGACGGTGAACGGCCGCCGCCGCCGCGACGACGGCGAAGGAGGCGAGGAGGGAGCCGAGGACGTAGAGCGCCAGCCAGTCGGACTGCGAGCCCTTGGTCTGCTTCGGTGGAGCTGGTGAGCCCTTCGGCTTGACGTGCTGGACCTTCCCCGAGTTGAGGCCCGGAAGGTGGAGGGCCCGAACGTGGAAGTAGCCGTAGAAGAGGCGGATCGAGGCGAGAAGCGCCAGCAGGACCGCAACGGTCACCGCCGTCCGCCGCCAGCTCGTCTTGCCCTGGAGTGCCGCCTCTCTTCTGCGATGGGCGAGCGACCAGACGACGAGCAGCGCACCGAACGGGAAGAGGATGATCATCATCACGACCAGGTAATGGATGAGCAGCGTCGGCGCGTGCTCCGGCGGTGCTCCAGCGCCGCCGCCGGGCCTGTGCGCGCGGCTCGCGACCGCGACCAGCGCGAGGAGGGCCAGCAGGGCCGCGCCGCTGATCGCGAGCCTCCGCGCGTTGCTCATGTTCAGAACCCTAGACGAGCACCGTCAGCGCGCTGCGCTCGGCCTCGAAGACC
>Ga0335080_10002108_pt1 | contig 19788 bp, 17 predicted proteins | sample Lox_Sample_34_FD_206720 | JGI IMG/M metagenome (GOLD analysis project Ga0335080, IMG submission 206720) | Soil microbial communities from Loxahatchee National Wildlife Refuge, Florida, United States - Lox_Sample_3.4 | ecosystem: Environmental > Terrestrial > Soil > Wetlands | place: USA...
CAATAAGTAATAAGAGGGCCTATCTTCCTGGAAATGCATCTCTTGCACCATGGCGCGCATGTCGTTGTGATGCTCCATGAGCCGGTAAGTATCGAATCCGTTGTTCAAAACCGTACGCGGGTTCAATACCGGCAGCGACACCATCGCGTGCGTACGGTAACCGAGATTCTCTTTCAGGAACGAAGGAAAATACAGCTTCGGGATAAGCGACTTGAATCCGATGCCCTCGATGCCGAGCCGATCTGAAAATCGTAGAAAGTCATGCTTGTAATATTCCGACGCGAATACTCTGGTCGGGCTGGTGTGCGGCAACAGACCTGTAAGCAAATTGTAATGTGACGGCGCTGTCCAGGACGCATATGACCAACGCTGTTCCAGGTCCCCCAGCTTTCGGATCGTCTTTGGGCGCGCCGTCGCAAACGTGTCAAACCGGCAACTGTCAAATATGACCTGAATATAGTTATTACCTTTAAACTTACTACTGGGGCTGGCTTTCATCCGCAACTCTGCTCCTTCGGCGGTGTTTGTGCGTTTTGGACGGACGCGCTGCGGCAATCGTGGAATCGTCCTATTCGAGTATTGTAAACTAAACAGGCGGGGCATGACCTCCAAGCCAGCTTTTCCCTCTACACTTTTACTCGGTATCGTCCAAGGCGCTGCCGCCTGGTCGGCATACGCTGTGATTGAATTTGCTGTCTCCTCGGTCGTCTTCGGCATTCTCCGGCCTTATGCGATCTTCACGCCCTGGCACTGGAGCATGACCGCCATTCTGCTGCTCGGTTTTCTTGCCGCGGGCTGCATCGCCGGGGCGGCCGGAGCCGTGACCCTCTGGTTCACCCGGCGCGTGCTGTTCGAGGAAGATCAATCGCCGCAGATCCTCGAAACCGCTGGTGGGCTGACCGTTACTCTCGCCTTCCTCGTCAACCTGGTTCTCGGCTTCGGCGACGCGCACGGATTTGTCCCATTGATCGTCGCCGGAGTGCTGCTGGCCGGCATTCAGATGGCAGCCCTCTTCTCTGGACGCTGGCGCCGCCGCGCTGGCTTCCTGACCAATTACTGGATTTCAGCGGCTCTCCTCTTGGGGCTCGGCACCGAGCTCAAACTGCGTGAGATGGGGGTCGCCGGGCAACTCGGCGCACACCTGGATCGGTGGTCCTGGGTCTTGGCCGTGGCGCTGCTGGTGACGGCGGTGGTCTCAGTGGTCGTCGGCCGAGCGCTCTCAGCCAGGCGGAATTCCGGCGCAGTGCTCAGAGTCTGCGCGGCGACGCTCGCGCTCATGCTCGTACTTGTCGCGGGGAGCGAAGTTCTCGCCGTCTTCGGCCGCGCGCCGGGTGTGGAGGCCGCGCCGAAAGAGGTCAGCTCCGCATCCCGTCCCAACGTCGTGGTCATCGTCATGGACACCGTTCGCGCCGACCACCTCTCGCTTTACGGTTACGACCGCGACACCACCCCGAATCTCAAAGGGTTGGCCCAAGACTCGGTCGTCTATTCCAACGCGATCTCCTCCTCCGACATCACCCTGACCAGCCACGCCTCGTTATTCACTGGCATGTATGCAAGTTGGCACGGCGGCTACTGCGATCCCGCTAAGGCGCCGTACGGACAGCCTGTCAATCCGAACTACCCCACATTGCCCGAGCTTTTGAAGTCCAGCGGATACTCGACCCTGGGCGTCGCGGCCAATCTCTACCTTCGCGCGGATTTCGGACTCCAGCGCGGTTTCGACGAGTTCCACATACCGCGTCCCGTGGCCATGCTGCCCGCCGACGTACCCTTCCTTATGCGGCGCACGCTTCGCCGCGCGCTTCGCTTGGTCGTCGACACGACCCAATTCGACCGTCTCTTCAGTTTCGCCGGGGATGTCGATTCGGAGCTGTTCTCCGTCCTCGCGCATCGCGGCCGCGAGCCTTTCTTCGCCTTCCTCAACTACATGGACGCCCACTTCCCCTACGTCCCCCCGGTCCCATACGAGCACCAGTTCCCCGGCGAGAAGCCTGGCTATACCCAGGAGGATCTCGAGGCCGAGCAGATCGCCATTAGCGGCGGCCGCGACCCATCGCCGGTATATCTCCGTCACTCTCTCTCCAAGTACGACGGTGGCATCGCGTATGTGGACGCCGAGGTGGGCCGGGTGGTCGCTTGGCTCAAACAGCACAACACCTACGAAAACACCATGCTCGTGATCGCTTCCGATCACGGCGAGGCCTTCGGCGAGCGGCACCGCGTCGGTCATGGCAATTCGCCCTACCAGAACGTGGTGCGGGTCGCGCTCATGGTCAAATTTCCGCACTCCGCGCATCAGGGCATCGAATCCACTCCGGTCAGCTTGATTGATGTCGCGCCCACGGTGCTGGCCACCCTCGGCCTTCCCGTACCGCCCGCCATGCAAGGCCGCGACCTCAACCATCCCGAGTCCCTGGCCGGACGCGTGCTCTACAACGAAGCGTTCCCCTGCGCCGTGTTGCAGCCGCCGGATTGCCCCCACGGTTGCATGGCGCGTGCGGTATACCAGTGGCCCTACAAGTACATCGCCTCCAGTACGGGCAAACGCGAGCTATTCGATTTGAGCAAGGATCCGCTCGAGGAGCATACCCTCTACGCCGTCCAGCGGCCGGTCGCCGAGAGCCTCCGCGCAAACCTCGATTCGTGGATGAAGAGCATGCCAGCGCGCGCCACGCAGAAGCACAACCTCAATCGCGACGACCTTCAGCGGCTCAAAGGACTGGGATACGTTCAGTAGACGAATATGTAGTGATCAGCGTCCGGCGCGTTTGAGTGTCGCCCGCACCGCGCCCATAACTCGTTCCTCGACACCGGCCTCGAACGGTCCCGGTTTGCCGTAGTAAATCAGGTTGTCCACCGCCTCGTAGCCACCCTCGCGCAGCACGCGCTCCGATGGGATGTAGCACATCACCGAGTTCGAATACGCCGCCACGATGAGCGGTTCGCCCGGATACTCACGCTTGATGCGCAATGCATAGTCCACCACCACCTCGCCGCCGAGCGCCACAAGCGCCAGCGCATGGCCGAAGCGCATTACTTGCACGGGATACGACGTCTGCCACACGGGACGCCCCGTGTCGATGGCATCCAGCATTTGCCATGCGCGCCTCGCAGTGGCAGGCGGCGCCTTCGGGTTGGACGCATCGGCCTCGTAGACGGAGCGCGCTTGGCGCGCGAAGGGCAGGAAGGTCTCTTCGTACGCAACTTGCAGCCGCCCTTTCAAAGGCTGCGTGCCGGATTTCAAAACGCGCTCTACCTCGGCCGCCAGCTCCTGCCCGTGCTGTTCGGCCAGCTCGACCGTATTGCGCGGATTGGGATTCTGATCGCCGGCGCAAAGCTCCAGGAACATGGCCGTAGTCTGGGGATGGCCGGCCTCCAGCTTCGCTTCGGCGAACCCGGCGTAGTCCCCGGTGATCTGGTAAAAGTCGCCGCCCAGAGTCGTGTTGTGGCAGGCATAGCCGAAGAGCACGGCGCGAAGCCTGCCGTCGGCGCCTTTCACGGCGATGACCGGAACTTCATGGTCGGTCGGCCCCGCCGGATTGACTCCGATGCGGACTCCGCGCGGCGTAGGCTCTCGCCTGTTAATGGCAAATCCCGCCTGACCGAAGCCGTACGAGATCTCAGCCGGCGAAAGGTCGGCGATCGCCTGACCGATCACCCACACCAAGTCGTCCACGAGCTGCGCCGCGTAGTCGCGCAGTTTGCGCTCCTCTTCGGGCGGCATGTCGAACATCGTGGCCAGCCCCGGCCAGACTACCGGCCCGGTGTGTGTGTGCGACGAATTCAGCAGCAGGCGGGAGCGTTCCAGCTTGAACTGCCGGAGCGCGCGCGACGCTACCTGGTCGGCCAGTTCCGAGGGCAGTCCGACCAGGTCCGTGGTCACGATCACCACGCGTCCGCCTGCCGTTCCTTGGATTGCCAGGGCCCGGGCCCAAAGAGGCTGGACAACGCCGGTCGAGGGATGGTTCCGGCTGGCGTAGCCAGACATCCAGATGGGCCCCTTCGGCGTGATGTCCTTCCGCGCTACTCCTGCCCGCATCCCCACACCGTATGCCGCCTGCGCGGCGCACAGAACCACCACCGCCGCGCGGTTCACGCCCGCACCACGGCAGGGTACACCTTGCGAATTGCCGTGATCGCGTCTTCGGTGTCGCTGTCAGTGTACTTCGGGCTCATCATCACACCGGCGAAGCGGCTCAGGATGTCGATCGTGCGCGGACAGCACGCGCTGCCGTAGGTGATCGACTTGCCGCGCTCGGATGCGAACGAGGGCCATCGCGAGGTCACCGTGACCTTGCGTTCGATCTCAGGCACCACAGGCAGGATCACGCTGCCCGCCGGACCCGATACGGGAACGCCTTCGGCGCGCATGGCAGCCGCGTAGCGTTCACGCAGTTCCTTGGTCGGAAACTCGATGAAGATCCCCGTGCCGAGTTCGCCGAAGGGGTCCGGAAGCTTACGCAGCCGCACGTTGGGCACGTCGCGGACGCCGTCGTACACGCGGCGGGCATTCCGCCTCACGTCCCCGATGATCGTGTCGAGTTTGCGCACCTGAGCCAGCAGCACGCCGCCGGTGAACTCGTTCATGCGGTAATTTAGCCCCGGTAGGAATCCGAGCTTTGCAGGGAAGTTGCGGATGCCGCCCACGTCGTGGAAGCGCGCGGCTCGCTCATAGAGAAGCGGATCGCTGGTCGCGACCGCTCCGCCCTCCCCCGCGGTGATGGTCTTGCTTTGCTGCAGGCTGTAGATTCCGATATCGCCCATCGAGCCCAGCGGTTTGCCTTTGTAACTCGCACCCACGCTCTGGCTCGCGTCCTCCAGAATCTTCACATGGTGCTTACGGCCAATCTCCAGGATCGGATCCAGATCAGCCGGATTACCTTGCAGGTGCACCGCCATGATCACCTTGGTCTGCGGAGTAATGCGGTGCTCGACATCGTTCGGGTCGATGTTGAACGATTCGTCGATTTCGGCGAACACGGGCAGCGCTCCCGCCTGAATCACGGCGTTGTAGCAGGAGTACCACGTCCAGGCGGGGAGAATGACTTCGTCGCCTGGCCCCACCTCCAATGCCGCCATCGCCGTGTGCAGTGCTGCCGTCCCCGACGTGACCGCCAGCGCGTATCTGGTCTGCATGCGCGCCGCAAAGGCGCTCTCGAACAGCGCGACCTTCGACCGGTCGGGAGGGTTGTTGAACCGGTATGGATTACGGCCGGCCAGTACCTCGGTGAGCTGCGTCTGCTCCTTGTCGTCGTAATACTGCGGCCCCCAGTTCGGTCCGGTGAGCGGGCGTGGGCGGACCGGCGTGCCGCCGTTCACCGCCAGTTGAGTCGTATCCTCGGCGCGGGCAACAGCGCCCATCGCGGCAGCCGCCAGAAACTTCCTGCGGTCCATAGGAGTCCTCCTTCCGTGACCCCTACTTTAGCGCCCGCCTCGCGCGCCGACAACCCACCCGAGCGGCTACCGCCGTGCCAGCATGGCGCCGAGCCAGACAGCGGCGTAGCCCAGCGTCACGCTGCCTGCGATATTCGCCAGCCCTATCCAGAAGCCCCCGCCGCGCACTGCCGCGAACGTCTCCCACTCGAAGCTGGAGAAGGTGGTGTAGCCGCCCAGGAAACCGACGACCAGCCCGAGCCTCCAGTTCGGATGGGGCTGCCAGCGCTCGGTCAACAGCGTCATAATCAGCCCGATCAGAAAGCAGCCGGTGACGTTCACCACCATGGTGCCAATGGGGAATCGCGCGCCCAATCGGGCCGTGACTGCGGTGCCGGCCAAATAGCGCGCGAGCGACCCCACGCCGCCGCCCATCACGACGATCGCGTACTTCATCGCGGCGCCACGCTCATGAAGGCGTCAGACACTCCGCGATTTCCTTCTCGTCGATCGCGCCCGCCTTGATCAGACGCCAGTAGGGTTCGGTTATATCCACCGTGGTCGCGCCGCCGCTGGCGCATGCCCCGCCGTCCAGCACCAGGTCTACGCGGCCGTCCATCATTCCGAACACCTCGATCCCGCTGCGGCAGGTCGGATGACCGGACATGTTCGCGCTGGTGGCGATGAGAGGCTGGCCAATCAGGCTGATTAGGCGGTTCGCCACTTCCGACCGCGACTGCCTAAGGGCCAGCCGTCCGGTGTTACCCGTCACCTTGAGCGGAATCTTGGCCGACGCCGGCACGATAATCGTCAGCGGCCCCGGCCAGAACCGGCGCGCGAGTATGAAGAACCGGTTGTTCAATTCCTTCGCCAGCTCCTCCGCCATCATGCTGTCGCGGATCAGCAGCGGCAGCGAGCGGTGCGGCTCCCGTCCTTTTGCCTTGAACACACTACTCACCGCGCGCAGGTTGAACGGGTCGGCCACCAGTGTGTACAACGCGTCGGTCGGAATCGCGACTACCTTGCCGCGCCGGACCGCGCCGGCGGCTCGCTCCAGCGCTTCCGGCTGGGGGTCGTCCGGATTGATCTCAACCAAATCGGTTGCCATGTGGTTGCGGGAGTATCCATCCGATCTTAGCGGGCCTTGATGGCCTCGGCAACGTCGACGGCCATCTGGTAGCGCCCGAAAGGTGCGCTGAGCTGTACGCCCTGCACCATCCGGCTCACGCGCGCGACCATTTCGCGCGCGATCGCGACTCCCTCCGCACGCGCCTTCTCGGCGTCGTCGACGCGCCGCATCCGCTCCATGAACTCGTCCGGTACGGGTACCCGCAGCTCGTTGACCATGAACTCCGCGTTGCGGTAACTAGTCAACGGCCATATGCCGCACAGCACCGGAATCTTCACGTGTTCGATGCGCTTGAGAAAGGCTTCCATCAGGTCCAGATCGAACACCGGCTGTGTGACGACATATTCCGCGCCCGCTTCCACTTTCCACTCGAAGCGGCGAATCTCTTCGTCCATGTTCAAAGCGCCCGGATTCGCGCCCACGCCGATGAGCAGCGCCGTCTGTGATCCCATCGGGTTGCCACCGATATCCAGCCCGTGGTTCAGATTCCGAACGATGTTCACCAGCCCGATAGCATCCACGTCGAACACCGCGGTCGCGTCTGGATACAGTCCCATGCGGGGCGGATCGCCAGTAATGCAGATCAGGTTGCGCACCCCGACCTTGTGAGTGCCCAGCAGCTCGCTCTGGATACCGAGGATATTCCGGTCGCGGCAGCAGAAGTGATTCACGGCCTCAATTCCCGCCTCAGCCTGAATCAACTGGCACGTGACCTGCGCGCTCATGCGCGCGCTGGCGCGCGGTCCGTCCGGCACGTTGATGGCGTCGATGCCGTTTTCCTTGCATAGTTTCGCGCCGGCGATCTCGCGCGTGGCGTCCACGCCGCGTGGCGGAAGTATCTCGACGAACGTAACGAACTTGCCGGCGGCCAGCTTGGCGCCAACTTTCGACTTTTCTGCGACCGGTACCGGCTGCAGCGCGTGTGCCTTGGTGTGAGGCTCTTCCACCGTCACGGAGAGCTTCTTTTGCAGGGGCTGGAGCGATCGCGTCTCGCTTCGAATCAGCTTGATGTGCTCGGGCGTCGTGCCACAGCAGCCACCCACGATCTTCACGCCGGCCCACAGGAGCCTCCGCGCATACTGCGCCATGTACTCCGGCGAGCAGAGGTACATGTTGCGGCCTTCGACGCGCATCGGAAGACCGGCGTTGGGCATCGCGCTCAGCGGTTTGGTGGTGAACTCGAGCATGCGCTCGATGGTCTCGAGCGTGGCCTTCGGGCCTACCGAGCAGTTGAGCCCCAGTGCATCCACCGGCCACGAGTCGATCTCGCGCGTGAACGTCTCCGTGTCGGTGCCCCCCGGCAGGTGGCCGAAATCGTCGATCGTCACCTGGGCCACGACCGGTATCTCGGCGCCCGCCGCTTCGCGAGCGGCCGTGACCGCCTCGCGAAGCTCATCCAGGTTGCCGAAAGTCTCGAGAATCAGCAGATCCACGCCGGCCTCTACCAGGCATTCGATCTGCTCGCCGAAGGCCTCGCGGGCCTCCGCGAACGACGTCGGACCCAGCGGTTCGATGCGCACGCTCAGCGGTCCGACAGCGCCCGCCACGAACGCAGTATCCTTCGCCGCTTCGCGCGCCAGCCGCACGCCCGCCTGGTTGATGGCTTTCAATTTGTCGGCGAATCCGAAGGCGGCCAGCCGCTGCCTGCTGGCGCCGAAGGTATTCGTCTCCAGAATCTCAGCCCCGGCCTTGGCGTACTCCTGGTGAATCTGGCGCACCATGTCGGGCGCGGAGAGATTGAGCTCGTCAAAGCAGCGGTTGATGAAGATCCCGCGCGAGTACAGCATGGTGCCCATCGCCCCATCGGCGACAATGACGCGGCGAGCCATTTGCTCGCGGAATTCCTGTGCGCGGGTGCTCGGGGAAGTAGTCAAGTTCTGATTTTAGCGCAGGCTGTGATTCCCGTTACAATGTCGCAATGAAAGCGCCCGGGGCGTCGTCCCGCTTGGCGTGGGGCACCCATTGACCTGCCAACAGCAAATCTCCATCGCCACCGCCGGCCACGGCGATATGCACGACATCACGCAGCAGCTCGCGGCTATCGTGAGCTCTTCGGGAATCCAGACCGGCACGGTCCACGTCTTCAATGTCGGAAGCACTGCGGCCATCGGAGCCATCGAGTTCGAGCCCGGCCTGGAGCACGATCTGCCGGCGATTCTCGACAAGCTGATCCCTCCGAGCCGCGCCTACGGCCACGAGCAGGCCTGGCACAATGGCAACGGCCATTCCCATCTGCAAGCCACGCTGGTCGGGCCGTCGCTTACCGTGCCCGTCACGGGCGGCAAACTCGCGCTTGGCACCTGGCAGCAGGTGTTTCATCTGGAATGCGATGTTCGTCCGCGTCAGCGCACCGTCGTAGTGACCGTGCTCGGGGAATAGACCGTGCTAGTGTGGAAGGTCGCCGTGAGGCGTCTTCTGCGCAATCTCCTCGAAGGTATCCTTGACTTGCGCCGGTAGCGACTTTCCCACCCAGTTCTTGACGTTGTTCGGCAGGGAGATCATCGCCTTATCGCCGCTGACGAGGCTGTCGAGCGTCTTGCCGTCCTTGATCGCGGTATCGACCGCTTTGTGTAAGGCAATCAGAAACTGCACCTGGCCTTCCAAGAGTTCCTTCCCGCCATTGTCGCCATGGCCTGGCAAGACATAGGACACCTCCAGCCGTTGGGCGCTGCGAATCACATTGGGCCAGTTTCCGAGGTTGGCATCGGACGTGTTGTTATATGGACCGTTCACTACCGCGTCGCCGGTACAGAGCACTTTTTCCTTGGGCAGGTAGACGAAGCCGTCCCCGCGCGTATGCGCCCATCCGAAAAAGTAGAAGCGCACTTCGCGCGTGCTGTCTTTGAGTACGAAAGGGCTCTTGTCGAAGGTCTGCTTCGGCGGCTCCGGCGCCGCGAGCTTCAGATCGCCGACGTCCGGACGCTTCTTGGCGGTTGCCGCCCACCGGGCCGGCTCGTACCGCTTCAGCTCGTCCGCCACTCCCACATAGGCCAGGGTCACCGCTCCCGCTTGCGTCCACAGGGGATTCCCGTACAGATGGTCCCCATGATGATGCGTGTCGAAGACGTATTTGACCGGCTTGTCGGAAATGCGCTTTGCCGTCTGCAGCGCCAGCCGGGCACCACTGGGATAGTTCGCATCCACGACGATCAGGTAGTCCTTCATTTCAATGATGACGTTGTTGCAATGGCCCTGCCCTTCCAGGTCACCCTCCCGGAACCACACGCCCGGGACAACCAGCTTCACCTGGTCCGGCTCGGCTTGCGTACGCGTGGCGAGAAACGCCGCGACTGCCAGAAATGCGAAAGCGGCTAAGCTAAAGACCCGTATCTTCATGGATTCGCTTCCACGGGGCAGTATACCGCACAGCGATGAAATTGGTGAAATTCTTTACGTTATGACAGAGCTCTGCCCGCCCAGTGGAGAGTTTCGACAGCCAGTGAATTGAGGCTGTTGGTGATGCGGTCGGTTTCCACGTTGACCAGCGCGTACCTTTCGGTGTGCGGATCCCCGCTGTGAACCAGCCTGCCATGTAGCGCGCGAAGGTCGGAGAGATCGCCGGGCTCCGCGGAGGAGCCGCGCAGGTACGCGGAAAGGAAATACAGGGTGGCATCGACTGCGTGCACGAAGTTGCGGAACTCGTCACGAGGCTGCACCGGTGGACTGCTGAACAGGCCGGCTTCGAGTGACATTACGGCATGAATGAATCGATGAGAATCCGCTAGGATGATCTCGACCGCGGTAACCTGTTCCGGGCGCGTCGCGGGTTCGACGCTCAGGCGCGCCGCCGATGCCTCCAGGTTGGTGCGCGCGACCCGGCCCGCCTGGCGCACGCGGGAAAGGCGCTCCCCGAATTGCGGCCCCTGCTCCATGCCCGGGTGCAGAAAGCCGTCGCACAACGTCTGCAAGTATTCGCGATAGGCATCATAGAGCACCGCCAGCGACTCGGAGATCCGCGTCCGCTCCCAAGTGGGCCACAACCGGTAAGCTGTGAGCGAGATCACTCCGCCCGCGACCGTGTTAACCGCGCGCGCTGCGATGACCTCGCCCGCCGGAAGCCCGCTGAGCGCGAATAGAAAGACGACCAGGCCTGTGAGTGCGGTCACCAGCACCCCATAATTCGCGGGCCCCGCCCAACGCATCAGGAAAACGAACAAGGTGATCAGTGCCGCCTGCATGCTGTGCGAAGGTGTGAGCAGGTGCACGAGCGCCGTCGCCAGTCCCAGGCCTGCGAACGTACCGGCAAGACGCAGCATGCCGCGCGTATAGGTTGCCGTGAAATCCGGTTTCAGCACGAGCGCCACCGTCATTGCCGCCCAATAACCCCGACTCCAACCGAAGGAGCGGGCCAGCAGGTCGGCCACCGCCACGCACGCGGCCAGCCGGATCCCGTGGCGGAATGCGGCCGAGGCCAGGGAAAGATTCGCCTGCAACACGGCAAGCGTACCCGCTACGCGCAGCCTCCATGGCGTTGCCGCATCCTGGCGCGCGAGGTCTTCCAACCCGGCCATTGTGGAATGGCCGGCCATCTCGACAGCCGAACGGAGTTGGCCCTCCAGTGCGTCCAGTTGCCTGCGGCTATCGTTGCGCATCGCCTCCAGGACGGAATCAGGCGGGCCGGACGCCGCCGGCATCTCGCCGAAGGCCGGGCAGGGTCCAGCCGGTGCGCCGCCATCCTGGAGTGAGGCTGCAATTGCCTTGAGAGTTTGTGAGGCCAGTTGCAGGCACCCCCCGAGAAACGCACTCTCGGTTTCGCCACCGGCGTCGCGCGCCATCCGCGTGCGCAGGCGGTGTAGCGCCAGCAGGGCGAGGCGGATCCGCTCAGCCTGGCTGAATAGCGCCCGGCAGCGTTCGGCGTCGATGGAACGATCGCCTGCCAGCCCGGCCAGCGCGTTGCGCGCCGCGACCACCGGCTCGGTGGCCGGCGGCGCCGCCGTTGCCGGCGAACTCTCAGCCGCGCTGCGGGCCAGCTCCGAGTAGAGCGCGGCGATCACGCGCCTCTCCGGGCCGTAGCGGCGGATCGGCCACATCGCCAGCGAGAGCCCGGTCTGTAGCACTCCTCCTGCCAGTGCCAGCAGACCTGCGCTGAGCGCCTTTCCGAATGGCGCGGGCGTTGCGGAAAAGACAATCAGGGTGACTAGCGTCACCGCTCCGATGTCGCCCACGGTCTGTCCTGCGGCCACCAGCAGACCCGCCGCAAATGCGCAAAGCGCTTCCAGAAGAATCGCAAGACCGTGATTGTTCCCGAGCTGCCGGCCGGCAAACACTGCGATCGCCACCAGACAGGCGGCCACGAACATCCGGCGCGCCCGCTGCCGGTAGGGGTCCGTCCCGTCCGAAACGGCGACGTTGAGCGCGCCGGTGGCGGCGAGGACGCCACCCGCCGGGTTTCGCAGAAGGGTGCCAGCGACAAGCGGAATCGCAAGGCCAATTGCATTGCGCGTCGCCATGACCGGCGAAAGCCGGGCCCGATCGAAATGAATCAGCATGTCCCAGAAGGAGCTGCGCGCGGCCATCTCATCTCAGGATAGCCGTCGGGGCCCAGCTTTCAGCCATCGGCTGTCAGTGGCCGACGTTCCGCCGGCAGAAGGCGCTTGACTTTATATTACAAAGTACTTTAACATTGACACACATGCTTGTGAAGTTCATCCTTCCGGCTCTCACCGAGGCAACCAGCCCTTTCTTCCGGCCCATCAAGTATTCGCTCTTTCCGCCCCTCGGCCTGGCCACGCTGGCCGCCTATCTGGCGCCGGACGACCGCGCCGTCCTGGTCGACGAGCACGTCGAGCCGCTGCGCACCGGCGACACGCCGGATCTGGTCGCAATCGAGGTCTACATCACCAGCGCACGTCGCGCTTATGAAATCGCCGACTCGTACCGCCGGCGCGGCGTCTTCGTTGCACTCGGCGGCCTGCACGTCACTTCGCTTCCGGAAGAAGCTGCGCGGCACGCCGACGCCATCTTCACCGGCCCCGGAGAGGACATCTGGCCGCGCTTTCTCGCTGATTTCCGCGCGCGGCGCCCCGCTGCCCGTTACGACTCGCGCGTGCGCACGCTGGCAGGCATCCCACCCATTCGCCGTGATCTCATCCGACGCCATCTCTATCTCGTGCCGAACTCGATCGTGGTCACTCGCGGCTGCCCCCACGTCTGCGACTTCTGCTACAAGGAGGCCTTCTTCCAGGGCGGTCGCGGATTCTATACCCAGCGCGTGGACGACGCCCTCGCCGAGATCAGCCGCCTTCCCGGCCGCCACCTCTACTTTCTCGACGACCACCTGTTCGGCGACGCGCGATTTGCCGCGGCGCTCTTCGACGGCATGAAGGGGATGGGACGCGTGTGGCAGGCGGCCGGGACCGTGAACTCGGTCCTTGCGCCACGGATACTCGAAAAGGCCGTGGATTGCGGCCTGCGGAGCCTGTTCGTCGGTTTCGAGACCAGCAACGCCGCCGACCTCAAGGCCCAGCGCAAATTCCAGAACCTCAACCGGGACTACGGCGCCGCCATCCGCCGTCTGCACTCGCTCGGCGTCATGGTCAATGGCAGCTTCGTGTTCGGAATGGACCATGACGATGCCAGCGTCTTCGATCGCACCGTCGAATGGGCCATCGAACAGGGCATCGAGACCGCGACCTTCCACATCCTGACTCCGTATCCCGGCACGGCCCTTTACCAGCGCATGGAAGCGCAGGGTCGCATACTGCACCAGGATTGGGACCTCTACGACACGCGACACACCGTCTTTCGGCCCGCGCGCATGGCTCCTGGACAGCTCGAGGAAGGCTATTGGCGGGCTTACCGCGACTTCTACCGCTGGGGCGCAATCGCGCGAGGTGCGATGACGAAGGAGTCCTGGTCCAGCCGCCTGCGGCACTTTGCCTATGCCGCCGGTTGGAAGAAATTCGAGTCTATCTGGGACCTGATGCTCCGCGCCAAACGTGTAGCCGCCATGCGGCCCGTGCTCGAGCGCGTGCTACTCTGCGACCGGCCGCACGGCGCCGGCCAGTTCGAAAAGCACCCGCTCGATCTCGGCGCCGGGATCGGATGCGCGCGTGATCTGGCGGCCCATGACTACGTAGCTGGCGCCGTCGCGGACAGCCTGTTCGGGAGTGGCGACCCGCCTCTGGTCACCCTTGTCGGCGCCGGCGGAGCGCACGCCGGGCGTGACCAACAAGGCGTCCGACCCGATGATCGCGCGTACGGCCCTCGCTTCCAGGGGTGAAGCCACCACGCCGTCCACGCCAAGTTCCATCGCCTTTGTTGCGCGTTTCGCTACCAGCTCGGCGATAGTTCCTTGGTAGTCGAGGTCGCCCAGGTCCTCCGGCCCGAAGCTGGTGAGCACCGTGACACCAAGTAGCCGCAGTTGGCTTCCCGCGCGAGCCGCCACGGCCGCTCGCATCACCGAGCCCACCGCATGAATCGTCAGAAACTGGACGCCTGTGTCCGCCACGCGCGCTACCGCCCGCGAGACAGTCTCAGGAATGTCGTAGAACTTCAGATCGAGAAAGATCTGCTTTCGCGCCATGAGCAGTTCGCGCACGAACTCCATCCCCGCCGCGGTGTAGAGTTCCAGGCCCACCTTGTAGAAATCGACGCGCGAGCCGATGCGCTCCACCAGCGCGCGAGCGGCTGCAGCGGATTCCACGTCCAGTGCCACGATGATCGGGTTGTGCATCGTCTTGGAGGTCATACCAGCCGGATCGGCTTCTCCCCTCGCGGCAGCACCCGGCCAATTCGGTACGCGAGCGTCAGCCGTGGCGCCTCCGCCTCTGGAAGCGTGTACAACAGTCCTCCGGAAGTCTGCGGATCGTACAGGAGCGCTTCAAGTTCGGCCGGGAGTTCGCGGTGAGCCTCGACTGCGCACGCTGCGAAGCCCCGGTTATTGATCAGGCCTCCAGGCACAGCCCCGGCTCTCGCATATTCCAGTGCGCCTGGAAGCAGGCGGACCTGATCCACCGCGATCTCGAGTGTCACATTGCTGGCCGCCGCCATCTCCCGCGCGTGGCCGATCAGTCCGAACCCCGTGATATCCGTGCAACCATGAACATCGAACGCCAGCATCTCCTGGCACGCCGCGCGGTTCAGCGTGAGCATACTCTCTACCGCCGCTGCGACGTCACTCTCGCCTGCGATGCCGCGCTTCAAGGCCGTGCCGATCACTCCCGTGCCGATCGGCTTCGTGAACACCAGTGCATCCCCGGCGCGCGCACCCGCGTTCGCCTTCACCCGATCCGGGTGCACGAGCCCCGTGACCGCGTATCCGAACTTGATTTCGTCGTCAGCCACGCTGTGCCCGCCGAGAATCGAGCATCCGGCTTCGTGCATCTTCTCCGCGCCGCCTCTGAGAATCTGCTCCAGATCCTCCAGGTCGCCCTTCGCTGGATACGCGAGAATCGAGAGCGCCGAAATCGGCCGCCCCCCCATGGCCCATACGTCGCTCAGCGAGTTCGCAGCTGCGATGGCGCCGAACGTGTACGGGTCGTCCACGATCGGCGTGAAGAAATCCACTGTCTGCACCAGAGCACACTCCGGCGTCAGCTTGTACACGCCGGCATCGTCGGCGGTGTCAAACCCGACCAGCACATTCGCGTCGGCCCAGCGGGGCACTTTCTGCAAAACCTGGTCCAACAACTTTGGACTCAGCTTGCTCGCTCAACCCGCGGCCTTCACATGGGCTGTTAACTTCCTAAGCTGAGTGGTGTCTGCCATGCGGCCCCTACTATAATAGCGGGCAATGCAACGCACCGCCGTTTTCTCCGCTGTTCTGCTTCTGGGACTGGCTTTCACGCTCGTTTCCCGCGACCCCGACCCCCGCCTGAGGAAATCCGTGCGCTCCGCCGATCGCAATGGATGGATCCAGGTGCATCTGGAAGGCAGCCCCGCCGAGATCGGATATCAGCACGGCTACCTGCTCGCCGCCGAGATCCAGGACAACCTCAAGGCGATCTCCACCGAGCTCGTCCACGAGGAGAAGCGGGACTGGGATACCTTCCGCAAGGCGGCGCAGGATGTCTTCTGGCCGCACGTCGAACAGGAGTACCGGGACGAGCTCAACGGCATCGTCGAAGGGCTGCGGGCGCGCGACGCGAAGCTAGATATCTGGGACCTCGTGGCTATGAACGCCTGGCTCGAGTTACCCTATTACGACAAGGTCCACGATAAGGCCACTGGCACGCACACCAACGCCGCCGGACCCGGCGATCATTGCAGCGCCTTCATCGCCACCGGCCGCTATACCAAAGACGGCCGTCCGGTGATCGCGCACAACAACTGGACTAGCTACTCCTCCGGCGAGCGCTGGAATGTCATCTTCGATATCCAGCCCGCGAAAGGCAACCGCCTCATCATGGACGGCAGCCCGGGGCTGATTCATTCCGGCGACGATTTCGGCGTCAACTCGGCCGGCATTATGATCACCGAAACCACCATCAGCGGGTTCACCGGGTTCGATGCCGCGGGCGTGCCGGAATTCGTGCGTGCGCGCAAGGCCATGCAGTATTCGGCCTCGATCGACGACTTCGCGCGATTCATGAAGGAAGGCAACAACGGCGGGTACGCGAACAACTGGCTCGTGGCCGACCGCAAGACCAACGAGGTGGCAAGTCTCGAGCTCGGGCTGAAGAACGTCATCCTGCAGCGAACCAACGATGGTTTCTTCGTCGGCTCGAACTTTCCCGCCGACCCGAAGCTGGCCCGTGAGGAGACCGATTTCGATCTGCGCGATCGCAGCCGCAGCGAGAACGCCCGCCATGAGCGCTGGCTCGCGCTCATGGACCAGAGCAAAGGCAACATCGACGCCGCGCTCGCGCAAAAATTCCTCGGCGATCACTTCGATTCCTTCGAGGGTCGTGCCGGTGGCAGTGAGCGGACCCTATGCGGACACGTCGAGTCCAGTCCGCGCGGCATGGGAACCTGGCAGCCGCCCTACGCCCCGGCCGGCGCAGTGCAAAACAAGGTGACGGACGCCGCCAGCGCCGAGAAAATGTCCATGCTGGCCCTGCTCGGCCATGCCTGCGGCCGCAACTTCAAGGCCACCGATCACTTGGCCAGGCATCCCGAGTTTTCCTGGGAGCGCGACATCCTGAAAGACATGCCCGCGCGCCCCTGGACCCGGTTCAGCGCGAAGTAGCTACCAGAAACATCGTCCCAGCACTTTGGGAGTAGCCGGCGCCCCGCCGATCACCTTCACGTGCAGCCGAGTTGCAGAGTCCTGCTCTGACCGCCCGCAGGCGCGCCTTACAGTGCCTCCGCCATCAGCTCCCGATTGCTCACCAGGTCGCCTTGTCCAGTCATATGGGTTATGGCCTCGGCTTCGCCGGCGCGATCGGCAGTTGTTCGAATCACCAGGCTGATTTATCGCATGCTCAAGTTTGGCCACGAATACGTGGATAAGGGAATGGAAGACTATGAACCAAATGCCGGCACCAACAGCATCAATGGGTCGCCAAGCAGGCGGCGGCGCTGAATATGCGACTCGTTCCCTTTGGGGAAGTTGCCGGTTAAGTTTCTGGAGATGAGCGTGAGGCGGGTCTCCCGCCCCGCCCTTTCCCTGCGCTACCCTGAAGTCGTGACCCTCGCCCGTCTCCTCCTCGCCGGCGCTCTCCTCGCAGCCGCCGCCGAGATGGCGCTGATCCAGCCGCCCGAACTGGTCTCCCGGCTTTCCGCTAAGCCCGCGATCTTCCAGGTCGGTCCCAATGTTCTGTACCGCAGCAAGCACATTCCCGCCTCCGTCTACGCCGGTCCGGGCTCGAAGCTCGAAGGCCTCACCCTGCTGAAGTCCGCCGTGGCCAAACTTCCCCACGATCGGGAAATCGTGCTCTACTGCGGCTGCTGTCCCTGGGACCGCTGTCCGAACGTCAAGCCCTCGATTGACCTCCTGAAGGAGATGGGCTTCACCAACGTCAAAGCCCTCTACCTGCCCGACAATTTCAAAACGAACTGGATCGACAAAGGCTATCCCATCGAGTAACTACTCGATCACGCCATTCCTCACCGCGAACCGCACCAGGTCGTTAATGCTGTGCAGGTTCAGCTTCTCCATGATGCGCCCGCGATGGGCGTCCACCGTGTAAACGCTCAGGTTCAGCACGCCCGCAATCTCCTTGTTCGTCTTGCCCTCCGCCAGCATCTGCAGCACCTCGCGCTCGCGGCTGGTCAGCAGGTCAATCGGATTCGTCACGTGCCGGCGATAGTCGTCCAGCACCGCGTTGGAGACCGCCGGGCTCAAGTAGCTCTCCCCGCGCGCGACCGCGCGGATCGCGCTCACCAGGTCTTCCGCGCCCGAGTCCTTCAGCAGGTATCCGCGCGCCCCGGCCCGCAGAATCTCGCGCACGTACACCGAGTCCTTGTGCATGCTCAGAGCGATCACGCGCGTGTGCGGCACGCTCGCCGTCAGCCGCCGCGTGGCTTCGATCCCGTTCAGCTCCGGCATGGCCACATCCATCACCACCACGTCCGGCCGCGACTCCTCCGCCTTCTCCGCGGCCTCGCGCCCGTTGGATGCCTCGCCTACGATCTCCATATCGGGCTGCGCGCCCAGCAGCATTTTGAATCCCTGCCGCACCACGGCGTGATCGTCAGCCAGCAGGATGCGTATCCGTTTCATTTCGCAGCGGTACCCGCACCTCAATTACAGCACCCTCGCCCGGACGCGAACGCACCACGGCATCGCCGCCCGCGCTCCTCGCCCGCGCACGGATGCCGATCAGCCCCATCCCCCGCCCGTTTGAAGGCGCGCTAACCAGGCCGCGCCCGTCGTCCTGAATCGAGAGGCAAATTTCGCCCCCAGCGCTCTCCAGTTTGATCCGCACGTGCATCGCGCCGGAGTGTCGCGCCACGTTGGTAAGCCCCTCCTGCGCGATCCGGAACAGGTGCGTTTCGGTCTCGTCCGGCAGCCGGCCGGAATAGTTGGAGTCCACTTTAACGTCGATTCCCGTGCGTGCGGCAAAACCCTCCGCCAGCCAGCGCAGGCCGGCCTCCAGTCCGAAATCGTCCAAAATCGTCGGACGCAAGAGCTGCGACATCTGCCGCACATTGCCGATCGCCTCGTCCACCAGCTTCGTGCAGTCCGCCACCCTGCTCTCCCTGGAATCCATCGCGGCCAGATTGGTCTTCACCGCAGTCAGCGCCTGCCCCAGCTCATCGTGTAATTCGTGCGAGAAGCGCCGCGCCGTCGCTTCCTGGTTCTCCAGCATCTGCCACGAAACCCGCGACAGCTCCTCAGTCTGCCACTCCATCCGGCGCACGAGCTGCGACACCACACGCACCGTTGCCACCGTGAAGATCAGCGCCAGCGCGACGCTGCCCCCGGCGAATGCCAGCGAAGTGTCCAACAGCCTAGCCGTACGCCGGTCGATCTGTTCCTGCGCCAGGTTCAGCTTTCGATACTCCGCCTCCAACAGCCGCGCTACCACGCTGGTGAACGCCTCGTGGTAGCGGAACAGGTCGAGCGACGAAAAGGTCTCCGGATTCTCCGCCGAGAGCAGCCGCCGCACCTCATCCGAAAACGCCGTCGACGATTGGTTCAGCCGTTTCCACAAATCGCTCTCCGCCGTCGAGGCGCCTTCTGCCGAGATGCGCCCGATATCGCGGTCGGCCTCCTCGATCTGGCTCAAAATGTGTGCCGCATCGACCGATTCCGGGTCGCGCGCCAGGACGCTGAACACCTCGCGCAGGCTGGTCTGCTGGCTGTGCAACTCGTCGATCAGGCGGTTCGTTACCGACTGCTCCTTCAACAAGTTGCTGGCCTCCGCCTGAATGACCTGAATGTTGCGCAAGCCCACGATCGCCGCGGCCACGAGCAGCACAATCACCAGCGCAAAGCCGGCAATCAAAACCCGGAAGATATTCCGCCTGGTGATTGGCCGCGGTGCCATCGCGCCTCCAGTATCGCGCGGAAAGCCTAACAAAACTTAACCCTCTGCACCCCAAATTGGGCCTCAGGACTAGCCTCCGCAGGCGATCGTGAATTTTCCGTCCTTGCCGCAAGATGGAGTTGTGAGCGGGCAGAAAGGCCCGCAGGGAGAAAAGAAAATGAAAACGAGTTTATTCACAATTGCCCTGGCAGTTGCCACGATGGTCCCGGTGTTCGGCGCGCAGGCCCAGAACCCGGCGACGCCCGCGAAGCCCGACGCCAGTAACACCCAGAAACCCGCCGCTGCGGCGACGACCAAGAAGCATCACAAGAAACCGGTGAAGAAAAGCACCAGCGGGGGCAGCGGATCCGCTGCTGCCACCAAGCCGGCTGGCGGCTCCAAGTAGACTGTGGGGAGTGGGGGGGGCGC
>Ga0335080_10002109_pt1 | contig 19785 bp, 9 predicted proteins | sample Lox_Sample_34_FD_206720 | JGI IMG/M metagenome (GOLD analysis project Ga0335080, IMG submission 206720) | Soil microbial communities from Loxahatchee National Wildlife Refuge, Florida, United States - Lox_Sample_3.4 | ecosystem: Environmental > Terrestrial > Soil > Wetlands | place: USA: Florida...
ACCCCGCCGGAGTCGTTACGGCATCCTTGAGCAGCGCGGGATGGTCCCCTGTCTCGAGTACCACGCGCGCTGCGCCCATGGTGGTCTGCGCCGCCAGCAGCGTCGCGATGTCTCGCGGCAACCCAACTTTCACGCCTGCCTCCGCCAGCGATTCCAGAATGATGTAGATATAAGCCGGGCCGCTAGCCGAGAGTCCGGTAACCGCGTCCATATGTTTTTCGTCGACGATCACGGTGCGCCCGACGGCTGCAAAAAACCTGGTCGCGGTCGCGAGATGTTCCTCCTTCGCAAATTGTCCCTTGCACAGGGCGGTCATTCCCACGCCCAGCGCGCACGGAGTATTGGGCATCGCGCGCACCACCGGCGCATCCTTCTCCAGCCCGCGCTCAATCATGTCGGTCGGAACCGACGCCGCCACCGAAATCAGCAACTGGTCGCGCCGCGCACTGGCGCGAATCTCGCGCAAAACATCGGTCACTACCTGCGGCTTTACGCAAAGGAAAATGATGTCGGAATTCCGCACGGCTTCTGCGTTATCGGTCCCGGCATGCACCTTCAAGCGGTCTTTCAAAGAGCGAGCCCGCTCGGCATGAGCCACCGTGACCCAGGTCTCGCCGGCCTTCAACAGTCCGTCGCGCAAAAACGATTGCAGCAGAATCGATCCCATCTTCCCCGATCCCAGTATCGCGATCTTCTTCCCGCCAGCATTTTTCGTCATGATTTCCTCCGTGGCCCTCTGTGTCCTCCCGGGTGATCGATTCTGGCGGCGGACGGCTCTCAAATGCCGGCACCCGTGAACCTGCAATCTGACGTCCGACTGCAACCGGCCCTAGCCTCTTCCCTTCCTCACCATCCCCACAATCTCCCGCCCAATGGGCAGCGACGCGGTCGCCGCCGGAGAGGGTACATTCAGCACATGCAAGAATTTCTCCCGCGCCACAAACCGGAAATCGTCCACCAGCATTCCATCCGCCGCCACCGCCTGCGCCCGCACACCCGAGCCGCCCGGAGACATGTCTTCCATCCGCACCTCCGGGAGCAGACACTGGCAAGACCGCACAAAAAGCCGCTTCGACCACGAGCGTCTCATCTCGCCTAAGCCGTTTTTCCAATGCAACCGAGCCATCGCCCGGAAGCCCGAATATCCCGCCACTTCCATCGTCTCGCCCAGATCGAAATCCGTTCGCCGGTACCCCTCGCGCCGGAACGCCAGCACCGCATTCGGACCTGCATCGACATTGCCATGAATTCGCCGAGTAAAATGCACGCCCAGAAATGGGTACGCCGGGTCCGGCACGGGATAGATCAACGCCCGCACCAGCGCCGCGCGCGCCGGCGCCAGATCGTAGTATTCTCCGCGAAACGGAACCAGCATCATTCCAGGATCGTGCCCGGCCAGCAACGCAACCCGGTCGCTGTACAGTCCCGCGCAGTTCACGACATATCGCGCAGGGAATTCGCCCGCCCGCGTGCGCACCACAACTTCGCCCCGCGCACTGCCGAATCCCGTGACTCCCGCGCCCGTCTTCACTTCCACGCCACGGGCCGCGGCAATCTCTGCATACCTGGCCGTCACCATCGCGTAATCGGTGATTCCGGTGGAAGGAACTTTCAACGCCCGCACTCCGCCCACATGGGGCTCGATCTCGCGCATGGCTGCGCCGTCCAGCAGCTCCAGCCCACCGAGTCCATTGGCCTCGCCACGCGCCCGCAAGTCATCCAGCCGAGCCGATTCCTCCCCGTTCGTGGCCACAATCAGCTTCCCGCACACTTCATGCGGAATTCCATTTCGCCCGCAGAACTCCACCATCTCCCGCGCCCCTGCGACGCACAGGCGCGCCTTCAGCGATCCCGCTTTGTAATAGACTCCGCTGTGAATCACTCCGCTGTTGTGTCCCGTCTGGTGCCGGGCCAGCCCATCTTCTTTTTCAAGCACCACAATGCGGTCGCGCGGGAACGCTTCCGCCGCCTGCATGGCAAACGACATCCCCACAATCCCGCCGCCCACCACCGCGATGTCATAAGGAGCAGTGTTCATATCGTCGAAAATAGAAGTCTAACGTCTAAGGCGGTCCTACGCGCCGCAAATCCCGGGAACTGTGACGCACAAACAAAAAGCGCGGGCCGAAGCCCGCGTCGACGACATGGCCCATAGTGAATGAGTGCGAGTGAGAATTGAGTTGCGTCCAGGAGAAGGCAGCAGCTGATGCCCCGGACGGGACGGCCCACCTTCAACCGCGTCAAGACCGCAAGGCGCCTTAATCTACGTTCAACGTGACCACGTCCACATGCGCCGCGCCTCCCGCGGAAGTCGCGGAAATCTGAACATTCAAATAATTCCCTACCGCGGTCGCCGTCTCGACATTCACCGTGGCCGTCCCGGGCGAGGTCGTTTCCGCCGAGGTCGCCGTCACCGTCACACCCGATGCCGGCGCCACCTGTGGCGCCGAGTACAAGCCGTTTTGGTCAATCGAGCCGTTCGCCACGCCCGAAACCGCCCAAGTGACGGTCTGGCTGTTTCCGTTATTCACCACCGCCGTAAACTGTTGTTGCGTTGCCGAAGCCGGCCAGGTATTGCCTGGCTCGGCAGCAAAAACATTGGCCACGCGAGGACTTACTGTCACCGTGATCTGCGGAGATGTTCCTCCACCTCCGCTTCCGCCGAGTCCTCCACATGCCACCATGCCCGGGAGCGCCGCCAAGGCCGCACCGCAACCCAAAACCACGGCTTTGCCGGCACTTCTTCCCCAACGGGCTCTACCGCCCGTAATGCCCGCCACAAAAATGCCGGCGAGGGGAACAATCAAGAACCGCATCGCGGCTCCAAGTTCGCCGCGCTTTCCGGGCCGCGCGCCTGACCGGCCTCCGCTCAACACTCGCCGAGCTCGATCCGACCCCGAGCCACTGTTCGGCCCCGTCGTCGAAATTGTCGCCGTAACCGCAGTCGTCCCCGCCCCCGCCACAATCGACGGAGGACTGAAGCTGCAACTGGTCAGCGCCGGTAAATTCGGGCAAGCAAAACTGACCGCCCCAGTGAATGTCCCGCCGCCCGCCGGCGTCGCGGAAAACGTGTACCTCGCGCTTTGTCCCGCCGCCACCGTCACCGAACCGCTCCCGGTTTCGCTCCATGCAACATCCGTGCCCACGGACAAGCTCACGGCCTGCGAGTGCGTGAGCGTACCGTCCGTGCCCTGCACGCTGAAGTTGAACGCGCCCGTCGTCGCGCTGCCCACAGTCAGCATAAACGGCGCACCACTGGCCGTCGGCACGAGCGTCGAGGGGCTCGCCGAACACGTTCCCGGAGCCGCGCCGCCGCAGCTCAAGCTGACGCTACCGCCGTATCCATGCAGGGAAGTTAGCGTCCCACTCCAAAAAACGTTCTGGCCCACCACGCTGGAACCCGGCGAAGCCGTGACCGCCAGCGCAAAATCCGCGGTAGCGCCCGAAACGGTCAATGTAAACGTTTGCGTCCTGGCCGCCGGCGCACCCGCGGCATTCGCGGCCAGCGTGACGGTAACCGGCCCACCTGTTGGCGTTCCACTCCCGGCGGTCACGGTCAGCGTCACGGTTACGGGGTCCGCCGAAGTCGGATTCACCGAACTCGACGGCGAGAATACGCAAGCCGCGCCCGAAGGCAGCCCGCTCGGGCAACTCAGCGTAACCGTCCCCGCAAACGATCCCGCGGCCGTCACCTGAAACGTGCCGGCATTCGATGTACCGCCCTGGGCCACCGTCAGCGCATTCGGATTCGGCGCGGAAATATTGAAGTCAACGATGTGCAGCGTCACCGCCGCGTCGTGCGTGATCTTCAACGAATCCGTCCCCACCGCGTGCGCGTCAAAACTGTAGTCCCCAATCGCGCCGCTCGCCGTCATGGTGTAGGTGGCTGTCGGCTTCACCTGCGTGGGATTCAAATTGCAATTCGACGGTACCCCGCCTGTGCAACTCAGGTTGACTTTGCTCGCATATCCATTCAGCGCCGTCAGCGTTCCGTTGAAGGTTGCGGTCTGGGATGGATAAATCGTCTGGGGAGTATTCGAAATCACATTCGTGTAATCCGACCCCAGAGCCAGCGTGTACTCCCAAATTCCGCGTCCATAGGTCGAAACGCGTAGCTTCTTCGTCCCGCCATAATTGAACATCCGGATCGCCGTCACCGGCACATTTGGCAAATATCCTGACACCCCGGGCGCCGCCGGCGTACCCACTTCCGCCCAGCTCGCGCTTGCCGTCGAACTGACGAACACGCCAACATCCGTGCCCGCGTAAACGACCTGCCCCGCCGCGTCCACCAGCAGCGCATTCACCGGAGCATCGGGCAGCGCCGCGCTTCCCGAACCCGACCAGTCCGTCCACGAGGCGCCCGCGTTTGTGGTCTTGAAAACATGCGAAACGTTGAACCCCATAATCCCCACATAAGCAGTCGCGCCCGTCGCATCGTTCGTATCCACCGACACCGACGACACCGTGTAATTCATCGGATTGACTGCGCCCGTCACCTCCGCCATGGGCTCGATCCCGGCGTTCGTCGTCACCCAGACCTCGCCGCCGGCCGGCGCAGTGGCATTCGGCCCCGTGCCTTCCGTCGTGGCATATACGGTCGTCGACATGAAGTCCGCCGTCGGCCCGCCCGCGTCCATGGCGCTCACCAGATTGATTTCATCTCCGGTACACGTATTCGAACCGAGCGTATCGAAGTCCGCACCCAACGCGTCAAACCCAGTCGGCGGCACCGTCGGCGTTCCGCGCCACACCCGGCAGGTTCCCACCAGCATGTCGCCCTGGCCCTGCGGATCAAGAATGTAAGGCGTATAAAACGCGCCGCCGTCGCCTCCCACTTCCTCACTGCCCACGGTCAGAGAGAACTCATCGGTACTGCACCCGATACCAAGGGGACACGAGTAAATGTTGACGTAAGGGTTGGCCGTATACCATTGCGCCGGATTCGAAGGGCTGATCGCGCTGAACCCGCCGTCGCCTCCATTGACGGTAAGCCACGGCAGACTTTGCGTGGCCGATCCAGTCGCCGCCGAGCCATTTCCCTGCGTGCCTCCCAGCACCGTATTCTGATCCGCCGGATGCAGCGCGAGCGAAACAAACTGAGTCAGTGACCCGATCGTTCCGCCCCCCACCGCAGACGCATTCAGGTTGTCGAAGCCGTTCACCTCCCCGCATGTTCCGCTGTCGAGCAGCGAGATGCCGTCGAGTGTCCGGTAAACGCCGCCGTCATTTCCGAAGTACATCACCGCCTTGCCGCCCGCGATGAGGAAGTCGAGCCCGTGCTGACCGGGATGCACTCCGGCAATGCCGCTGCATCCATACACGTGCGTAAGATTGACCCACTCATTCGGAAAATTCGGATCGAGCGTGGAACACGCGGTCGCGCCGCTCGTCAACTGGCACTTGAAGAGATTCACCGCGCCGGCATAAATGTCAGTAGCCTGCCCGTCCGGAGTGGCCGCGAGGTCCAGGTTGTAATACCCGTCCTCAACGCCGCATCCATTCCCGCCCGGGTCGCCGCAATTCGCGATGCCCGCCTCATTGATCTGTGCCCAGCTGCTTCCGCCATTTAGCGACCGCCAGATCCCCTCATCCACCACATCCGCGCCGCCATTCGCCAGGCTGATGAACCAGAAATACAGTTCATTCCGCCCCGGCACCACCGCCAGTTGCCCGCGATAGATCGGACAGGAAGACCCTCCGCCCGGAATCTGTGCTGGGCAATTCGCCGTACTCAAGGCTGCGGGATTCGGCTGACTCGCCAGCCGCGTCCAATTCGTTCCGTTGGTCGACGAGTACACACCGTGATAGCGAATGGCCGCAAAAAACTTCCCGGCCGCCGGGTTGTAAACGACGTCGCTCGCCGAAATCGATGCCGGACTGATCGCCACACCCGAATCCTGCGGGATCTGGAATGCCCACGTCTGGCCGCTGTCTGTGGAAAGATACAGTCCGCGATTCGTAGCGCCGTTCATGTCGCCGTCGTCGAATCCCTGCGTGGTGGTGCCCGTCGCGGCCACCACCGTGCTGGCAGGCGAAGTGTCCCAGGCAAACCTGGCAAAGCCCAGCCCGGCAAAAGAATTCGTTCCGCCGGAAGGAATCAACGTCCAGGTCGCTCCGTGATTTGTGGAGCGCAAGATGCCCACGCCGTAATAGCTGTCAATCCCGTTATTCGGCTCCCCGGTCCCTACCAGGACGACACTGCCGTCCGCCTTTACCGACACGGCTCCATTCACGAGCGATGCCTGAGAATCTGTCAGGGCGCTCCAAGTCACACTCGACGCTGGAGAGCCGGCCGCATTGGTCGATTTCCAGACTCCGCCCGCCGCCGTCGCAGCGTAAACCGTATTGCCGGTCGCATCCGATGGGTCGATCGCCACCGCCGTTACCCGGCCCGCGACCGCCCCATAAATATTCTGGTCGGAAATCAGCGGAGCTGGACCAAGCGGAACCCAAGGGGTCGTCGACTGAGGGCCACCCTGTTGCAGCCGTTGCGCCGCCCGCACCGCCAGCTTCCAGCGATACGCTTTCAACCGCAACGCCGCCGCCGACTGCCCCAAAGGCGCGCTCCGCCCGCGCACCATCGCGCGGTCGCGAAGACCGGGCCGCTCCTTCTTTTTGTGTTGATCCTGACGCGAATCGTCAGGCGACAGCTGTTTCGACTCTTGCGCGAGAGCACAACGCCCAGGCAGAGCCGCAAAACCAGCCAGCAAGAAACCGCAAAGAAGAAAGCGATAAGCGGAACGGCAAGAGCAGGGCGCAAGAAGGCGGCTCATAACGCGGAAATCACCTCGCGCGAAAGTACTAAATAAGGAGCGCCAAAGAATGTGATCCCCGACGAAAACACCGCCTACAAAAGTGCCCCCAACCGAAGTACCCAATCTGGGAACTGGGAACTGGGAACCGGGAACTCAGAACTACCGCCAGCGGCACAAAATCCAAACGCCTGCATCGGCTATACTTACTAAGGAATGTCCGTAATCAAAAACATCGGCGCCATTGCCAAGGGCATGATGATCACCGGCAAGGAGATGTTCCAGCCGACCATCGTCGAGAACTATCCCGATGGCCCCGGTCCCCTGAAAGGCGCGAAATTCCAGGAACGTTTCCGCGGGATGCACGTGCTCCAGCGCGACGAAAACGGGCTGGAAAAATGCGTTGCCTGCTTCTTGTGCGCCGCGTCCTGTCCGTCCAATTGCATCTACATCGAGGCCGCGGAAAACACGGCCGAGAAACGTATCTCCGGCGCAGAGCGCTATGCCAAGGTCTACAACATCGATTACAACCGCTGCATCTTTTGCGGATACTGCGTGGAAGCCTGCCCGACCGACGCCATCACCCACGGCCACGGATTTGAACTGGCGACCTTCAACGCCAGCAACCTCGTATATAGAAAAGAGCAGTTGCTGGCCATCGCCCCCGCGCACATGGGAGCGAATGCGGTGTTCAACGGAGCCGAGTCCGAAGGCGGCGCGCCGTCGGAGATGACACAGGGAAGCTAGAAAGCTTGATCACTGTGGGATCGGCGCCGGCCCCCCTGCCGGCGTTTTTGCATAGTTTACTCGCTGTTCGCTAGGAGTCGTTGGCCCTTAGTAAAGGCCTTTTCGCTGCGAGCCAGCCGGATTCAAGACGAAATTCTGCAACAATATGGTGGGGTGCGCGAACCGCGAAGGACAATTAGGGAACGACAAGTAGCGAAGGACGATCAGCGAAGGACCAGGGACGACCAACAACCGGCGGCCAACCGATGCCAGACTTTCTCCAACTCGTGCGCGAACGCGTCGTGGTCTACGACGGCGCGATGGGCACCAATATCCAGCTACGCCAGCCCACCATCGACGACTATTGGGGAAAGGAAAACTGCAGTGAAGTCCTGGTCCTAAGCCGGCCGGACATCATTCGCGACGTGCACGCCGGTTTCTTGCAAGTCGGCTGCGACGTTCTTGAAACCAACACCTTCGGCGCAACGCGCACCGTCCTGACCGAATTCGATCTGGCCGACCGCGTCCGCGAGATCAACATCGCCGCCGTCAAGCTGGCGCGCGAAGCCGCCGACCAATACTCGACGAAAGCCAAGCCACGCTTTGTCGCCGGCTCTATCGGCCCCACCACCAAGCTCCCGTCGCTCGGCCACATCACCTTCGATGCCATGGTCGCCGCCTATGAGGAGCAAGCCGCGGCTTTAATCGAAGGCGGCGTCGACATCCTGCTGATCGAAACCGCGCAGGATCTACTGCAAGCCAAGATTGCCACCGTCGGCGTGCTGGAAGCCATGCGCAAAGCGGGCAAGCGCCTTCCGGTAACGGTGCAAGTCACGCTTCAGGAATCCGGTGTCATGCTGCTCGGCACCGAAATCGGCGCGGCGCTCACCGCGCTCGAACCGTACGGGGTCGATATCATCGGCCTGAACTGCGCCACCGGCCCGGCCGAAATGAACGAGGCCGTCCGCTACCTGGCGCTGAACTCGACCAAGGAAGTTTCCGTTCTCCCCAACGCCGGCCTGCCGCAAAACGAAGGTGGCCACGCCGTCTACAAGCTGTCGCCCGATGAGCTGGCCAAGTTCCACAAGCACTTCGTGGCCGACTACGGAGTCCGCATCGTGGGCGGTTGCTGCGGCACAAAGCCTGAACATCTCAAAGCCGTAGTCGAGGCCGTCGCCAACGTCGAGCCTGCGAAACGCGAAGTCAAGGCAACCGGCGCGGCCTCGAGCGCCTACACCAGCGTGCCGCTCGATCTCGAGCCCAAGCCCCTCATCGTCGCCGAGGAGATGAACACGACCACGCGCGTCGAGCACTTCCGCAATCTTGTCCGCGCGAAAAAATACGACGACATCCTCACCCTCGCCAAAAAACTCGCCGCCGAGGGCTCGCACATGCTCGACCTGTGCTGCGCGATCGTCGGCGAAGACGAGAAAGGCTATATCTCGGCGATTCTCGAAAAGATCGCCACCCGCGTCCCCGCGCCGATTCTCATCGATTCCACCGAAGCCGATGTGGTCGAGGAAGCCCTCAAGCGCATCCCGGGCAAGGCCATCATCAATTCCATCAACCTCGAAGACGGCGAGAAGCGCACGTCCAAGGTTCTTCCCATGGCCAAGCGCTACGCCGCCGCGGTCATCGCGCTCACCATCGACGAGGAAGGCATGGCGCTGACCGCCGACAAGAAAGTCGCCATCGCCAAGCGCATCTTCAAGCTGGCGACCGAAAAGTACGGCATCCGTCCCGTGGACTTGATCTTCGACGCGCTCACCCTGCCCATCTCCACCGGCCAGGAAGAGTACCGTTCCGCGGGAATGGAAACGATCGGTGCGGTCAAGCGAATTAAAGAAGAACTGCCGGAGGTAAAGACGGTCCTGGGCGTCTCGAACATCAGCTTCGGCCTCGACGCCTACCCGCGGCGCGTCCTCAATTCCGTCTTCATGCACGAGGCGGTCGACCACGGCCTCGACATGGCCATCGTCAACTACACCAAGATCTATCCGCTCTACAAAATTCCGCGGGAAGAGGTCGATCTCGCCCGCAAGCTGATCTACCAGGACCGTTCGGCCGGCGATCCGCTCCAGGTCTACATGCAGCACTTTGCTGGGAAAAAGGGCAAGCCGCAGGCGCAGACAACCGCCCACGTCGAAACTCTTTCCATCGAAGACAAGCTGAAGTTTGCCATCATTAACGGGGAGAAATCGGTCGGCGAAGGCGCGAATAAGAGCACTCTCGACGAACTACTCGAAGAAGCGCTCAAGCAATACACAGCGCTCGACCTGATCAACACCGTGCTGCTGGACGGCATGAAGACGGTCGGCGACCTTTTTGGAGCACGCAAGATGCAGCTTCCGTCCGTGCTCGATTCCGCGGGCGTGATGAAGGCCGCCGTCGCCTACCTCGAGCCAAGAATGGAAAAGAAGTCCGGCTCGCAGCAAAAAGGCACTATCGTATTGGCCACGGTGAAGGGCGACGTTCACGACATCGGCAAGAACCTGGTCGACATCATCCTCTCGAACAACGGTTACAAGGTCGTGAATCTCGGGATCAAGCAGCCGGGAGACACGATCATTCACGCCGCCGCCGAGCACAAGGCCGACGCCATCGGCCTGAGCGGCCTGCTCGTGAAGTCGACGCTCGAAATGAAATACGTGATCCAGGAGTTGCAGCGCCAGGAACTGGAGTATCCGGTCATCTGCGGAGGCGCGGCGCTGACGCGCAAGTACGTCGAGGACGATCTGCGGCGCGAGTACGCGAACGCAGTCTTCTACGCCGAAGACGCCTTCGCGGGCCTGCACGTGATGGAAGACCTCGCCTCGGAAGACGGCAAGCGCGCCGCCCGGCTGCAAGATGGCAGGACGGTGAAGGAATATGCGAAGGCGGCAGCGGTCGATGAAGAAATTGGCCCGGTCTTTGCCGAGCGCAGCGCCGTGATCACCGACGCCCCCGACATTCCCACGCCGCCATTCTGGGGCGTGCGCGTGATTCAAGAAGGGAAAGGGCGCGGCTTTGGCAACGACGCCGCTGCCGTTCCGGCGGACGGAGCTTTAGGCTCTGAATCTTATGACCTCCGCGAAATCTTCCAGTACATCAACGAAACCGCGCTTTTCAAAAATCAGTGGCAGCTGAAAACCGCCTCGCAGGAAGACTACGCGCGCCTGGTGGAAGAGAAATATCGCCCGATCAAGAAGAAACTGGAAGAAGAGGTGATCGCCGCCGGCCTGTTCGATCCGAAAGTAGTCTACGGATATTTCCCCGCAGCCGGAGAAGGCAACGACGTCGTCGTTTACGATCCGAACTCCAAAGCAGAGATCCTGCGCTTTACCTTCCCGCGCCAAAAAGAAGGCCGACGCCTCTGTATCTCCGATTTCTTCGCCCGCGCCGGCTCGGGCCAAACCGGCTCGGGAAAAACGGATGTGCTCGGCCTCTCACTCGTCACCATCGGCTCCAAAGCCTCCGTCGAAACCCAACGACTCTTCGAAGGCGGAGAATATACGCGCTATCTATATCTGCACGGCCTGAGCGTAGAAACCGCGGAGGCTCTCGCCGAATTCCACCACAAGAAAATGCGCCAGGAGCTAGGCATCGCCGCCGAAGACTCGCCGCACATTCGCGACCTCTTCCACCAGAAATATCGCGGATCGCGCTATTCCTTCGGCTATCCGGCCTGCCCGAACCTCGAAGACCAGACCAAGCTCTTCAAGCTGCTCGACCCGGAGAAGAACGTAGGCGTCCGCCTGACCTCGAGCTTCCTTTTAGAGCCCGAACAATCGACTTCGGCGATCGTTGTGCATCACCCCTCGGCTAAGTACTTTGTGGTCTGAAAAATTGTACTTACCCTGCCTAAAGACCAGTTTTCCCGGCGTTTTTGCCGCGGTATAATTCCGCTCTCCGCGGGAGGCCGCCGATAACCGACGTTCCTCTCCTGGTTTGCCCGGGAAAGTCCGTCGAACGCTGTAAACGGCTGGTACTCCCTGAACAACTCGTTGGCCAGTCCACCGCCGATCTGCCAATATAAGACATCGTAGCGAATCTCTAAGGTTGCAGAGTTTGTCTCACGAAAAAACTCCGCCTATCTCATCAGCACCCATTCCCCGCCACCAGTCGCGATGATGACCAAGTTCATGATCACCAGCATCAGGTCGTAGTGCCACCCGGAAGCCTTCTCACCCCAAAATCCCGTGTGCCACACGGCAATCTTCTTATAAATCGCGCCCGACATCACCAGAATCAGCCCAATCGCCGCCAGTTGCGTCAAGACTCCAAACACCACGCCCAGCCCGCCCGCCAGTTCCGCAATGCCGAGGAATCGCGTAAACCCCTCGCTCATCTCGATGCTCCTGGCGCGCTCGGCTGTCTTTGAAACATGTCCCCATCCGCTCGTGATGAAGATCGCGCCCACCATCAAACGCATCAGCAACAACGCCCACGGCAATAACACGCTGAGTTGAGGGAAGTTCACGTTTCGTTTCTCCTTTTGTGTGAGAAATAGCATTGCCACATCGGCCAGCGGATAACAACCCAGCGGCGGCCGATTTTGCCTTCTTGGTACTTCCGCCGTAATCCCTGTTGTCGCCCGCGCAGCCAGCTACTATGCTGGATCGCAAAGCTTGGGTAAATCCGACCTCGACTCCACGGCAAAGCAGGTCCGGGACCATGCGTCGCGAATCGAAAATATGAACCTCACTTTAAGAAATTTTTCAGCGTCCATCTGGTCGCGCCCCGATCCCGTGCTTGCCGAAGCCGGCGTGGCCGGTGAGCTCCTCGTAGCCAAAGTCCGCATCGGGCTTGCCGCCCTGCTTTTACTCATTCCGGTCATCGACACCCTGTTCTTTCAGTTCGACAAAGACGAGATTCTGGTCGGCCTCAGCCTGACTTCCGCAACCTTCCTGCTTTCCCTTGCCGTCTTTTTCCTGGTATCCCGGGAATACAACCCCGGTTGGATGAGTTTTCTCACCAGCGCATTTGATGTCTCCCTGGTCAGCGGCGCCCTCGCAATTTTTCTTTTTCTGAATCGGCCCCACACCGCGGTCAACAGCAAAGTCGTCTTCGAAGGCTACTTCCTGGCAATCGGCGCGACCAGCCTGCGCTACGACAAGCGAGTCTGCATCACAGCCGGCTGGCTGGCCTTCGCCGAATATCTGGCGATTGTTTATTTTGCCGACCATCACTGGGACCTCAACAGCCCGATTTATGCGCCTTTCCCGTACGGCCAGTTCGACTGGTCCAACGAAATCTCGCGGCTAGTCATCATGCTGACCGCATCGGCGCTGAGCCTGGCGCTCGTCGCCCGCAGCCAGAAACTTCTCCAGCTTGCCACCACCGACCCGCTCACCGGCCTGCACAACCGCGGTTACATCGACGACCGCTTCGCCATCGAACTCAGCCGCGCCCGCCGCTACGGCAAGCCTCTGACCATCGCGGTGATTGACGCCGACCATTTCAAATTGCTCAACGACACCCATGGCCACGCATCGGGCGACATCGTCCTGCGGAAAATTGGCCAGACTCTTCGCGCATCCTTCCGCCAAAGCGACACGACCGGCCGGTATGGCGGCGAAGAGTTCGTCGTCATCCTCCCCGAGACCGACATCGAAACTGCCCACAAAAAACTGCAGTCCCTGAGGGAATCGATTGCCGGATCTCCGATCGCCCTCACCCTGCGCGGCGAGAAGGTCCATATGACAGTCAGCGCCGGCCTGTCCAGCTATCCCCAGGACGGCGAAGATGCATCGGAGCTGTTCGCTTTGGCCGACGAAAGAATGTTTCAAGCGAAGAAAGAAGGTCGCAACCGCGTAGTGGCGGGCAGTTTGTCCATTGCGGCGAGGTGAGGTCGATCCCCCTCGCTCCTCGCAGACAACTATACCCCCTCGTTTCGGTTTACTATTGTTCCAGCAAAATTGACCGTTACGTTTTCGGAGGCACGTCCCCTTGCGCACGACCACGCTCGTCCTTCTCCTCGCGTTTTGCATCTCCACGTCCCTCGCACAAAAGCAGCCCTCCAAAAAGAAGACTGAATCGGCGAACCCGTCTCCAACCCAAGCTACGGCGTCTGCCCCTACTGCCCTCGAAGCGGACGCCGACTCCAAAGAGAAAGACCCCTGGAAAGCGCTCCAGTACCGGCTGATCGGCCCCTTCCGCGGAGGGCGCGTGGTCGCGGTCGCTGGAGTCGTCGGACAAAACGACACCTACTACATGGGCTCGACCGCCGGTGGAGTCTGGAAGACGACCGACGGCGGACTCAACTGGCGCCCTATCTTCGATAAGACGAAAGACGCCTCGCCCGCCGTCGGCGCCATCGCCGTCTCCGAATCCGACCCCAACGTCATCTACATCGGCACCGGCGAAGCCTGCGTCCGCGGCAACATCGTCGGCGGCAACGGCGTGTACAAGTCCATCGACGCCGGGGCCACCTGGAAGTTCGTCGGCCTGCGCGACACCCATGCCATCGGCCGCCTCCTCATCAATCCGCATAATCCCGACATCGCCTTCGTAGCCGCCCTGGGCCATCCCTTCGCGGACAACGAAGAGCGCGGCATCTTCCGCACGCAAGACGGCGGCAAGACCTGGGAGAAAGTTCTATACAAAGACGCCAAGACCGGCGGCATCGATCTCGCCTTCGATCCCACCAACCCCAACATCGTCTACGCCGCGCTCTGGCAGGTACGCCGCACTCCCTGGAGCCTGGACAGCGGCGGCCCGGGCAGCGGCCTCTACCGCTCCGCCGACGGCGGCACAACCTGGAAAGAAATCAAGGCTCACGGGTTGCCCGAAACCATTCTCGGCCGCATTGGCGTCACCGTCTCCGGCGCAAATCCTAATCGCATTTGGGCAGTCGTCGAAGCGGAAAAGGGCGGCATCTTCCGTTCCGACGACAGCGGTGAATCCTGGCACCTTCTCACCGACGACCACCGCTTTCGCCAGCGTGCCTGGTATTACTCGCACATTTTTGCCGATCCTAAATCCGCCGACACCGTCTACATCCTCAACACCGCCGCCTATCGCTCGAATGATGGCGGCAAGACCTTCGCCAACCTGCGCGCGCCACACGGCGACAACCACGGCCTCTGGATCGATCCCACCAATCCCAGGCGCATGATCAACGGCAACGACGGCGGCGCTACCATCTCCATCAATGGAGGCGCCACCTGGTCAAGTATCTACAACCAGCCGACCGCGCAGTTCTACCACGTCACCACCGACAATCGTTTCCCCTACTACATCTACGGCGCGCAGCAGGACAACTCCACCGTCGGCATCGCCAGCGCGGGCGTCAACGGCTCCATCGATCGGCCCGATTGGTATGACGTCGGCGGCGGCGAAAGCGGATACATCGCCCCGGATCCGAGCGACCCGGAGATCGTCTACGCCGGCTCCTACGGCGGCGAGATCACACGTTACGATCACCATACCGGCGAACTGCAGTCCATTAATCCCTGGCCCATAAATCCCATCGGCTGGGCTCCGGCCGACGTCAAACATCGCTTCCAGTGGACCGAGCCCATCGTCTTTTCGCCGCACGATCCCAAGACGCTTTACTACGCCGGCGAGGTGCTCTTCAAAACCAACGACGCCGGAATGCACTGGACCATCATCAGCCCCGACCTCACCCGCAACGATAAATCGAAGCAAGCGGCGTCCGGCGGCCCCATCACCAAGGACAATACCGGCGTCGAAGTCTACGACACGATTTTTTCGGTCGTCGAGTCCCCGGTCCAAAAAGATCTCATCTGGGCAGGCACGGACGACGGCCTCATCCACATCACGCGCGACGCCGGCCAGCACTGGGAGAACGTCACCCCCAAAGCCATGCCCGATTGGGGCACGGTCAGCATGATCGAGGCCTCGCCCCATGACGCCGGCACAGCCTACGTTGCCGTCGAGCGGCACAAGATGGACGACTTTGCTCCCTACATTTTCAAGACAGCGGACTTCGGCAAGAGCTGGACCAAACTCACGAATGGCATTCCCGCCAACGACTACGTCCACGCCGTGCGCATCGATCCCCGCCGACCGGATTCCAGTCGGCCCAGCCTGCTCTTCGCCGGAACCGAGGAAGGCGTCTACGTTTCCTACGACGACGGCGCGAACTGGAAGTCTCTCCAGCTCAATTTGCCCATGTCACCGGTCAACGATCTGGTCGTAAAGAGCACCGATAAAAACAACGACCTGGTGGTCGCCACGCATGGCCGCAGCTTCTGGGTGCTTGATGACATCTCGGTGCTCGAGCAATTTCAGGATTCGATTCCTAAGGAAGACGCGCATTTGTTTACGCCCTTCCCCGCGAATCACACTGTATTTTCTGGAGGCTTCTTCGCCGCGCGCGGCAACGTAGGCCACAATCCTCCAGCCGGAGCCATCATCGACTACTGGTTGAAGACTGCGCTCAAACCCGGGAAGAAACCCGCAGCCGAAGGCGCGAAGACAGAAACCGCCAAGCCGGATACCGCGGCGACCGAGGGCGCCAAGTCCGAAGCAACCGGCAAAGCGCCCGAAGCCACAAAGCCGGAAGAGAAAACCGACGCCGAAAAGAACGAGGCTCCGAAAATGACCCTGGAGATCCTCGATTCCGCCGGCAAAGTCATCCGCAAGTTCCCCAGGAAAGAAGAGCCGGACGACAACGAAGAATTCGGCGGCGAGCGCCCCAACACCGATCTGCCGGGCGAAGCCGGCCTCAACCGCTTCGTCTGGGATCTTCGCTACGAAGGCGCAACCAAAATCCCCCACGCCCCGCTTTGGGGAGGCGGCACCGACGGCCCCGAAGCGTTGCCCGGCGCCTACCAGGTACGGCTCACGGTCCTCGGCAAAACCTACACCGCGCCGCTTGAGATCGCGCCCGATCCGCGCCTGAAGCTCGCGCCCGGCGATCTCGCCAAACAATTCGATCTTCGCCTCAAAATTCGCGACAAGCTCAACGAAACCGATGTCGCTATCATCCAGATTCGCGACCTGCGCGACCAGATCAACGCCGTCAACAAGCGCCTCAAAAACGATTCGCGGGAAAAAACCATCGCCGAAGCCGGCAAATCGCTGGACAAAAAGATGACGGAAGTCGAAGAAGCTCTGATTCAGACTAAGGCCAAAAGCGGCCAGGACGTCCTCAACTTCCCGGTTCGCCTCAACAACCATCTGGCCGCGCTCGGAGGAGTCGTCGAGAGCGCCGACTCAGCTCCAACTGCGCAGTCCTACGAAGTCTTTGACATGCTAAGCAAGCAGGTCGACGAGCAACTGGCAAAGTGGAAAGCAATTGTGGCAACTGACGTTGCCGGCTACAACAATCTGGTCAAACAGCAGGACGTTCCCATGCTGCTGCTGGCGAATCCAGAGGCGGGAAAGTAATCAAGAAGAAGCAAGCAAGAAAAAACGCGGGGCCGCAAAAACATTTCCCAGCGGCCCCGCCGAAGATCGTTCTCCCGCCGCGCGTCGCCTCGCAAGGCTTCTTCTGTCCTTAGGGCGCGAGCTTTACTTTCACCCTAAACGGAGTCGTCGCATAGGGAGTCACCTGCACCGATTGACTCCCGGCACAAACTCCGTCGGCCGGAGGGCCACCCGGCCCGGTAGCTGCACCCCAGTAATTTTTCTCCGCATTGAAGCCTGCCGCCGCGGCGTAGACACCGCAGATGTTCTCCTCAATGTTGTTTTCCTGGGCCACCGCCGAATTGTCATCGGCGATAACTCCGTAGCCGTTCCCGGTGGTTGTGTTCCCAGTAACCGCGGCGCCCTGGTGGAGTCTTATGCCGATGTCGTTGCCGCTCGTAATGTTTCCCGATACGCTGGCGCCTCCGCTCACGATTCCATCGCCGAGAATTGCTAAAGCAACCGCATTGTCGCTGATGGTTGTTTGCGGCGCGCCGATAATGCCCTCATAGCTCCAACCAATCACCTGATTTCCCTGGATTTGAACGCTGCTTGCGTCCGAATCCACCCAGATTCCAACCGTATAGGCGTTGAGGTTGAAATTGGCGCCCAGAGCCACGACCTGATTGCCGGAGACCGTGATGCCGGCGCCTGCCGAGACATAGACTCCCACTTCGGTGCTGTCGTAATTCGAGCCAGAGTTTGTACCGGTGACCGTGAAGCCCTTGCCCGGCTTCCCGAAGATCATGTTAGGCGCTCTGATCTCCACGTTGGAGCTAACGTTCAGCGTGCGAGCGTCCAGGAACGTAGCTTTCGCTCCCCCGGTTGAAACAAGCTTCACTGACTCATTGATGAAGATCATGCAGGAACAATACGGAGACCCGAATTCTTCCCCGGGACTATCGCCGAGTACTCCATTGGCATTCAAGTCCCCGTATCGTCCGGGACCGACCTCGATGGTGTCGCCGTAATGTGCGTGGGCATGCGCCTGCGAGATGGAACGGCAAGGATTGGCTGAACTTCCACATGTGCCTGTATCTGTGCCAGTAACAGCCACATAAAGGGTCGTGGCAAAGGCGGGCGTCAGGAACAGCCACAACACGGCCGCGCCAAGAGCTGCGAAAAGTGAAAGCCTCGATCGGACCATAGTGCCTCCCGTGGGAGCACATAACTTGCGCTCCTTCATATAGTGATCAGCGTAAAAGCGAAGCAGAATCGATCATTGGCGGGCGATTTTAGCATTGGAAAACGCGGAAGGGGGGAGGAAAAGGGGGTGCGCGGTTCCGATGTCCCGTTGATTTCGAAGCGGTAAGTTCCCAGTTCTGCGGTTGGTGGGAGAGCGCGCATGGTCCTTGGGCCGACGTGGAAGGGCACGAAGATCGGGCCCGCCACGCTCCACATCCGGAAAGACGCCAGATGTGGCCACCCAAATTTTCTTACCGCCAAGCGCCGGCTGAAGATCGGACTACCCGCCCAGTCGGCTTGATACTGTACTGCATCATATTGACATTTGTTGTCATATATGACAACATTAAAGAGAGGTTGCGAACAGCGATGCCGGAGACCCGTAAAACACGGCCGATCTCATGGCTCAAAAGCGCCCTGAAGGAATTTCAGGATTTCCCCGAGACGGCGCGTTCGATCTGTATGGCCGCGCTCACGATGGCGGCCGAAGGCGCCAAGGCGGACATCGCGAAGCCGTTGCACGGCATGGGGTCTGGCGTCTTTGAGATCGCGCTGGCGTTCAAGGGCGATGCCTTCCGCATGGTGTACGCGCTGCAGTTGTCCGACGAAATCTGGGTCGTACATGCGTTTCAGAAAAAATCGACCCGCGGCATCAAGACGCCCAAACACGAGATCGACCTGATCGATGCTGTCTCAAAAGAAGGATCGTCTCAAGAGATTGAAGGAGATGTTGGGATGAAAAAGGAAAATCTGGACCTCGTGCGCGGGAGCGGGAACGTGTTCCGCGACCTCGGGCACAAGAACGCCGACGCGGAGCAATTCAAGGCCATCCTCGCCGCCGAGATCGTCAAGGTGATTGACCGGGAGGACCTCACGGTGCGCGCCGCGCATCGGCGCACGGGAATCGCCGCCGCCGATTTCTCCCGCATCCGCAATGCGGACCTGGGCCGCTTCACCGTGGATCGTCTTATTTCAATCCTCAACCGGCTCGGGGCACGCGTAGACGTGAAAATCCGGGTGCGCCCAGCCGGCCGGCTTGCGCATGAGGCTACCGCGTAGGGGTTTGGGAACCTTCCAGTCCTGTCCCCAGGTTCCCTTCGCATTTTATTTTATTCGCTCTTTGTTCGCCATTATATGGTAGTCTGATTTGGCTACGCTCAATCCCGGAAGCTAGCTCATTACGATGGTAGCGAAATAATTCCGGCTACAATCGGACACAACAATATGCTCTCACGCCTTGAGATTCGTGACCCGATACATGGATTCATCTACAGGGAGCCGGATGAGCGGGATGTTATGGACACGGGGGTGTTTCAGCGGTTGCGGCGGTTGAAGCAACTTGCTTTGGCTACACTCGTTTATCCGGGAGCGACCCATACCCGATTCGAACATTCTTTGGGAGCGTTTCATCTCGCAGGAAAGATTGCATCGGCACTCGATGTTCGAGAAAGCGAGGGCCGCCTCGTGCGACTTGCTGCTCTGCTGCACGATGTTGGGCACGGCCCTTTTTCCCATGTCACTGAGCCCATCCTTAAGAAGCATAGTGATATATCGAAGCTCGGACCAGACGTTAAGGAGTCAAAAATCCATGAACTCATCAGTTGGCAGATCATAGAGAGCAACGCTGAATTGGCAAAACTCATTTCGGACAAGCAGCGGGAGCAGATTATCGGTCTTCTAAAGGGCAACTGGAATCACAGTTATTTGCAGGAAATTGTCTCCGGTCCGATTGATGCGGACAAGCAGGACTATTTGCTCCGAGACA